>Ga0233369_1000017_pt1 | contig 97088 bp, 54 predicted proteins | sample ElkDunMinimDraft_26_FD_191537 | JGI IMG/M metagenome (GOLD analysis project Ga0233369, IMG submission 191537) | Fecal eukaryotic communites from dung pellets of Tule Elk in California, USA - Elk Dung D16 | ecosystem: Host-associated > Mammals > Digestive system > Large intestine > Fecal | place... | reverse complement strand
GATTCCACTGCCTTGCAAAGGCATACCGTCAACTACATATAACGGACTATTGGTAGCAGAAAGCGAGCGTAGACCACGAATCACAATGCTACCTGTAGTACCTGGACGTTGATTTGATGTAATGTCTACACCAGCTGCCTTACCCTGCATAGCTTGCAAAGCATCCTTTACGGGCATAGCTTTAAGTTCTTTTTCTCCGATACTTGCCACAGCGCCTGTTACATCAGATTTCCTTACGACGTTGTAACCAACGACTACCACCTCATCTACTTCGAGATTCTCAGCAGTTAATTGAACATTAATCGTAGTTCTTCCCGCAATAGATTCTTCCAGCGTCGCATAACCAATTCCACGAAAACTCAATACGCCATTGCTAGGTGCATCAATGTTATATTGTCCTGAAGAACTCGTTGAGACGATTTTTGAAGAACCTTTTAAAGAAACTGTAATTCCTTCAATCGGATTACCAGATATATCGGTGACTTTACCGGTGACTGGGGTTTGACCAAAAGACAGTGAAATACACATGCACATTAAGCTGAAAAGCAGTGTAGCCCTCATACTTAAATACTTTTGGAAAAATAGGTTAGTTTGTTTTTTCCTTTTCATTGTTTATCATCTAGTAGTTTATTTTGATTCCAAAATTGAAAAAAGTAGCAACCTAACGTTTACATAACTGCATACAAGTCTTGTATGAAAAGTGTCTCGCTATTCACATTACTTGTTTTAATTAAGTTCTAATTTTCTATTGGGTGGTAGAAAATAAAGTAGGTTTAAAATTTTTTCAGGTAGAATACTCCTTGTTCATAATAACTAAAGATAGGTACGCGTCTTTAGTTTTGCATCCTGTATTGTCCTGTATCAAATGGAAGGTCGATAGTTGGCATAGAACGGGACTTCAACTTGCTTTTTTTCATTATCCTTAATGATTTGTGCTGCGTACTTCCCCATTAATTCGAAGTCAGTAGAAATCGTTGCAATACCACTCAAAATAAATTTTTTCAAGGCTGTCTCGTTGTACGAGATGATGCCTATATCCTTACCTATTTTTAATCCCTTCTTTATACTCTTCTCCAGAATAAGCTCTAAATCATCTTCGGCAAGGTTGATATAACATTCTCCCTTTTTGATTGGTTCTTTGGCAAGATTACCCACCAGAATGTGATCGAATGCGTATTGATTACAAAATTTGTAGAAACCCTTTATTATAGCTTTGGGGTAATCGCTGTTATCGGGAAAAACGAGTTTGATCATTTGATAACGAGAGAGTGGCTCTAAAAACTTTTCAAGTGCTTCATAAATATCCTTCTCGTAATTTTCATAAACACAATCTACATTATCACTGATCCCTTCAATATGTTTACCCAAAAGCATCAATTTGTCTTCTGGTAGCAATGAAAGGACCTCAGGAGCTTGATCACGGCCCTCTTTGAAATGCGGAAAAACTACATAACGGTCGTATTGTTTATTGAGATTCAGCAATAATCTGCGCAGGTGTGAAATATCACTATTGTACACGAATAAATCTATGGAAGCTTCATCTCCTAATTCCTTAACAAAAGAATCATACACAATCTTTTTGTGCGCACTCAATTTATTAAGAAACAGTGCAATTTTTAATTTTTTAGCAACATCGGTTCTTGCTACAAAATACCCTTTGCCTGGTGTCGAAGAAATTATTCCTGACTTCTTAAGTTGTTTGTATCCTTTTTCGACTGTATCGCGCGAAATATCCAAGTATATACTCAATTCATTGATTGAAGGCAAAATGTCTCCTTGTTTGAGGTAATTATTTCGAACTCCATCGATTACTGCATCTACCAATTGTATATATTTCGGTGTAGATGAAAAATCACTGATTTGAATATTTTTATTGAAAGAGGAACTGCTCATTGTTGATAGTTGGTAGTGTTAGCATAAAGAAAATACATTTTTTTTATACTAACAACTACCGAATACTTTTTTATTTGTCTTAATATGCTATCCAGCTAATAACCAATTAATAACTAAATAATTTTACAGGACCTTGCAAACCACTCTCCAAAACTTTCCATTGACTTGCGTCAAATTCCTTATAATTTATATTTACAAAGTTTATTTCGTGGTAATTTTTCCATTTCACATTTCTCTCATCCAGATCGCGCATACGATTTGCCATTAAATTCGCGACCTCAATACGAACGGTATTTTTGCCATTTTGCAATAACTCACCAACTTCGATTTGATAAGGATGCGCCCACAAAATTCCTGCTTCTTTGCCGTTAATAATCACACGAGCACTCTCACCTACACTTCCCAATTGCAACAGATATGATTTACCTTCCTTTTTAGTAATATCAATTATCGTCTCATACGCCCCTATCCCTGAAAATTTATTCAACGAGGACTTATTCAGTGCTGTCCAATAGCTTAGCTTCGCTAATGTTTCTGCTTGTGGCAATTGTGGACCTCCCTTGATAAATGATAATTTCCAAGGAGATGCAAAGGAACTTTCTTCCTGAAGATTTTCAATATATGGGTACGATTTTTCAGCTTTAATTTCATTAGAAGCAATGACAATCCAAGCATATCCCGATGGAATTTGCATGCGGATAAAATCGTCATTATGCGGTAAATTAAACACTTGACCTGTTTGCGGATCTAGAAGCGTGTAATGCTTTTTAAGATTATTTAATGCAAAAACCTGATCAATATCCTTTTTACTATGATTTACGATGTAGTAATAGTTGTCGTTACCAATTATTCTTCTTGTAAATTTCAGACCAGCACGTGTCAATCGCTCACCAAATAATTGTTCGGTCTCGAGCGCAGAAGTCACATCTTTTGTCAAATAAATTTTCCCTTTTCCGTATTTGGTATATTGATTTTGAACGCCTTCTTTGAATTTCAATAAAGCTATTTGTTCAGCCAATTCTTTTTTACGAGAATCGTAATTATGATATCCCTCGATATCCGACGGTAATGATTCAAAAATAATCGTCGCTCCGGCCTCAGCTAAACGCAATAAACTCTTAAAAGTATTGACAGAAAAATACTTAGTCTCGGGCACATAAATCGCCTTGTAAGGATTCGCATTTTCTGCCGTGACAACTTTATTGTCTAACACTTTACTCTGTGAAATAAAGGAATCAGAAATAAAATCAAAACTATATCCCTGTCTTTGTAAACGTACCGATTGTTTGTAAAAAGATGTCGGATGTAGCCATTCGTCAACATGATGAACAGATAAAGTTTTAAATGCCCCTTTTGTATCTTGCCACACGTCATAGACAGGCCAATAAATAAGCAATTCATTATCCGCTTTACCAGTTTGTAATACGGATTGTACGCGTGTCACGTAAGAATTCAAGCCCGGCAAATGATCCCAAAAAGAATTATTGGTTACAAAATTTGTTGATGCATAAAACAGCCATCCTGGAAAAGCTACATCCTGTGGTGTAAATGTCGTGCCGTGATAAACCACATGATTTACCCCAGATAAAAACAGCTGCTCCACTTCGGGTTTAGCCTGTGATAATGCCGTTTTAAAATGTTCTGTTAGCCAAGTGAACGTTTCTGAAGTAGTAAATTTCTTACCAGAAAGATTAGTCCCAGAAGATGCAAACTTAAACATCATCGGATCTGGATCCACATTTCGAATATCTTCTTTGTCTCGGCGAAGTCCTGGGATATCAAAGAAACTCGAACCGAACGTTTCGCATTCTGCAATATCTGTACTTGCGTACAAATCAATTAAATTACCTGGTGATCCGTGCGCTTGATTACGTGATAATGCACCGTGCGTATTGGCAAATTTTGTAAAAGGAACTAGGAAGTTGTTTTTCAAACATAGACTAATCACCTCTCTATAATCAGATTTTATGCGTGCTTCTTTGTCTTTATTTTCTCCTTTACCCGAAAAATCCAGCAGGTGATTTTGTAATTTATAACCTTTAATACGTTCAAATTCTGCTAAGAATGAATCTGTCCAGTTCGCTCCGTAAACCTCATAACTGTCATTGAAGAATGAACGAACGTTCAGGTCCTTTCCTTTGAATGAATTTGCAAAATGATTAAGGTATGATTGAGCAGATTCTTTGCCCAAATGATCCACGGTATATCCTTCACCACCTGGAGCAGCTCTTTTGACTAATTGGCGTGTTCGCCCTGTGAATAATGCAATTACCTTAATATCTTCTGGTGCTGTCCATTCGCCTTCCTTCGTACCTAAATAATTATCTAGATTAACTTCCTCACCATTTGTTTTGAATGCACGTAGCGCTTGTAGTTTAGAAAATGTTTGTTTCTTATCGCTAACCTGAAGAGGAAATTTCAATTTATCACCTTTTTTTAAATCAACCTCATCCAAAAAGAATTTGGTAGCAGCTTGTTCTTGGGTCACAAATGGCCCTCCGAATGGCCAGCCAGTACCTAGATTCATGTCTACCCCCATACCTAATTTGGAAGATTGATCTGTGGTGACTTTCAACATCTCCATCCATTTATCAGATAAAAAGTTGATATAACGTTTTTCAAATCCTTTGGCACCATATATAGGTGTAATCTCCACACCTCCAAATCCAGCTTGATTTATCAACTTTAATTCACGCTCTAGATTGGGTTTATCTACAGCCGACCCCATCCACCACCATCTAGTCCAAGGTTTCATTTCTTTGGTTACTTGTGGCCACAAATCCTGTGCAATAGCTTGAAAAGAAGTCAAACTACCTGCTAATAATAGTGTTAATATTTTTTTCTTCAACATAATTTAGTCTAAATGAAATACAGTATTCAATGGAATTGATACAGGCGATAGGTCTTCATTGGTTTCCATGATATCCGACATATGTTTCCACCATTTTTGTACTATTAAATGATTCCCTAACTCCTGGGAAGAATTTCCCGATAGCTGTTGTACTGCAAATAATATATTCGTTTCTTCATCCAAAAATATTGTGTAATCCGAAATACCGCTTTCTTTAAGCAATGTGACCAACTCCGGCCATATTTCAGCGTGACGTTTTTTATATATATCCTGCATTCCAGGCTTCAATTTCATCTTAAAAGCTACTTTCATCGCGATTATATTTTTTTGTGAATATCAATCTCTATAATAGATAATGTGCCTTTAGCATTCGCATCATTGCGCGCTACCCCATCATCCAATTTTTTCCCTCCAATTTCGGCGTGTTTATTTTCCTGTGCGGTGTACGAAGCTCCCTTCAACTTTACTGTTACTTTTTTGCCTTTTGTTCTTGGTAGTTGGATGGTATAATAACCCAATGTCGGTTTGGTAACAATATCTGCAATCAATTTATCATCCACATAAATTTCAAGTGGATATGCTCTAGATCTAAAATTATTCAACTTCACATCTATCTCATCGATAAAATCGGATTTGGCTAATGTGTACTCCACCCATGCGGTTTGCATTTTGCCATCGTTTACCCAATCCGATAATTCATTATCATCAAATGAAGAATTAACTTTATCTTGGTTGGTAGCTGCTTTGGCAGATTTTATTGGCAAGGTAATTCGCTTAATTTTCAAAGCTGGCACCGACAATCCCTCTCCTCTGTCTAAATTAGAAGGGAGATTTTTGGAAGATAATTTCTCAAATAAACCATCCTTCACAAGGATCGGCTGTACTCCCCATGAAATATTATCCGAAAGCAAACCATTTGAATATGCCGACAGTTTCACTTCGCCAGTTTGGTTATACAGTGTTCGTAACAATACTCTATTCACACCAGCCTCGACAGGCAATGATTCAGCTAGTATAAAGTTATTTGATCCCTGAGCAATTCCGCCACGCCATTCCATAGGTCCATCAAATTTAAAGTCAATCATATTTGTCGCTGTTGGGCAACGATTTCCATCCTTATCGACAACTTCGACTTCTACTAAGACCATATCGTTGCCATCGGCAAAAAGACCATTTTTACCATGCTGATAATTCAACTTCAGGCGATAAGGTTCTCCAGCGGTACGGATTGTTTTTTCATTTAATTTATTTCCATTCGCATCGTAAGAGATTGCTTTAAGAACACCCTTCTGATATTTCACATTCGAAAAAGTAAACAAAAACTCTTGAGATCGATGCCCTTCTTCAACCTTTTTATCGTTAATAAATAAATCTACTTTTTCTGCAGCTGATACTACAAAAACATCTTTGGTCGTGCCCTCGGCATAGTTCCAATGTCCAACAATATGTAATCCCTTTGGATCTGGTTCTACCCAACCATTCCACATCACTTGATGTGCGTAAAAAGCATCTTTAGGAATGCGCATCGCATCTACTTCGCCACTTCGACGGTAATTTTCTTTACCTCTAAAGTGGGTATTTGAGTCACTGAATATAATATTCAAGCCACCCGAACTAACACGATTTCCTGTTCCAGGTCTTACTTTATAATATTCGTACCATCGATTGACAGCCTCAGCGGCAAAAGAATCTTGATTCCTGTTGTAATCACTTGCATCATTCCCTTTGTAAAGTGGACCTTCACCATTCTTGTGGTATGGATAGGTGTATTCATCCCAATATTTGCGCAAAGCCTCGTCGCGCATATATTCTGTTGCAATCATGGGATGACGTGCACTTTTATTGATGTAAAGCATTTCGCCTCCATACTCCGCAATCTTGCTGTCTAACATTTCACGAGAGCCAATAGCTTTTCCTCCATGTGGATCGTATTTATCGCGGATTTGTTTCATCTCAGCCATATGATCTTCCGAGATAGATTCATTTCCACATTCATACATCAGCACACTGGGACTATTACGGTAATAAATTATAGCGTCACGCATGAGTTCTGTCCGATGCTCCCAACGACGTCCAGTTACATCTCTTTCTGCATCACCAGCTGGTAACATTTGCATTAATCCAACACGATCGCAAGACTCCACATCTTGTTTCCAAGCAGTAACGTGCATCCAACGAACTAGATTAGCGTTGCTTTCCACCATTAGTTTATTACTAAAGTCGCTCAACCAAGGTGCAACCGATAAGCCCACAGCAGGCCACTCATTACTCGTACGCTGCGCATAACCTTTCATCATCAATACTTGATCATTCAAAAAGACCATGCCATTACGAAATTCGGTTTTCCGAAAACCAGTTTTTGTTTCTACAAGATCAATTGCTTTAGTAGAGTTTGTAAGTTTTGTGGTAATTGTATACAAGTAACCGTATCCCCAATTCCAGAAGTTTACGTTTTGTAATGCTGATTTTGCAAGTAGGTTTTTTGTTTCTCCTACATTGATTTTGTAGGGTTGTGAAAATTCTTTCACCACCTTACCTGTTGCATCACGAACTTCTACAATGAAATTACCTGATTCAGTTTGAGAACTTTCATTCTTTATTTCAGATTCCACAAAAAGATCCAACGTACGTTTTTTGATATCTATATTCTTTGCATAGGTATATACGCCGGTAGTTCCCAAGTTCGAGTACAATGGCAAAGTTTGATAGACGCTAGGTTTGAAATGTATCCAAACATTTTTAGGAAGTCCGCCATAATTGGCATTGAAATTTTTGTCGTTCCATTGGTAAGTACTGTTGGTCGCTTTTTCACGGTAAGACCAACTATTATCCGTACGAACTGCAATACTATTTTTTGCATTACGCTTTAGCACTTTGGAAATATCCAATCCAAATGCCATTACTCCGTTTTCATGAATTCCGACGAATTCTCCATTTACAAATATTTCAGCACCATGACGCGCTCCTTCAAATTCCAAGAAAACTTTGTCCAAAGGTACATCAGCTGGTAAATAAAGATTTTTTCTATACCAAACTATATTTGTGGAATGTTCGTGTATTGCTTTGGCAAAAGCTTCATTTTCGTTCCACGCATGTGGTAATGTGACTTGCTTCCACGTGGAATCATTAAAATTTTCTTTGTGCGCGTCTTTACTATCGCCAATATGTATACGCCATTCTGCATTAAGGCTAAGAACTTGCGAAATCTGAGCCTTAACGATATGACTTTGGAAGCCAATTATTAATAACAATAGTATAGTGACTGATTTATTCATCATTAAACTATTTCTTATCTAATAATTTGTATACTTCTACACCTGCTAATAAGAAACACCCTAATCCATAGTCTTCGAAATCTGGAACAGAAGAAAAACTAACGGGCTGCCCATCTTTAGGCTCTTTGCCAGTGCCTTGCAGATAACCCAAAAATCCTGAAGGATGAATTGCTTCTTTTACCATTGCATTCCACGCCAACTCCATCTTAGGTCTATATATTTTCTCGTCTAATAATCCATTCTTAATTCCCCATGCCATACCATAAACAAATAATGCTGTACCTGAAGTCTCTCTTCCTCCATAGTTTGTAGGATCGTGCAGGCTCACATTCCAGAAACCATCCTCACGCTGGCAAGCCAACAAACCTTCCATCAATTCCTTATAATCTTGTAAATATTCAGCGCGGTGCTTCTCGTTCTCAGGAATCAAATCCAATACACGCACCAATGCTGCTACGACCCAACCATTTCCTCTAGACCAGTAGCAATCTTCACCATTTGGCTCTTTATAAGGCGGCACAAAATCTTTATCTCTCCACCACAATTTGTCTGCTTTATTGTACAAACCTCCACCTTCTTCATTCTTAGAATATGCATACATTTTGTACATATAATCAAAGTACTTGTCATCCTTATACATGACGCCCAACTTCGCAAACACAGGCATTGCCATTTGAATGGCATCAATCCAAGTCCAATCGTCGTACTTACCCGATGCGATGACATAATCAATATTTGTTTTAATATCTCTGATACGCTCGGGCTGTGGATCGATTTCATACAAATCCAAATAGGTTTGACCACAAGTTTGATCATCGGCATTTCTAGTTTTGGTACCATTACGCAATCCCCATTTGTGATTTTCGCCCCAATCTACCGCATAATCATAATAGCGTTTGTCTTTATCAATCGTGTACAAAGCCATCAACCCTTCGTAATACACGCCTCTGGTCCAGATATTACTCGGACGCCAACGCGTCGTGTAAAGCGGCTTGCCCGTATCGGGCCATTTATTCATAAAATAATTATTGGTTGATTGCAATACAGCTAATACTTCAGCTTTATGAAGTGCTGGTTGAGTGACGGTAGTGATCTTACTTTTAGATGCGCATGCTGATATATAAATCAAGCTGCACAACAACAAGGCATAAACGGCTATTTTATTTCTTTTCATATTAAATGAGCGGTGGTAAACGTCAAAAAATCTCCTTGCAAACGGTTTTTGTTTACAAGTGTATTGGTTATTGTAGTTACGAGTATAAGGTAAATTAGCTTTTACAGCAACCTGTAGTGTCCTGCGAAAAGTCTTTTTTCTATATTTTAAGCTATTTAAACATCTTTTTTAAGCCGATATTAGCATTTGCTTTTAAGTAATTAGCCACAAGTTTTGCATTCAATTCTGCGCCTGCTTTTATGGTATGTGTAGCATCTTTTTCTCCAAAATAGGTGGACTTGACAACATCTTGTCCTTCCTTCTCGTACACATCTATTATTAAATCTTGAAGGGGGATAAAATGAGATCCACTTTGCAAAGCAGCTTCTTTTGCCCAATCTGCATAATTGGATTTGCGCACCTTATTATTATCCCATGAATTTCTTGGTATTGGCGAACAAATAATTGCGGTCGCACCTTTGTCCTGAACGTTTTTCACAAATCGACGAAGATAAAAACCATAACTATACACCATTTCAGTTTGTTTCAAGAGCGGGTTAATCACTTCCTCGTAATCATCGGAATTACCTTTCAACGTACCTCGTGCACGCAGTGTATCTACCACAGGGCTTGAATCGTTATGACCGAATTGCATGATGACATAATCCCCTGGTCTAATATTATCTAGTACCTCTTGCCACAATTTTGGATTATTGTAATAGGTACGCGTACTCGTTCCTCCTAAAGCTTTATTTCTGATTTCAATCTTATTTTCATCAAAATAATTTGCAATAAAGCTTCCCCAGCCCCATTGCCCGTTGGATCCATCGCCTCTTCCATTTTTGACGGTACTATCACCTATTACGAACAGTCGGGGATTAGTATTATCCTTTTGTAAAAATGAGTTTAGGATTAACAGTGATACGACACTTAAACAGATTAATAGTATATTTCTTTGCATAGTTTGTTATTTTAAAAACTTTGAAATTTGATGTTTCAATGTCGTAAGACCTTCCACAACAGATGCGGCATTCTCCATTGCACCATCATAATTAGTGTGCGTATGATCACCTGGGAAATATTTGGATTTCACCAATTCAGCTCCTATCTTGTCGTATTTTTGGGCTGTAATCTCATTGAGGTCAATGAAAGGTATTTTCTCCTCCGAAGCAATCTGTTTGGCCCATAGACCAAAATCTTGCTTTGCTCGCATTACTCTTCCTTCTGAATCCCATTGATTACGTGGAATCATAGATAGTAAAATAGGTTTTACACCTTTTTTCTTTGCTTGTTTCACAAAGCGGCGCAAATTCTCACCATACGTACGTACTACTTCAAATTGGTTGTTTCCCCAGTCCAGCACAACAGAATCTTGTCCTATTCCACGAAGCACACCTCTATAGCCTTGGCGCGAAGTATCAGGTTTGCTGCCTTCATTATGTCCAAATTGGATTAATAAATAATCTCCTTTTTTCATCAAAGAATCAACTTTCGCCCAACGCCCCTCCTTCACAAAAGTTCGTGTACTTCTTCCCGCCATAGCATGGTTTGCAACTTGAATTTTTGTGGTATCCAAAAAATCTCCCAGCAACGTGCCCCAGCCCCAAAATTCTTTATTGCTATTTCGCACTGTAGAGTCTCCAATAATATAAATTGTGGGTTTTGAAGAATGCCACATAAAGGACATAAGGACAACCCCAAAAATCAACAATGCTATTGTCTTACTAATTTTCATTCTTCCTTGAAGATTACTTTTTATTATATTTTCTTACTACAATTTGGGGTTTGGTTGGCTTATCCATTCCTGTACCCAAATAATAACCTGTATGTGGCGGCTGATTGTATCCTACATTCTGCCAAGCAATGCTTAATCTATATTGCGGATCATGCATTAAGGTGTATACTCTGTGCGATGTGGGAATCGTAGTCGTGTAGATGCGTAATGATTGATTGTCGGCTGAACGCAAAATAAGTTCTTCACGCCAATCACCAATTATATCTGCTGACAAATTTGGGGTGCTCTTACTTCCGTTAATGGATATTGCACCTTCTGCAGTGAATATTCTTCCAATATTGTATTTTTCGATATAATTTCCGTTTAATAATTCTCTGCTCAAGTCATCATCCCACCAAATCAGAAAATTAATTGACCTAGGCGCGCGACCAACAGATTCTCCTTTCATGGTATACGCATTGTAAGATCCTGACCACCACATGTAAGCTCCTTTATAATTTGGATCAACATTGGCAGCTACTCCACGTCCTACATCCTGATCTATAGCTCCTTTGTATAAGATTTCACCAGTCTTTGCAGCCAAAAGTGAAACCCCAACTCCTTTGCGTCCGCCTTTTAACTCGTGCACACCAAAAATCTCTAAACCGTCACGATCAGGATCCAAATCCGAGACATGCAACGCATCACCATGTCCTAAACGCGTACTATATAATCCTGTGCCGTTATCATCTATGACCATAGAACCAAAAATTATTTCATCCTTGCCATCTTGATCCACATCAGCTACAGAGAGACTATGATACCCTTGACCTGAATAAGGATTATTCCGACCTTCTGTATCAAAAACCCACCTTTTAACCAATTTTTTATCTTTATAATCCCATGCCACCAAGGCTGTACGTTCGTAATAACCTCTGCTCATAATAACAGATGGATTTTGGCCATCTAAATAAGCAACGCAGGCCAAATACCGATCAGCACGATTGGCATTACGGTCACCCCAAGAAATTAAATCTCCTCTTTCGGGTAAATAATCTACAGTATGCACCGCTGCACCTGTTAATCCATCAAAAACAGTAAGATATTCGGGGCCTTCTAATATTCTTCCGTAAAAACGAGATGTTCGTACTGTATCACGCCAATCCGCTTGCGCATTGCCAATGTATTTTCCTAAGCCATCTTTTGTTCCATCGGCAGTTTTGCAGACCAATTCTGCGCGTCCATCGCTGTCCAGATCGTACAGCATAAACTGCGTGTAATGCGCTCCTTCTCTAATATTTTTACCTAAATTTATTTCCCACAAGAAGGTACCATCGAGTTTGTAAGCCTGAAAAATAGGTTCGGATGTAATACCATTATGCGCGTTATCTCGAGCAATTCCGACTTGATGTACAACCAATTCGTATACACCATCTCCATCCAAATCGCCCACAGAAACATCGCCTGGCGTATACCCCTTAGGTGTTCTAAGTGGGATGTTCAGAAAAGGCTCATTTGAATGATTCTTCGAAAATGTAAACTTTGCAACCTCAGACTCCTTCTTACCATCAATCAGTGTCAACGCATAAGTCACTTCTCTATCGGACTGCAAATCTTTATCTTCATAATTCGTTCCCGCTATAAGTGGCGCTGAATTTAGCTTAGTTTTCTTTTCTTTACCATATTGTCGATAAAGATTAAAAGCTGTAGCGTATTCATCGGTACCGAGCAAACGCCAGCTCAAAAAAACAGAAGTCGGACTTGTTTTAATGCCTACCAAACCTCTATCCAAATATTCCATCTTTCGCTGTGCGAAATTCTGTCCTACTGTTAATAATAACACGAATAAGATGGTCATGCTGCGCATAAATCCCCTTTTCAATAATCTATGAGACAACATCTTTTATTATTCTTTCACCACCTTTTTGCCGTCAACCACAACATTCTCCAGCGTAAAATTCTTGATATAACTTTGTTTAATATCGCCTGAACGTGAAGCACGCACATTCATATTGATAAATGAGAAATCAGAAATTTCATATTGCGGTGAATTGATGACATCAAATAAAATATCACAGTCCAAATCAATATTTTTGAACACAATATTTTTAGCATATGACATCTTAATATCTTTCTCCCCTTTCAAATCAAAGAATTGTGTCCATGGCTTAATGAAAAGTACACTTTTCGCATTGCCTTTTATGTTTTCAAGAGTAATGAATTTGTATTCTTGAGGGGTATCTGGACGCATCTTCAATTGCAACACTTTTTGTGCTTGATCAACCGTATTATTTCTAAAAATAACGTTGTAGCTTAAGATCGATTCGCTGCCACAAGTCAATGCACTGTGACAAAATCCAAAAGAACAGTCTTCAATAATTATGTTAGAATTTGGACCATTATTCGGGTCAATGTCTGCTTTTGGTCCTTTACCACCCTTTAAAGCAATAGCGTCATCATTAACTGACATATAGCAGTTCTTTATCAGTACATTTTTACACACATCCAAATCTACCGCATCCGAGCTCGGTGCTTTGACGGGCTCTTTCGGGGCAGTGATATGAAGATTCAAAAGTTTTAGATTTTCGACTTTGTAAAAATGTGTTGTCCAGAATGGTGAGTTACGCAATTTGATACCCGAAATTTGCACATCTTTACTGTTAGATACATACAACAAACGTGGTCGCATTTCATCCATATTGGTACAATTCGGATTGAACGCTCTACGCAACCAAAATGCTTTCCAATAACGCAAACCGTTACCATCCAACATGCCTTTTCCCGTCACCGTAAAACCATTGACCGCATCTGCATTGACGAGAGCTGAAAAATACTTCAAGGTCTGTCCTTCCATACGTGTAGTCACTAATTCAAAATGAGATATATCATCACTTCCTTTCAAAACACCACCTTCTTCCAAATGCAGGTGTGTATTGGGTTTGAAAAACAATGAACCGCTCAAATAAATACCTTTGGGAACAACAATAACGCCGCCACCTGCTTGGTGCGCTTTATCAATGACCTCTTGAATCTTTTTGGTCTGAAGAATTGTACTATCCTGTAGTACTCCGAAGTCTGTAATTTTATATTTTTTACCTAACTTATTTAGGTCAACTAAAGTAGCGTCCGAAAACCACGCGCTAATAGCTTCTCCATTGGGAAACTTTTGTTGCGCATGAGCTGAAAAAGCACCAACACATAGGAAAGCAACAAGAATGTAAACTATACTGTTTTTCATTGATTATAGTATCTAAAGTTTATAATAAGGCGTATAAAATGGCCTTTGATAGATTACTAAAACTATCAACAATATGTCGATTATCCAACCTGTAGCGTCCTGTTTTAGGGTCATTATATCTAATTAGTTACAAAAAAAGCAAACCACTAAGGGTTTGCTCTTCACCATACAATTATTTAATAAACTATAAACCTGCTAATCTGTAAGGACGTTCACTTTCGGCATCTCGAATTGTGTATTATCCTTCGAACCTTTTGGCGTCCCAAAATAGAAATACAATGTCCTATTGACTTGATCACGCATTTTGTTTAATTCTCCTGCCGGTCCATTTACGCCTGCATTATTATTAATTCCCAACGCTAATTTTGACCCTATTGCCGGAATTGCATCGAGGAAGCTCACATTTCCTGTAGGTAATTGCGGATAGCCTTGTGGACCAGACATCCCATAAAAATCAAACAACCTAACGAATAAGTCGTCTTGATCTGTAGCCACCAAAAATTTACCTTGTACACTATTAAACTGTATCCAATTGATATTTGAAAAATAACCTTTGAACTCCGGAAAATTCCATGGACCGATTCCTGGACGTGAATCATTGTACATTTTTTCCCAAGTATTGCGTGTCACCCCCTGCATTCTGTTTTTCCAGACACGGTAAGGACCGTCGCCTAACCATTTTGCAGATAATATATAACTTTCAGGAAAATCAAAACTTACACCAGCAAACGGAACATCAGCATTTATGTGATAGGCATAATCCAATTTTAACCAACCGTCTGGACGCATTGTCCAACGTATATATTTCAAATCTCCGCTGTATGTTGCTTCTACTATTTTATTTTCGCCTTCTTCACCTGTACGTACACTAACAAAATTTGATTTTCCATTTACTAAAACTGGTCCATTTCGGAAAGCCATTTTCATGCTGTAATCATTCGCCAAATCAACGAGCAATCCTGTCTTCTTAGAAATAAAAGCTGTGATACCGTTTGCTTTTAGGCTGAAATTTACAGAATCTTCTACTAGTTCAACTGCTGTTTTGGTATCAATTGGAAGAATCGTAGCTGTCAAAGCCTTACTATCCTTCACCTGCCAAGACCAAGTGTAAATTTCATTGCCATCAGGAACAACCGCAGTCAATAATAATGCATCGTATTTTTTCCAATTAGCAGCCAAATTCATTTTTACATAACCACTATCTGTAGGATTAATAGTAGGACTCGTAATTGTCTGAAGAACTTCTTCCGCAATTCCAGATTCATTGTCATAAGGTTTGCGGTAATTTACCAGACGATACTCAAATTTACACGCGTTCAAATTGGTGAAATGAAATCTATTTTCAACCTTGATATTTCCATCAAAATTTGCAGGAAGCTTTTTCATTTTGATGTGAACTGGGGAATAAATCTCGCGAATGGCATAAAAACTTCCCTCTTTTTGACGATGTGGTCCCAAAATTCCATCTGGCGCATTGACACCATTCACATCCAACTGGTTGTTGAAATCTGTGCGCACGAGCCCTTCGTCTGCCAAATTCCAAATAAAACCACCGGCGCCTAATTTAGATTTCCAATGTAATTCCCAAATATCAGCTAAACCTGCAGCCGCGCCACCATCATCTTGCGCATGCAAAAATTCCGTAGGCATATAAATATTTGGACCTTCCAATATCTTTTTCGTAGAATAAAAATCCTCGTAATGATTACAATCAATACCGTTAATCTCGTTTCCTGGACGGTGATGAGCATGAATTACCGTTCTATTGGAAAGATCATATTTTTTATATTCATCCACTAATTCTTTGTTATGCCCTCCTTCATTTCCATTCGCCCAAAAAATAATGCTCGGATGATTTACATCGCGTATCACCAGCTCCTTTACTAACTTACGACCCACTTCGGTACCGTAAGCTTTTTGCCATCCTGCTAATTCATCCAGCACATACAAGCCTAAGGAATCACAAATCTCTAAGAATGATTTATCGGGAGGGTAATGCGCACAACGTACCGCATTCATGTTCATTTCTTTGATCAATTTGACATCCATCAAATCTATGTTCCGATTGACTGAGCGTCCTGTCTCTGGCCACCACACATGGCGATTTACGCCCTTTAGCTTTATTTTTGTGCCATTCACGTATATCCCATCACCTTGACGCACTTCTAATGTTCGGAAACCGAATTTTTCATTTTGCGTATAGACTGTCTTATTATTTTGAATTAAAGTATATGTAGCCACATAAAGATTTGGTGTCTCGGCGGTCCATAATTTTGGATTAGAAACTTTAAATTCAGTTGAAATAACAGAATCTTTCGGGTTTACATCCGTCGTTTTCGTAGCTACAATTTTCCCTGCTTTATCTTTAATATCTATTTTGACTTTAGATTTTGTTTGGACGCCATCTAAGTAGACATTGCTTTTGAATGTACCATCAGCCTTTGCATCAATAGCTGTCCATGAAATATTTTGCTGTGGAACAGCCTGTAAATAGACTGGGCGATAGATACCACCGAAAATCCAATAATCTGCCAATCGTTCTGCATTGTTTACGGTTCTTTCTTTTGACATCTTCCGAACAACAACTTCCAAATTATTTTTCCCGCCAACTTTTAGCTTATCCGTAATGTCGTATTCGAAGCGATAGAATGATCCCTGGTGCACATCTCCAGCTAATTGACCATTTATTTTCACCTCTGTATCGGTCATTGATCCCTCGAAAACAATACTTACTTTTTTACCTTTCCAATTGGATGGTAAAGTAAAAGTATGTCTGTAAACGCCATATTCTTCATTGAATTGAAAATTCTTACCATAGGTTACGTAATCACGTCCATAGTTATAACTTCCAAAACCTTGTTGTTCCCAATGACTAGGAACAGCAATTTTTGACCATTTACCTGCCTTGCGTCCACCCGAAACCCAAAAATCCCATTCCACGGTATTTACATTGTCTTTACCCGACAAAAACTGTTTTTCCTTTGTCGACTGCGCATTGGATAGTACTGTATTGAAAACAATTAATAATGTAAGAAGATAAAACTTGAAATATCGTGGCATAGGTAAACGAGAAATTTATAACTGATTAATTATCTAAAATAGAAAATATAAACCACCTCACTATCCTGCACTATCCTAGGATAGGTTCTGTGATATTATATAGAACTAGAAAATATTTTTAAATACTTTCGTAGCATTCAACTTATTATAAACATTCATACACAAACAATCTATATTATGAAAACTACCTGGTTTTTAACAATTTTACTTTTTTTAAGCTTAACGGGATATACGCAGTCTTCTCTTATCAAAATGAATAAAATAAGTGTTGAGGCTCCCTTTGAGATGCCCGATATTTTAATACCGAATTTTAAGGAGCTTCCAAAATATATTATTACGGACTTTGGTGCAGAGGCGAACGATAAAGAAAAAAATGCACTCGCAATCGAACAAGCAATTGCTAAAGCTGCGGTGAGAGGAGGCAGCGTTGTAATTCCTCCAGGTGAATGGCATACGAAGAAAATTCATTTAAAAAGTAATGTGAACCTCCATATTGCTGAGGGTGCGACTTTACTTTTTTCAGCGGAACCGAAAGATTATTTGCCTGCTGTTTATAGTAGTTGGGAAGGATTAGAATGTTACAATTATTCGCCATTGATCTATGCATTTGGATTAAAAAATGTTGCGTTATCGGGCACAGGAACAATTAAAGCGCAGTTGGATGTATGGAGAAAATGGTTTCCAAGACCCAAGCCACATATGGAAAGCATTAAAAATCTGTACAATTGGGCACAAGATGAACTCCCGGTAGAAAAAAGAAACATGGTAAATGATACGTCTAACTTGCGGCCACAATTTATTCAATTCAATCGCTGCGAAAACGTACTAATTGAAGATATTAAAATAAGGAATAGCCCGTTTTGGACTGTGCACCTGTATTTATCCAAAAATATTGTAGTTCGTAATATTGATATTTATGCACATGGACACAATAATGATGGAATAGATCCAGAAATGAGTCAAAATATTTTGATTGAAAATTGCGTTTTTGATCAAGGGGACGATGCTATAGCAATCAAATCAGGTCGAAATCCAGAAGGATGGAGATTACAGACACCGTCAAAAAATATTGTCATACGTAATTGTACGATGAAAGATGGACATCAATTGTTGGCAATCGGAAGTGAGTTGTCAGGTGGAATAGAAAATATTTTGGTTGAAAATTGTGAGGCAGGACCTGGCGCAAAGCTTATGCATTTGCTCTTTATCAAAACGAATGAACGCATGGGCGGTTATGTAAAGAATACTTACTTCAAAAATATAAAAGCTCAAGATATACAGGATGGCATATTGGGTATAGATACAGATGTACTTTATCAATGGCGAACTTTAGTCTCTACACGCATCAAAAAAACTACGCCCATTGAGAATATTAATCTCGAAAACATCCAAGCTAAAAAAGGAAAATTTATAAGTAAGATTAATGGCAATCCAGAATCGCCAGCAAAAAATGTGATGCTAAAAAATGTGAAATTGGAAAACAATACGCAGGAGAGAATACAAAACAAATTTGTAAAAAATTTTAGTTACAACTGACTTAACACCACCAGTCTTCACAGAAAGTGAAGACTGGTGTTACCCGATTAAGGTTAGTAAATAAGTATCTGATCCAATACAATTCCTTCATCAAGAGCACGGATATTAATCTGGAGTTTATCTGATCCCGAATTAAAATATTTAATACCTCTAATAGTTCGATTGGTCAACACATTTTCTTTCCATTCTTCCGACCTTCCCACTGTTTGAATCTCGTATATCTGTTCTTCACTATCATTTATTGATACTGCAAAACGAAGTTTCTCTCCGTTCACAGGATGATTTGGAGCCAAAGCAAAATCAATATTTAAAAATTCTTTCTTACCAGTGCTTACTGTATAATTGACAGCTGTAGAGTCGTTCAAATGTATTGCTTTACTATTGTATCCTAATCCATATGATTTAGGAATTTCTCCTGTATAATAATCGTAATCCGTCCCATCTATTATGGCGATATAAACCGTTTCAGATTTCATTTCTGTTTGTGCATTTTCACGGGGAACACGATGAAAAACCTCTAAGTTGCGCGGTTTGTAATTCATCATTCTCTTCCATTTCCCATTTGCTATTGTATCATACATATGTGTCAAAGATTCTACTTTATCAAATGCTAAATCACTGTCTTCCCATGACCCTTTATCGTGTCTTGCTAATTGCGCGTATAAATGCTTGTGATTCATGGCTGCTGAAGCACGCACCGGATATTCCACAAGTTGAAACCAACTACTTTGTTTCTGTAGTGGGATCTTGTCCGATAATTTGGCAACTCTTCTATCCAAGTGATCATAGTCTTCAATCCTATCACGAATTTCATTCTCAGACCAAGGTAAATCCTTCACTTTCTTTGTATATAGATCCTTCTCTTCCGTGCGTGTATTGCCCATAAATTCGGGTTTGCGAATATATGCCAAACGATAATATTCATTAGCTATTTCAGTCAATTCGCTTCCTAATTTTTTGCCAAATTCTCTACTATACCAGTCATTCATATATTGATCAAGGCCTTCCTTACTATCCTGAATTTTATCAATATTCCATGCCATGTCCAAGAACATTTCTATTGTAAATTCTGCAGGCTTGATATCTCCAACATTCAGAATCCAAATATTTTTAACGCCTTTATCATATGCAGTTTTCATCTGTGAATAGACGAGAGCGGGATGATTGGTGGACAACCACAAATAATCATGTGGCCTTCCCCAATACGATGCGTGGTAATACATTCCACTTCCTCCTGATCTTTTCTGTTCTTCTGCTGTCGGAAAATGGCGAATATATCCGTAATTGTCATCGCACCACACCAATGTCACATCATCAGGAACTTCTAGACCGAGTTTGTACACACCCAATACTTCTTTGTATGGGATGAAAACTTGAGATACTTGCTCTACATTTGGATTAACGAAATCGGCAATTAATTTACGCTGGTCTTTGATTATATTAGTGAGTGCTACACGTTGTTCTTCAAGTGTGTTTGCACCCAACATTTTACTATCGTGCACTCCCCGTATCCCTAACGTGTAAATATTATCCGAATCGGCTAATTGTCTAACTCTTTCTTCCCAAAATTTAACGACATGATCCCGATTATTCACATAGTCGTATGTACCATTACCAGCAATTTTCCATTCGGCATTGGTATTACGCATCATAGGTTCACAATGCGAAGTACCGATGTAAATTCCATATTTATCGGCTATTTCTTTATTTTTTGGTGTCAAATAAAAAGCAACTGTACATTCGTGCATTGCTGGCCAAAAAGTATTTGCCCGTAATCGTAATAATAATTCGAAAATTCGTTCATGTGTACGCGGACCAATTTCTCCAGTTTTACTTTCTGGCTCGTGCGTAAATGAACTCCACGGCAGCAGTGCAAAATCTTCATCATTTAGAAAGATTCCACGATGTGCTACTGATGGATAATCAATATGTTTAAAGTCAGAATCAAATTTATATTTCTTGCGCTTCAATGGTGTAGAATCAGCCCACCATTCCCAAGGTGAGACACCAATCATTCGGGATAATTCCAATATGCCATACGCTGTACCGCGTTTATCACTACCGAAAACAATTAACTGATTTTTGATTACTTGAATTAAAAATCCTTCTGGTTGTTGTTCTAAAGTTCTTATGTCTGCACCACTCAAATGTTGCTGAATAGATGGTGAAATTCCAATTGTTCCTATGAGAATTGTTCCCTGTCTACCTTCAAGAATATTTGCATCAAAAACAGCTTGATAATCATTTTTAAAAATATCTAAGGCTGTACGTACAACTTGATCCGAAGTTGACATATCTAAAGCAATCTTTAGTTCCTTTCCTTGCTTAAAAAGGACTTCTCCGTGTGATTGAGAAACAGTAAATAAAATCAAAGAAATTGCAATGAGTTGATACCCTATATTTTTCATCGGCATAGTATATATAATGAGGTAAAATCTAAACGACAAAAAATCTGAACCCATTTAAGGCTCAGATTTTTAGTAGAATTTATAAAAAGAATTATTGAATCTTGAAAGGCAAATACCAATTATTCATATCCATAAGCTTTGCTCTTACTTGGGCTGCTTTTGGGTTATTCGCTTTGTTAAGCTTTTCGTATACTTTATTTGCTAAGAAAGAAGCATCGTTTCTTCGACGCGCGATACGTACCAAATCAGACCATCTTCCGCCTTCAAAGGCCAATTCTAATGCAGCTTCTTCTATGATCTTATCTTCCAAATCTTCAATTGGAACATTGTATTCCACCATCATCGAACCATAATTATTTGCTGTACCAGGCCCGAATTTAACTCCTGGAAAATCAATAGCTGGAAGCATAGCTCTTCCTCTCACCCCCACATTTCGGTACCACACTCCTCTAACAATATATTGATTATCACGCGCATCAAAATGATAAGGCGATGATTCTGAATACATAACACGATTCGCACCGAAGCCTTTATGTGAAATTTGAGATTCTAATTCAAAAAAGCTTGCTGGAGCTAATGTTCCATTAGAATTAAATGCACCATAATAAAACGCCGATTTAATACCGTTGTTTAATAATGCATACGCAATACGACCTTCACCATCACGGTTAGCTGCCTCAGCAAAGCGTAAATGTGCACCAGCAGCTCGCGCAATATTCCATTGACCACCTTTATTAAGAAGTGTCAATGTAGCACTCGAATTATCCGTATACTTCGTGATGACAGGATCACCCGAATTATCTATTGAATAAGACATTTTACCACGTGCGTCCCAAGGAATTCCGTTGATATTCGTCTTGCTATCCCACACATCCATGATATGTTGTGCTGGTCTTATTTGATATTTTCCTTCTTTGGAAGCTAATTCAATAAACGGATTGCCCGGAGCAAAAGAATTATGGTAAGGTATAGCCCAATTCCATTCTGTATTCCAATGCCTATTGGTATTTGGAAGTGCAAATAAACTGCGCCAGCCCTCGGTAAGTGAATTTACCAATGAGGAACCCTCTTGAGCCCGAGCAAAGGAAACTTGTATATTTGCATCTGCGCTATCATACCAGCCCACGCGGTTATGGTTGAATTGTTGACCTATATTTGAATTATTATCTTCTGCACCTAACAATTTTTTGTACCAACGAGCAGCTTCCAAATAATTTCCTTTCCACAGGTACAATTCACCTATGATATGCGGTTTGTTTGCAAATACTTTATTTGTAATGAACCCGTCTGTAGTGAATAACAGAGACGCTCCAGCAGGATATGCGAAATACTCTGTATAAGGAAGATCCTTTACGTCATTTATCAACTGATCTATAAGATCAGAAAATTTAGTTTTTTGAATAGTGTTTAAACCTTTGATCTGCGTGACGTCTTCAATATTGGTGTTGATATATGGTATTTCGCCAAAATGTATCCCTAATTGTAGATACAACCAGGTTCTTAGAACCATAATATCTGAATAACGCTGCTCAAACTCTATATTTGATAATTTGCCTTGCTGCTGCATAATTTTAAAATTATGCAACGCGTCATTACAACTAAATATAACTTTATAAAATAAGGATGGGTCCGCATAAGGGTTATCTGCGGCAACTTCGTGATTGGATAACTGCTGTAAATAAGGATTAGCGTTACGTGTCACATCTACCAAATCTGCGCGAAGCTCATTCCATAGAATGTATTTGTCTCCCAGGGACGCAAACTGACCATATATCCCCAATACAGCTGCATCTGCATCTGCTAATGTATTGTACATTAACGATTGGTCCAATTTGTCCTCAGGTTGCAGATCCAAGGTTTTACTACACGAAATGGCAAGTATACTGATACAAACTGTACCTATTAAAAAACTTTTCGAAAATCTTATCATATTCATAATATTATAACCCTAAACGTACTCCGAATTGGAATGATCTAAATTGAGGCTCTAGCGTAACATCAATACCTTGATGGAAAATATTTGCGGATTGAGCAAACTCAGGATCATAACCTAAATACTTCGAAAATGTGAATAGATTATTCGCTGTACCATAAATCCTTACATATTTGATTATTGCTTTGTCAACAGGGAATAAATATTCCGCCGACACCTGTCTCAATCTTAAATACGATCCATCTTCAATCCAACGATCTGAAAATCGTGCATTACCCATTGGATCATTGTACGATGCTTTAGGTACATTTGTCACCTGTCCTTCAGCCTTCCATCTGTTATTTAATAATTCTGTTTGGTTGTAAAAATTACTACCTGATTCTAGCTGTGATCTCGTATAGTTATAGATATCGTTTCCTAACGAATACGTAATTAAAGCTCCAAATTTCCAGTTTTTATACGTGATGGTATTATTCAAACCTCCGTATAAATTTAGTGATGGATTACCAATAATAGTTTTATCGTTATCGTCAATTATCTTATCTCCATTACGATCTGTGAATTTAGCATCACCAGCTCCGAAAGAAATTTTTTCACCCGCAGTATTAAGTACACCTAATCCAGCGGCTGCCGCTTCTGCAGCTGTACTGTACACCCCTTCGAACGTGTAGCCGTAGAAAGCATTTGGCGATTCTCCTATTTTGGTAATCATCGTTCCGCCTGCGTATTCCGTGTACATTGTCTCTGGAATATCGTAGATAGAAGCTTTCGTATGGCTAATGGTTAGTGCTGCATCCCATTTCACTTTGGAGTCTACAATTCTTCCAAATACCGAAGCATCTACACCTTTCACATCCAGACTTCCATTATTAAACAAATAATAATTTACTCCAGAAACTACATTTCCGCGGTTATAGGCTAACATATCTTTTGTGCGATTTCTATACACATCTACAGAAACATTAAAACGCTCTTGTGCAAAAGATAAATCCAAACCAGCATTAATTTTCTCTACATTCTCCCATTGCAAATAAGGATTCGAAACACCATTGCGTACTAGACCTTGTACACCTAAGAAGTTTTGGGATACATAACTATCTCTAGCATTAAAGTTGCCAATATCATCATTACCCACTATTCCGTAGCTTACTCTTAATTTAGCAAGATCCAAAGCCTGGCTATTTTTCAGGAAATTCTCATTTGAGACAATCCAAGCTGCACCTATTGCAGGAAACACAGCATATTTATGACCATTTAACTGAACACCCTGAGTCACTTTATTTCCAAAGCGTGAGGAACCATCCAAGGAAAGGGAAGCATTAAAGATGTAACGATTTCTAAAAGTGAAATTCGACAAGGCATATCCCGTTTGGTTTGCCCATTTGCCAATATATCCGCCATAGCTACGCGAAGAAGCTGTAGAATTACCAATACTTACCAAATGATCCGTAGCCGAATTAAAACCTAAAGCATAATCCTGTTCTGCATCGTGTTGCTGATACCTGAATCCGCCTATTGCTTGAATCTTGAATTCATTCTCGTATTCCTTTTTAAATTCAAGACGTATGTCATTGGAAATGCTATAATATCTCCCCACTTGCGTTCCCAATCTACTGAATACTTCCATATTATTAACCGTATCCTTAGCTACGCCCTTTTTAGGAATAAAGAAATCCTCTTGCGATTTATCATAAGTCACGGCAGTAAGATTACTCAATGTCAATTCATTATTGAAATTATAATCAAAGTTGATGGATCCGTGAAAACGATAAGCTTTCTTATTATTAATACCATTAAATACCAATTGCATAGGATTTGAATACCCGAAATAATCTGCTTCTGCGTAATTCGGTGAAACCGTTCCATCTGCAGCCAAATCATGTGTATTCAAAAATGGTGCTTTCATCATCGACAAAAAGATAGGATTTGTTTTAGGAGATAAGCCCTGATCTTTTAGCCCTTGTTGTCCGTAGCCCACGGAAATATTAGTCCTTGCGGACAATTTCTGTGCTAAACGCATATCACCGTTAAATCGAGCTGAATACCTATTTTGGTTCGTATTATCGATAATACCTTTTTCGTTATTGTAACCTACAGACAAAGCATAGTTTGCGATGTTATCACCACCGGTTACACGCAGAAAATAATTTTGATCTAAAGAATTTTTTAAAACCTCGTTTTGCCAATTTGTCTCGTTGTGATAAACTGGATATTGTAAGAAATTAGGATTATCATTGTTGAATGGCATCGCTCCGATTTCTTCTCCTGTAAATGGCGAAGTAGCTAATACATCATTCAAGTAACTTCTGTAATTGTAAGATTTCATCATCGGAATAGCTTTGGGTCTGAAATTATAACCTGTGCTAACTTGTAGATCGATCTTTGTTGCAAGTTCCTTGGCATGTGTCGTATTAATCACCACTATACCGTTGGCTGCCCTAGCACCATATATAGCCGTTGAAACAGCATCTTTCAATACAGTGACATCCTGAATATCTCGAATATCGATATGTTGAAGTGGATTATTCTCATGTCCTGACGTAATTGACGGAGTCAACATCTCAGCATTATATACGACACCATCTACGATATATAAAGGTTGATTTTGCGCATATAGCGAACCGATGTTACGAATAAATAGATTAGCCCCCATACTTGGAGTTCCTGATTTACGAACAACATTTACACCTGATAATTTACCTTGTAAATAACTTGTAATAGTCTCTGAATTTTGTTCCCATGCGTTGATCGTAGCTTTTTGAATGGAACCTGCCGCAAATAGGACACTATTATCTCCAAAAACTGTTTCGGTAGACTCAAAATTTGAATTGTAACCAACAGGATAGATTTTAATCTGCATAGCCTGATCAAATAATACAGGAACAGACTTCTCCACATAGCCATCCATTGATACTTGAATAACAGCCCAACTATTATTAACATTCAATTCAAAAGCTCCGTTGGCGTCGGTCAATTTAGCCACAGCTTTACCATAGGTAATACGTGCTCCCACCACAGGTTTATTAGTTCGGCTATCTATCACTACACCTTTCACCGATTTCGTTTGTTGCACGGATACATTTGTAGCTTGTTTATTTTGACTGTACGCAGATACAGCATGCACACTCGCTAGTAGGCAAAACGTCGTAATCTTTAAATTAAAAATATTATTAAACTTTATCATGCGTATAGATTATTGAATAACAGGAACAAATCGTAAATATTCCAAAATAATAGGTCCGGTGCCGTTAGACATTACAATAAGGGGTAAGTTTCCAAAATTGTCTTGTGTTACTTCACCCAAATACACTTCATTATGATTTAGCGGTTGTACATCAAATGTGAAACGAGTGTCGCTATTTCCTAGGTGATTGATTACTGATTTTTTGTATAAATCCACCTCATTTGCAGAGGTAAGCGCAGGATTTAAGAAGTGTACATACTGTGAAAAAGCTGCAGTTTGCGGGTCTCCAAATAATCCCATAATCGCTCTTCCATACACCTTATATTTCACCACATTCATAGCTGTAGCCCGGTATTTAACATAAAATGCTGTCACGCCATGCCCATGAACTTCAATATCATTGTATAAATTCCCTAGCGTATCTCTTTTGTCTCTGAAATAAGTATTGCCACGTTTGTCGGATTGTTTATAGCCAATTGGATTGACACCCAATACTACTTTTTCTTTAATCTGATTGGATATATCAAAACTGATATCCTTAATTCTGTACACTACACCATTACTTGTTTTGTGTCTCGAAATAAAACTACCTGATGGAATCGTAAATTTTGTTCCACTGATTGTTGTTAATTCCTGGGTTAATTCATTCTCTAATAAATCGCCTTCGACGATAAAATCTCTTAATAAGAATTTTTTAGCAAAATAAGTGGTCGTACTATCTGGTCGATGGGTATTACCTTCTTCGTAATTGGTTTTAAAATAGGGATACAACTTCGTATACTCCGATTCAAATACGGCATCATCTACTACAAAGTATGTATACTTCCTATTTTCCGTTGTCATATTTCGACGTACCTCAGACACCCAAGCTGGACTTGTTTTATACAAAGTCTCCCCATTCTCTACATAAGCTGTATCAAATGATAATATAGCCTCTACTTGTTTAGTATTGCCAAATTCTTGCAATACTAAATTATATATACTGCTTAATGGTTTCAGAGGTTGACTAATAACATGATACAATCCGTTACTAGCTGATAAATTTTTAGATGATGGTACTACACCATCGAAAGATCCACGTGTAAACTCAACAAATTTATTTCTGAAATTTTGCGCTTTAATAGTATCCGTATTATCATTAACTCCGTAAATGGAATTAATAATATGATAGCCTACAAAACTGCGTACTACAGCTGTATCATTAAAATTATATTCATTCTTTACTGCATTAATCGCATCATTTGTCGGTATAAGTACCGTATAATTCTTAGATGCTTTCAAGTGATCAGCATAGCCAGATTTTTGCAATAGATCTGCAAAAGAACTGTAGTCTGAAGTGGTCGAAATTATTTCAAATAAATTCAACTGCGAATTATTTCCGTCACTACCAAAATGTTCTTCCCATTTGTCACTGCAACTGGCTAGACAAACACAAAGTATCGGCATTAAATATTTTAAAATTTTCTTCATGCTTAGGTAAATCTATTATTGTGGTCTATAGAATAATTCTCCTGGATAGTGGTGGAATCTTGGATAAATCTGTTCTGGATCATCAGCTGGTATAAAATGAATCATATCCAACCATACTGCATTACTTTGCCATCTAGGTTCAGCTACAGCAGTGAATCTCAATGTATGTCTATCTGTCGTTTCGACATTGATAGTGCCGACTAAACGACCAATATTCAACGTACCGTCGCCATCTTTAGGTCTTAAATTTTGCGTAATACCATTAGGATTGTAATCGCCTACAGTCGCATAATAGCGTTTATAACCTTGTGCAAGTAATAAATTGTCTGCATTTGGATCATCACGTAATACTGTAGTGCTGACTCCTGATCCCCCATTCAAGGATTGATTCAGCATGACAAGATTTGGCAGCACTTGTTCATCCGCTTTGCCAGGATTGAATGTCGCTTGCAAAGTTGCAGCATTACCATTTTGCACATAACAAACCCATACTTTATATCTTCCTTTAACCAAGAATGGTGTCTTAATTTCAAAACTTTGTGCACGTGCAGTACTAGTCCAGCTTAATGTCAAGTCTAAAAAGTCACCGTTTACATATGGTCTCTTATCATTGATACCTGAAATTCCATAACTATTAGTAGCCAATGTGCTTACATTTAGTGGCAAGAATGTAAATGAATTAGCTATAGGCTTATCATTTGCAATCAGTGATACACGTCTATTGCGGTAAGCACCACCTAATGCCGATACCAGTTCTGGAGAAGACGCTACATCAAAATAAACAGGAACTTGTTGTCTCACCTTGATTCTAAAGGCATCCTTCGTCTCATGTAAGACACCATTAGATGCTTGGACGTCAGATCTGCTACGATTTAATTCAGCACCTGGCTCTAATACTCCATTGAATATATCTTCGTTCAATAATATTTTTGAATTTTCGAATTTGGTACTTATAATTTCTTTTGGTGCTAACGTGTACAAAGACATAGACTGAATGATGTCCTCCAAAAATTTACCATCATTCATGATGTGGTATGCCATATACAGCCAAAGACTGTCTTGTGGATTTTTTGGATTATTTAAATGCGAATAGCGAGATTTGAATGCGGCGTAATCATTGATTCCTTGCGTTTTTAATAAAGAATCAGATTCTACGATGACCGTTTGAAAACGTTTCTCAACAGGTACAGTATTTCCTCTTTTAAAATACAATGTATCATAAAATCCTGTCTCTTTCAATGCTTGGGTGAAGATGGAATAACGCGTATCATTCTCAATCATCTCCGCTAAACTTAGATCCGGCGGTGTCAATACTTTATCAATAATATGCACAAGTCCATTACCTGTCTGGATATTACTTTTGGTAACAAAAGCATGTTTATTGATACGGAACGTTTGATTCGCTACATCTGTAAATAAATATTCGCCAAATAATGTAGGTGATTTTATTTTACCATCGGTAAATCTAGTGGTACCTACTGTATCTCGTACAACATGGTATTTGACAAAATCAACCAATTCTGCTTCCGTAAAATCCGAAACATTAGATTTTCCTTTGCTTTTCATCCATTCGGTCACCCCATCATTTGTAGGAGCAAACATGGTGTATGTACCATACGCACCTAAAAATCCAGCAGTCTTTGATTTATAGAGAATGTCAATTAATAAAGAAAAGTTTTCCTTATTATTCTCCAAATAGCCCGTGATATTTACCTCTTCGGAAGTACTCTGTTTGTATTCCTCTTTCATACAAGCCTGAAGAAAAAATACTGCTAATATTGTCAATACACCGTACATCCAATATTGATTTAAAACTCTTTTCATATCAATTTATTTTAGATAAAATGGATTCTGAACCAACTTACTATCTTTGAACAATTCATCTTCTAGAATTGGCAAATAGTGACTGTCTGTATCTCTCACTTTGTTTAATGCAGATTGTTGTACAGAAGAATCTACAACTTTAGTTATTACATCGATCAGTACACCTATATTACCGTAATTCTCCTTTTTGGCTAATCTCAAAACATCAAACCATCGCTTTCCTTCAAAGCAAAACTCACGTGCTCGCTCTTCGAAAATAAAAAGTACAATATCATCCAAGTCGTTTTCGTTGACCTCTCTATTACTCGCTGCTAATGCTCCTCTACTTTCTCTCAGTTGATTCAGCAGCTGTATCGATTCTGTTCCTCTTCCCTGCTCAGCGGCAGCCTCAGCTTTGAGTAGTATTGCATCAGATATTCTAAATATTGGGAAATTAAAATAGCTCGGATTCTCAGTGCCATACTTACTAATCATCCCATTACTTCTGTATAACACACCTTCACCACGACTATCTGACTGATCGGTATCAACTTCTGTATTAGGTGGAAAGAAATCAACATCAATGACTTCAGCCAAAGCGATGTAAGGAATTCTACCTACATATACAAGAGGTGTAAGCGGATTAGGACGTGAATCTGTATGGCTGATTTCGAAGATTGTCTCTGAAGTCGGATTATCAAAAGAGTTAGCTGTAATACGTCCCATTAACTGATATCGATTAGTGCTCAACACTTTGTCTAATTCAGCTTCAGCAGCAGCATACTGCTCTTTCCACATATACAATTCCGCCAACATCATGTGTACAGCAGGTTTTGTAACTCTGCCTGTATTGGAAGGATTAACAGAAAAATTATTGGCTGGGGAAATATGATAATCTGGTACTAACCCTTGAGCTTTTTTAAGATCTTCTTCCAATTGCTGCAAAACACGATCAGAATTTACTTGACCTATATTCTGTACATCTGTATCTCTGTATGAACCATTTAATTTGAGAGGGATTTCCTGAAATGTACGAATCAAATAGAAATACAATAAACTTCGAATGGTCAATGCTTCACCCACATAACTATTATATTCACTATCTGTGAAAGTGGGATCACTAGTTTTGGCGTCTGGTGCAAAATCTATTAACAAATTACAACTGTTTATCACACTGTACATAGCAGCCCAATTAGAGATATCATTTGTACTTAGAATATTATAATTCTTAACTAATCGATAATCGTCCAATGCATAACTAGATACATCTACCATATCGGCTCGTAACTCACCCCAAATAAATATTTTGGTCTCGACAGGACCAGCATTCAACGCTGAATAGATTCCCATCAAAGCTGCACGCACATCTTCTTTGGTTTTCCAAAATTCTGCTTTTGTAATACCATCTTGTGGCTGTAAGTCTAACCATTTATTGCAAGATGACACTACAATTCCAAAAAGGGTTAGCAGGCTAACAATATATATTTTTCTCATTGTCTCTTAATTAAAATCTTGCAGTAATACCAAATGTTAAAGTTTTCAGCGGAGGAGTCATCGAATTATCCATCAACACAGAGAATGCATCTTTGTATCTCACAGCTACGTCTGGATCTTGTCCTGTGTATCGTGTGAATGTGAATAAATTCTCTACTGTCAAGTATGTGCTCAACTGACCCATCTTTATACGTTCTAAAATACTTTTGTTGAAATCGTATTTAAGTGTGACTGATCTTAGGCGTAGGAAACTTGCATCTTCCACATATCTACTAGACCCAAGTGAATTGTATCCTGAACCAAACAAAGCTCTTGGTACATCTGTCACGTCCCCTTCTTGTCTCCAACGACGCAATACAGCGGTGCTTTGATTATTATAACCTAACATATCAGTAGTATTCATTTTAGTGCCGTTAATAATATCTGATCCATGTCTATAATTAAAGAATGTAAGCAAAGACCACTTTTTATCGTAAACGATATTTACTCCAAATCCTCCGGTTAATTTTGGATTACTATTGCCTAGATAAACAATATCTTTATGATCTATGACTCCATCGAAATTAATATCTTCGTACTTAGCATCGCCTGGTTGGAACACATAATCAACCGTGGGATAATTAAAACGCATATAAATAGTTTCGCCATCTGGACTAATTATTTGATTGCCTTCGCGATCAAGAGCTATAGTCTCATCGGTGTTTTTGTATACACCTTGGTAACGAAACCCATAGAATGATCCAAATGGATTGTCCTCTTGTAAATACGTAAAGAATGATTTATTTCTTAACGATGCTCGCGCATTCTCACGTGGATAAAGTGGAGAGATTTCACGAATAACGTTTCTGTTATTAGCGATATTAAAATTTAAGTTTACTGACCATTTTTTATTTTTAACGGCTGCATAATACACACTTGCCTCCCATCCGTCATTATCCATAACACCTACATTCATACTTAATGAATTAAATCCATTGTAATTAGCAATCTGGATATCATTCATCATCAAGTCAGATGTTCTGCGCTTGTAAACATCCGCACCCAATATTAATCTGTTGTTAAACAACTCAATATCAATACCTAAGTTATTCTGTGTAACAGTCTCCCAACGTAAATCTGATAATTCTATATTCGATGAGTAGACTCCATTTTCGCCCAAATAGGAATAATCATATGTGTTGTAAATATTGATATAGGAATAATCATTTCTTGGCGCATTACCACTTTTACCCCAACTCGCTCTAAATTTAATATCGTTTACAAATCCTAAGTCTTGAATAAATTTCTCTTGTCCCATGCGGTAAGCAGCAGATAGAGACGGAAAGTATCCAAACCTATTAGCAGCACCGAATCTAGAGTTACCATCCATACGAACACTTGCTGCGAATATATATCTATTCTTGAATGCATAGTTGACTTGCCCCAATAAACCTACAGAACGTGTTTCTGTAACAAATGATTGTGCATTACCAGTCAGCGTCCGTGAGGGAATAGATGGATCCTGTAAATACGAAGAACCGGTGTTAGTTGATGACAAACCTTGAATAGTATACCTGTCTTCATTCGTGAACAAAGTAAAATTACCTGTCAGCAAATGATCAAGACCAAAATCCGGAGTCAATAATAAGCTAGTCTTTGTGCTCATGTTAAACTTGTCATAATCTGAGTCACTAGCCGCATTGACAGAGTTTTCGATAAATGGTCGACCAGTTGCTACCTGAGGCAAAAAGGTTTTCGTTTTATTATTATTTATATTCAATGAAAGGTTACTTGTCAAGGTCAAAATATTTGGAATGATCTTGTAGTTAACCGCAAATCTAGAGTTCAAAACATCACCCAATTGATTACTTAACCCATTATTAGCCATTGATAATGGATTGTATGTACCTGCATAAGTCCCTTGCGCTGTACTTACCGGTGTAAATAAATTGCCCGTTAAATTACCATACTCATCATATTCCCAAATAGCTTGATTTGGCATCTTTCTATACGCAATATCTCTAATAGTCTTAAAATAATTTTGATTAGTATTTACATGCGAATAGGACAAATCCGATTGGAATGTGATACGCTCGGACACAATATAATCCAAGTTAATACGTGCCGACAAACGATCCGATGATGTCCCTTTCGTAGTACCCGCATTATTGAAATAACCAATGGATCCCATATATCGTGCTTTCTCACCACCACCACGTATTTGTACGTTATGATCTTGGAAATACCCCAATTGTGTAATAGCATCCACCCAATCGCTATTGTTACTAAAATTGTAATAAGTAGACGTATTATATGGATCATACTGGAATTGTTGTGCACTTTCTGAAACAGAAAATACTCTACCTGCATTATAATATTCCTCCAATAACAACGTAGTGTACTGGTCTCCATTTAATAGTGGTATAGGACTTGGCTGTTTGGATATAGATCCTTTGAAAGCATAGCCTAAAGTGGGCTTGCTTACTGTACCGCGTTTGGTATTAATGATTAATACACCATTAGCTCCTCTTGATCCCCAAATGGCAGTCGCCGCGGCATCCTTTAATACAGATATATCTTGAATATCTGTAGGAGCAATATTTAATAATTGACCATAGGCATTGTCGTCTGATGTTGCAAAATCAAAATCATCTGGAATTGTAATATCATATGGCATACCATCTACAACTACCAATGGATCTACAGCGCCATTTAAAGAAGATGTTCCTCTAATTTTGATTTGCATACCTGCTCCTGGATCACCCGATACTGTAGCAATATCTACCCCAGGAAGACGACCTTGTAATGCTTGATCTATTGAAGCAGACTGCATTTCTTGAAGCTCTTCCATATTAATGGTTGCAATAGAAGCGGTAGACCTTGCTTTAGAAATCCCCATACCTGTACCATCGTCCACTGGCTTAGAAGCACTAATCACAACTTCTTCCACTTGATTAGATACAGATTCTATCTGAACATTTATAGTTGTTCTGTCTCCAACTACAATATTTGCTGAGGCTCTATATCCTGTACTAGTGACATACAAGCGTAATCCACTCAACTTTGTTCGCAAACTATAGTTCCCTTCCACATCGGAGGTTGTACCTACAATAGTCCTATTTTCTCTATCCTTCAACACAACTGTTGCGCCTGGAACAGGTTCTTTAGTTTCTTTATCTGTAATTTTACCAACAATCACTGTCTCTGCATTCTGAGCTACAGCGGTTGTGTGTACTAAACAGAATATAAGTCCGATGGTAACGATTAATAAATTAAAATGTCTTGTCATAGTGAGATACTAATTATATTCCGTTTTTTAGATAACCTGAAAGTGAATGGATCAATACACGTTGCCCCAATTGATTACTATTGGCAACATCTGCCTCAACTAGATTAGATTGATTGTCTCTAATTTGCAACCTATTATTTTGGTTTATTATTACATCTAGTGCTAAAGTCTCACCCTCTACGTTTTTACAAAGTGTTTCAAAAGTTCCAACTTTCTTCCCATCAATAGCAAACGTATTACGCGTTATATGGTATTGTAAAAAGAGTTTAATTTTGTTACGAAGCACAACATCTGTAGTGTTTTCTGCAGGTGGTAAATCACCATTTGCAATGGCTGCATTTATAGCTGCATTATTAGGTATTAATAAGGTATAATTAGCACCTATATCAACTCCTCTAATGATACCATCTGACGCTGAAAATAATTCACTCGACTTCAAATACCTGAAAAACATATTGTATGGTGAGGTAGCATTTTCCGCTCCCATCTTAATTAATAGACTAGCGATATTCGTATTAGATGAGGTTAATGCACCAGCAAGATAGACTGCTGCACCATTTAGGGGACCTGATTCACTATTCCCAATACTTATGGAATCTATTGCCAAGTATTGTCTATTCGAAATACTGTCTTGCGTTCCACTTGACATGATTTTCATGTTATCGAATTTTATATATTCTCCAGAAAAAGTTTCTAATATTCCCTTACCACTTAATGTGGGTATAGGATCAGTTTCTAATGGTATAATGTGTGATGATAATATCTCACGCATTTCTGGTGTCCCATTTCCACCTTTGTAACGGATTGGATCGGAAGTATTATAGGCGTCATAATCAAAACCCATTTGATATAAATCTTCATCAGACACCAAAACTAACATATATCGAATCGTAGGGATACGGAGGGTCAAGTGTAATCCCATGCGCTCCAATGCAAGTCTCATGAAACTATATTTTGGATCTAATAGCACATTTCCATAAACAGATTGGAATACATTTGCACGTTGAGAAGAGTTGATACCATAGAAAGCACCATTACTTAATAATTTGGTTTCGTTTATATTTTGGGTAGCCAACTTAGTCGTCTCACCCAGTACATTTGGCGCACTACTAAATTGCGATGGCCATAATTGGGTAAGATAAAAATGAGATTTTATATACTCAGATAATACTAAAGGATTGCTGTAAAACAAATCTTTTATAGTAGTACCTGAAGGATAATATTTCAATAACACACGTTTAGCAAAATCTTGTACGGCCTGATTTGTAGGAACTGTGATTGAAAGATTATTATATTGTGCATCATTCACATCTTCCTTCACATAATTTTCATTATTCAAGGCTAACATTACAGAATTATCATAGCCTTTTACGAATACAGAATCTCTTTTTCCGGTGAGTACTTCATTTCTACGCGTAAGTGTAGGATTATACGTATACGTCGCAAATAAGTCTAGCATACCTTTGAATTCACTGTATTTGTCATTTCCTCGCAAATATTGATCGATACTTTTCTCTGGTAACAGAACCTTATCAACGACATGTATATATCCATTTTCCGCAAGTATATTACTACGATTAACATCTATAGTAGCGCCCATCACATTTAGACCTGTATAGGTGGAATTAGGAAAGAATGCATTGTAATCTCCAGCAGTAAGACTTCGAGCCGACATATAACTGTTGAAAAAGTAACTTAGATGTTTGTTGTTATTATCTGATTCTACGTACGGAATGTTCGCCATCCTATTTGTTGACACTATTTTCCGAGTATTTCCATTTGAAAGGATTTCATCTTCTACAAAATCATAATATACTGTGCGTCTTCTGAATGCTTGACCTGCGACCCAACCTCTAGCTGAAAAATAATCGTTCAATTTTTCTAATCGTTCACCATCATACACCATCGCAGTACGGACAATTTTTTCTGCCAGCTTCTTATCAATATTACTACTATCGCTGATATTGTTTTCACTCATAAATTGCTGAAAAGCACGATCCGTTGGAGCAAACACAGTCCACGAGGATGCAGATCCTAATGTATTTCTATAGCCCGCTTTTTCGATACAGGATAAGAAATACGTAAAGTCACCCATAGAATCCAATTGTTGATAAATGGGACTTGCTAAACCTTTCGGTCTACCATAATAGGCGTCAAATGCTTCTTTTCTACATCCCACAATGATAGTCGCGAAACATAAACACGTAAATAAAACAGTTCTCTTAATACTCATACAATAGTCTTGTAGGTTTATATTGGTAAATCATAGGTCTATTATCAGTGTATATCTCAAGATTGAAAATTCACGATAACAGTTTTTGAAACAGGGACTAACAGGATATGTTCTGATTAATGCCTACTCCATTCCTCTTGCTAATAAAAATTTTGTTTTCCTTCTATAATTGGTAAAACCACATCCTTTGATGTTGGATAGTGATTAATTGGTTATATGCTTTTCTAATGTTATATATCAAATATATTACATCGCATAAAATACAGCAACCTGCACTATCCTGTAATATGTGTTATCACAATATGTCTTTGAATTAGCTAAAAGTAAGTACGAACATGAAAAATCCATTCGTAACATATTGTAATGCAATCATTTACTAATTGCCGTCCGGCTTTAATTCGCTACTTAGTACACTTAACGGCCAATTCCAATTTTTAAAATTATCTGGATTCTTAGTCGAATAGTTGCTAAAATCGATGATATTTTTTGCTATGGGTAGCTTCAATCGCTGAATTTCCGACAACATCATCTTCGCAATTTGTCCTGCACCGTATGTATTAAAGTGTGTGTTGTCTTGTAATGGTTGGGGTTGGTCTGGAAATGTATAGGCTGGATAATGAACAAAAGCTCTTTTAGAATCTTCTACACCTAATGCGGTATAAAATTCACGTGTCAATTTATTTAAATCGATTAAAGGGACATTTAGTTCTTGTGCAACTTTTCGTGCAGCCTCTGGATAATCCCCTAATGTATAATTTAGATTTCCACTCGCATCAAATGAGCGTCGTGCTGTTGAAGTAACAATTATTGGAATGCCGCCAATAGCTCTAAATTGTGTTACAAAATATTTTAATCTCTCCGTATAGCCGTTATATGCACCTGCCTTTTCTCCAGTTTCCTTTTGATCATTATGACCAAATTCTATAAACAAATAATCGCCAGGCTTGGCAACAGAAAGTATTTTTTCTAATCTATTGGATGATAGAAAAGAACTTAAAGCTAATCCGGATTCGGCGTGATTGGCTACCACGATTTTCGCATCAAAATAACGAGGTATCATCTGCCCCCACGAAGCCCAAGGCTCATGTTCTTGATTTACGACGGTTGAATTACCCGCTAAAAACAACGTTGAGGCAACTTTAATTGGTTCAATAATGATACGTTCTATATTATTTTCACCCTGAAATTCTAAAGTCAATTTATTGTCCCAATCTAATTTTTCGATTTCACGTGGAGCTTTCAAACGTACAGACTTATCCTCTCGTATTTTTGGGTTTTTGATGTGAACATTGAACTGTTTAGTTACTTTCTTATTTTTGGGAATTTCAACTTGATCTAAAGACCAACGTCGAGATTCTGAACGCACCGTAGAATGAATTGTATGGCTCTTCAGACCTCTGTAGATAATCGTGACATGATAGTTTCCCTCAGGCACGTCAGCAGAAAAATAAAATGGCTTGTTACTATACAAGGATTGCTTCTTTTTACTTTTAACGAATTCAACAGAATTCTCCGTTCCTAAATCAAATCCATAGCCTTTATTGCCATACTTTATTAGATTATTCAGTATGAAAACCTCCTTTTCCTTAGACTTCTGCCCTGTAAAATCGAATATTTGTCTGTGTTGAGCAGAAACCATCGAAAATTGCAATATTGTAATTAGTATTATTAATCCTTTTGAAAACATAATTTAAGTTTTTATAAATAGTATATCATAAAAAAACGCTCTAAACTTCAAGAAGATTTAGAGCGCAGATTTATCACAAAAAATTATTACATAATATTAAGCTCTATAATATCTCAATTCGATGATATTATTAGGAAATGGTAGTGTGTTCCAGTGTTCATGTATCAATAATGCCGCACCAATAGCCGTAGCTTGTGCCATAGAAGCAGCATAAATTTCAATTGTAGGAAACCTTCTAGCTAATAAATTCATATAAATATGATTTTTACTAAAGCCACCATCCACAAATATTCTTTTAATATTTTGACCAGCTAAAACCAATTTTGTTGACTCTACTTGAGCATTGACAAGACAAAAAATCAGCGCATGATAAGCTTCTTCGTAGGTTTTGAACCTATCTAAATCTAATTCAGCAAATGTATTTAGTGTAAAAACAGCTATACTTTGTCCCAGATCCAGTCCTTCGATAATACGCCAGTTAATCTCAAAATGTTTGAATCGTGCTGTAGTCACATTAAAGTGATCAGCTATTCGTTTTGACTGCGTCTCGTGTTCATATCCCGCAAACAATCTTGAAGCCTTTACGGGTGTTCCGTTGTACGTCAGATAGAATAGGCAATCTTGATCCAATTCTGTCTTAGTCAAAGGTTCATCGTTGAATGGATTCATCGATATACACCAAGTACCCGTTGAAATAAGCACAAATGGTTCATGAAAATTGACCAAATAAGGAATTAAAGCAGAAGAGCTATCGTGCAAGCCTGTTCCAACCTTGTACGTACTTCCAGGAAATGTACTTGAAAACACTTCCTTGCCGTTTACAATTGGCGCAAGCTTCTGATCTATACCAGTATCTTTAACCCATTGATGGTAATTCTTTGTATTGAAATCCCACAATGCAGTGTGACATCCAATACTTGTCATATCCGAATACAATTGTCCCGACACCAAAAAACTTAGATACTGAGGCAAATGCAATGCATACTTCATCGTATTGAAAACCTCAGGTTGTTCTTTCATTAAGCGATAGATTTGCTTGCCCGAATTAAGACTTCCCAATGATGGAGAAGCGGTATCCAATACAAATTTATTTTCGCCTCCATAGGTTTGATGCAAGTCGTCCTGTAAATTAACTGGATATTCTTTCAAGTAATTATACAGTGGTGTCAGCGGTCTACCATTTTGATCCAAATAGACAAAACTCGCTCCATAGGATGTAAAATTAATCGCCTTAATATCAAATTCAGCTCTACGAAAAACTTCGTGTAATGAATCAAATACAGATAATCGTAAACTTTCTAAATTTTCGCAGGGGAAGCCATCCTCATCGATGGTTTCCATGAATCTTGCCGAACGTTCAAAAACGATTTGATAATGTTCGTCAAATAAAAATAACTTTTTGTTGGTTTTACCAACGTCAAATATTGCAATAACAGGTATACGCTCCTTTCCCATCCTTCCTTATCTAAGTATTACAATCCTGTCGCTACAGTGGATTCGCCACGTTCATCTATTAATTGTTGTCTCACATTAATGTCGTTGAACAATTTAATTGGATTTAATGCAGCACCTTCACGCAATCTTGCCTCTGCCACAAGCGCACGCAAGTCAGTACGAAAAGCATCTTGTAATATTTCTTGTGCGGCTACTACATTATTGTCTTGCTGTGCTTTTTTTAGCGCTTGACGATCCACAAACAATGCTTGTGCATAGGCGATTTTAATTGCTTCTACAGATTGTAATAAATCGGCTAATGGATCTTTCAAATTATGCGAAGCATCAATCATCCAACCCAAACCTGTTGCGTGATCTATTCCTCGCGCATCCATACCTTCTACCAATTCATTGAAAATCAAAAATAATTGATAAGGCTTGATTGCTCCAGCAGTCAAATCATCATCCGCATATTTACTATCATTGAAATGGAAGCCTGCTAATTTGTTTTCCATTAATAACAAAGACACGATTTGTTCGATATTTGCATTTGGCAAATGGTGACCTAAATCCACTAATGTGTACGCTTGATCTCCCAATTTACTCGCTAATAATAAAGATTGTCCCCAATCTGCAATAGTCGTCGAATAAAAGTTAGGCTCAAAAGCTTTGTATTCAATAAACATTTTCCAATCCGAAGGAAGATGCTTGTATATTTCTCTTAAACTTTCTAATGTATTTTGGAATGCTTCACGGAAATTCAATTGACCTGGAAACGAAGAACCATCTGCCAGCCAAACTGTCAACGCTTTAGAACCTAAAGCAATACCATGTTTAATTACTTCAATATTATGTGCTACTGCTTGCTTACGTACATTTGGATCTACATGCTGCAATGATCCAAATTTGTAACTATATGCTTGATTCGGTTGATCCTGAAAAGTATTTGAATTCACCGCATCAAATGCCAATCCAAAGGATGATGCTAAAGCTTTAATCTTCTCCGCATCTTGGGGAATATCCCAAGGAATATGAAGTGAAATCGCTCCACTCGACTTGTTCAATGCATGTAATAAGCCTACATCCTCAATTTTTTGCTCCAAATTTCCTGGTTCACCTTTGCCACTAAAGCGACCAAAACGCGTACCGCCTGTCCCTAATGCCCAGCTCGGAATAGCAATATTAAATTTTTGTACTTTCGCTACGATTTCCTCAAAGTTCGAAATACTATCCTTTAAGAAATCGACTTGTTTAGTATGCTTAGCTAATGATTCTTGGTTATGTTGATCTATGATAGATTGCTCGATTTTCATAAGTATATAGGTTTAGATAGTTAGAAAAATAGAAATTATTTTTCTAACTATCGTACTTGATTTAATAATTGTTATCGGACAAATGCCATGGCTACTCCGCCATCTACATTCAATACATTTCCTGTGGATTTGCTTAGCTCACCGCCTACAAATGCAAAACAAGCATTGGCTATATCATCTGGCAAGATTATTTCGTTCAACAATGTTCGTTTTGCATAGTAAGCAGGTAATTCTTCTACCGTAACACCGTAAGCTTTAGCTCGACCTTCGGCCCAGCCTCCAGCCCAAATATTACTATCTGAGATAACCGCATCAGGGTTAACCACATTTACTCTAATTTTCGAGGCGCCAAGTTCCGCTGCATTCAATCTGCTAAGGTGCAATTGCGCTGCTTTAGCAGAACCATAGCCCGCATTATTCGGACCACTAACCAAGGCATTTTTACTTACAATATTGACGATATCACCACCAATATTTTGTGCTTTCATTACTTTAGAAGTAGCCTGTGTAACGATAAACTGACCTTTTACCAATACATCATATAATAAATCCCAATCTTTTTGGGTATGGTCTTCAATAGATTTTGAAATGGATAGTCCGGCATTATTCACCACAATGTCCACACCGCCAAATGCTAATACAGCCACCTTAAGTGCTTCTTCTATTTGCTCTTGATTCGTTACATCTAGGACAGCAGTCGTAACATTATCCGCGCCAAACAAGCCAACAAATTCTGCTTTTGCATCTGCTAATCTCTCTTGATTCAAATCGTTTAAAACGACTACTGCTCCCTCTTGTGCAAAACGCTTTGCAATAGCTTTACCTATACCACCTGCACTTCCAGTTACCAAAGCGATTTTACCCGACAATGCTTTTGGCTTAGGCATACGTTGTAGCTTCGCCTCTTCCAATAACCAATATTCAATATTGAAAGCTTCTTGTCTCGGTAGTGAAGTATATTCACTCACCGCTTCCGCTCCTTTCATTACATTGATAGCATTAGTATAAAATTCTGATGCCACACGTGCTGTTTGCTTATCTTTTGCGAAAGCAAACATTCCGACTCCTGGATAGATTATGATTACTGGATTTCTGTCGCGAATAGCAGGGCTATTCGGGTGTTTACAAGTTTCATAATAATCCGTGTACATCGCTCTGTACGCTTCAAATAATGGAAGCAATTTTGATTTTATCGCTTCTATATCTGATAAGTCTTCGTTTTTATCCAAATTCAGAATCAAAGGTTGAATCTTAGTGCGTAAGAAATGATCTGGACAGCTTGTTCCCAAAGGAGCTAATTTTTCTAAATCATTGGAATTGATAAATTCCAATACCCTAGCATCGTCAGAGAAATGACCAATCATAGGACGCTCACTTGAACAAAATCCTCTTAATATGGGTGCAATAGCAGCAGCCTGTGCCAATCTATCTTCTTGTACTAGACTATCTACTTTTTGACCACCAAATACAGGTCTTGACTTACCGTAATTCTCTTCCAAATAAGTTGCACAAGTCTCGATGACATCCAATGAATTCAAATAACATTCATACGCCGTATCTCCCCATGTAAAAAGTCCATGCGACCCCAACATAATTCCACGGATACCTGGATTTTCGGCTAAGCATTCGCGCAATTGCAAACCTAAATCGAAACCAGGCTTTTGCCATTCTACCCAACCTATTGTTCCTTTGAACAAATCTTTTGTAATTTGTTTTCCATCTTTTGCTGCCGCAATAGCAATCGCAGCATCTGGGTGCAAATGATCGATATGTTTGAATGGAAGAAAACCATGCAACGGCGTATCAATAGAAGGCGCCTTCGATGATAAATCGAATATACAATGGTTGAAAAGCTCGACCATTTCGTCTTCATGCTCGATACCGCGATACACTTTCTCAAGATTACGAAGTCGTTCTACATACAATGCAGCTAAACCTGACTTCTTTAATGTGCCGATATCACCACCAGAACCTTTAATCCACATTACTTCCACTTCTTCACCTGTCAATGGATCCTTATCCATTACTTTACATGATGTATTACCGCCTCCGTAATTCGTTATCCTCAGATCCGATCCCAAGATATTTGATCGGTATAATAATAACGCTACTTCATCTCCTTCTAAGGATTTAGCTTTTTCCTCATCCCAAAGGTAATTCACATGTTGATATGTTTTTGTTTGCATAAATCTTTGTAATATTTATTCTAAAGTTTTCGCGAATCCTACCACACAAATAGATAGGATGATAATGACAATACCAGATATAATGGCCGTATAGGTTGGTTTACTCACACCTTTCCATTCTTTTAGGAACACACCCCAGGCATTTGAAATCAATATGATAAATGCCATGTGTAAAATCCATGAACTTGCACCATTCCCAAGGCGGCTCTCACCCATGCCATAAAAGAAAAATTGCAAATACCATGTCGTACCTGCTAAAGCGCACAACAAGAAATTTTTCTTTAAAGGAGCTGTTGCTTTCGAGTAGTCTGTAAGGGTCTTATTTTTAATAATAAATACGCACACCAAATAAAATTCGTCGTAAATCCTCCCCAAAGTATGACGATATAGGTAACATTATTCTGATATAAGAATTCTCCTTGTCCTGGATTAACTGATTTCCAAAGTGCATTAGCGACATCCGCCATCGGCTTTCCTGCTTCTATAGCAAAATTGAAACATGCACTTAAAGCTCCTGAAATTAAAGCCACAATAATGCCAATACCAAAGTTGTAATCTGTTTTATCAGTGACACCAGCACTTGATAACCCCTTTTCTTTCAAAACTCCAGCTTTTCCACACAGGTAAATCCCCACAATACAAAGAAGTAATCCCGCCATTACACACAATCCCGACGCGGTCGTAAAGAAGAAATCTATGCTATGCTTGCCATCTGCTGGATTAAAATAATAGTAAATTGCAGGCATCAGTGCACCTAACACCATGCTCAATCCTAGTATAATACTGCTTCCCAACGAAACACCTAAGTATCGAACACCTAAACCATAAGTCAGTCCACCTATCCCCCACAATACACCAAAAAGAAATGTATAACCTAACACACTTGAATTAGCGTCTCCTATTATTTCAAAAAAATTAGGAATCGTAAGCCAAGCTGCCAATGGAGGAACGATTATCCATGAAAATAATCCACCCAAGATCCACATCGCTTCCCATGACCAGTCTCGTACTTTTTTATATGGAACATAGAAACTTCCAGACGCAAAGCCTCCTATAAAATGGAATAATACCCCCGCAATTGCATTCATAATTTGATTAAGGTTTTATATAAAAACTAAGATATTTGTAAAAATTAATTTAACTGTTATGGACTGTCATGTTGAATACAGCAAGATATTTAACATTTATACAGATAGATGAAAATGAAATAGCTTATAAAATACTGGTTAATAGGATAACACAATTCGGTACATGTACGGTCAAGGTTTCCAATCTAAAACTTTGACAGTCGTAGATTTACTGTCTGAAAGTCCTTCACCATCTACTTGTACTGTATGCTGCACAAATAAGCTTAATTTTTCTTTATTTCGCCAATACTCGGTATCGTAGGTAGGTTCCCATGCGGCTACAGATTCTGGATACAAATCTTCAATCGTAAACTTATTAGGTTTGTTTTGTGACCAATGAAGAAAAGAAACTGCATTATTTCGTTCTTCGTCTCTAAAAAGCATCCAAACCTTAACTTTATCGCCCTTGCCTTTCACTAATAACTGTGGTCTCGAGATGGGAATTTGCTTTGTTCCATATCCTCCTAGCGTGAATGAAGTCTTTCTAAAATCAAAAGATTGGGTAACCCAATTGCCACGATTAAAATACACCAACTTATATTGTGGCTTATCTGCATTTTTATCTGTCCAATAGGAGACAATAAAAGGATTTCCGTCCGCGTCAGCAGACATTGCTGTTTGGTTTATTAAATCACTTTTTTCGGGTATTCTAACCGCATACTCTGCTTGCGACGCTGTAATTGGCAGATTATACTTTTGTCCCGAAGTTTTTTTCCAAGTTATACCTTCATCATCTGAATATGCGTAAGCCATGTCATGGTTACTAGCGACATCTGGACTCTCCCGCCAAACCCAAGAAAGATGTATTTTTCCTCTATTATCTATATAAGCTTGCCAATACGCATTACGTTTTCCTTCTCCATCTATCAATTTATTTTGTAAGCGTGTCCATTTTCTTTCGCTAACGCTATATTTATTCATCATCAAATTTCCATTTCCTGAACCACCATCCCGGTACATAAAAAGTAAATTACCGTTAGGCAATTTGAAAAATTCAGGATATGAAACCACGCGTTCATGCTGCCCAAGCATGGGTATCTCTGCCGAGAAATCTAAGCTATTAGGTTCCAGAGATTTTATATATCGTAATTTAGAATTGTGATGGTCAAAAGCAATATGCAAATAATCATCACCATCTAACATAATACTAATCACATTGTGTGCATCCTGTGCATTCCCTTTGAAACCTGTATTTTTCGTATACCATTTTTTACTTTTTAATTTTCTTTGACCAACTATTAAGAATCCTTTGTCATCGTAATAGGCTATGTATTGATACTTTGAATTACTTACAAGAGAGTTTTTACGAAATACAGCTGTATTGACTGTATTTTTTGACCACCCTTCTCCAACTTCAGATATTTGAACTTTCTGTTGTGCAAATAAATAAGAATGAAAAAAAAGAACTAACAAGGTTAAAATGAGTTTATAATGCATTATCATAAAGGTTTTAATAGGTCTTATAAATTACAAAACAGATTTGTTAATTCATAACAAATCTGTTTTGTAAAAGTGGATAGCTTATATTATACTTTTATAATATAAGCAATGATGTATTAATTATAATCCGACAGGAGCCGATCCTGCTTCAGTAGTCCAGCCTGGATTCTGATAGATTGGTGAATTGCTTGGATTCTGTCCATCAGGAGACGAAATCAGAAAATGATTTGCCGCAATCGGGCTCAAATAATGCGCCTGTGTAAATGAATAACCATTAAAATATTGATTATTAGGCGATATTTGATGTATTCTCAAATAAGCACTCAACGAAGGGGCAGATACTGTATTGGTAGTTGTACCACCATATACCAAACGATTGCCATATATATCTTTCATTGGTCCCCATACTTTTATACCTTCGATTTTAAAGGCATTCAACTGATCCATTGCTCTCCAACGAATCAAATCCATATAGCGCAATCCTTCAGCCATCAATTCAGCTCTACGCTCTCTACGAATATTATACAAAGTTGCATCTACCAAATTATTCTTGGAGTATGCTCCCCAATCATTCTGCCCTTCGATACTCATATTTGTTGCGGCAATGGTTGCGTTATAATCTTCGTTTACACCAGCACGTGCGCGAATAGCTTTCCAATAATTACTTGCATCAGAATCCAAATTGCCATTTTTCTCGTAACAAGCTTCAATATAATTCAAATACGCTTCAGCTGCTCTGAATGCAACTACACCAGTCACATCTCTACCTACAATTGCCTGCATATCGTTATTATATGACAAACCTTTCTTAATAGAATATCCTGTCCCCTCTTGGAAACGTGCAGCACCATCAATCACAGGGACACGAGGTTCTACTTCAGGAGAAGCGCCAGCAGCAAGTCCTAAAAATGCTTTTTTCTCTCCTGCAGCACGCATAAACAACTTCAAACGCCAATCTCTGCCAATTTTGACATGATCAACAAAATCATCACCTTGATAACCCGAACCAGCAGCATAAATTGGCAGACCATTCTCCATTAAAAAGTTATCTACAAATTGTCTGGTATAGCCATACCCATTACCATAATACATGTAGTGATTCCAATACTGGACCACGCCCAATGTCAAATCAAAATCTCTCCATAATAGTACTTCATCAAAATTATTGAGGCTTTCTGAAGCAAACATTTCGTAATACAAATTGCCAGGATCAGAAGCGCTCTCTTTTATTACTTTGGAATTCACTGTCAAAGCGTGCTTACTTGCGACTTCCTTCGCTGAAGCCATTGCTTGATCCAAAAAGTAAGCTATTTCATTATCTATACTACCTGAAGGAAATTGATAATTGCTGTTATAATCTTTCTCTTGTCCTGGCCAGTTAGTACCATTCGGAACTAAAGAAGTGTTTTTGTGGTATTTCAACCAAGTTCCTTCAAATAATGCTACTCTAGACTTTAATAAATAAGCTAAACTTTTTATAATTCTCGTTCTTCCACCTTGTGGTGAATTAACCATTAATAATTCGGCAGCATTATCCAAGTCAGACAATATAAAACGTGCAACTTCATTTCGGGGAGCCCGCTTACTCGCCTCAATTAGCGCGGAAGCATCATCAGGTAATACACTTTTAATAATCGGGAAATCCCCAAATTCTCTCAACTTGTTGAAATAAGTCAAAGCACGTAGTAAATAGGCTTCACCGATATAGTGCTTTATATTAACCTCACTACCAGCGATTTCTTTAGTTTCCAACTTTGGTAATACGGTCTCTAAAAAGTAATTCAATTGATAGATAGTTGAAAAATCCCAATTACCTCCCGAAGCTCCTACACGCCATTGTCCAGGTAAGAATCTAGTATTACCTCCTCTGTTCGTCATATTATCAGTTCCAGCATCATCCAAGTACAGCCCAGCACCACCAGAACCGTCGATTGTTCTGAAAACAGATTCATATCGCGCAATGGTATATGATGCCAGATGACTTTCATCATTGAAATAATTCTCCGGAGAGACTTGGCTGGGTGGGGTAATATCTAATAAGTCATTACAGCTTGCTAATGAAAACAATAAGATGGAACATAGGGCTGTTTTTTTTATATAAGAAAATACAATTGTCATAGCTAAAAGATTAAAAATTTGCACTAATTCCGAACGATAAAATTTTTGATAACGGATAGACCGTCCCCCCTTGTCTACCGATACCAATAGATTCAGGATCTAATGTCTTGTTCAACTTGGTGAATGTTGCAAGATTTTCTCCAGAGAAAAATATACGTGCATTGGAAACTTTTATTGCTTGCAAAGCGGAGTGATTGAATGTATAACCTACTTGTACATTTTTCAATCTTACGTAAGAAGCGTTTAATAAATATCCTGTTTGTGCCAATTGATTTTTACCACTGAAAAGAGGACGTGGATAGTAAGAATCTAAATTCTGTCCTAGAGGATGTGATTCATCCGCTCTAAAGTAATCCAAATGATCTTTTAAAGCTGTAGACCACCATTCACCAGAAGAAGTAGTTCCCCAGAATACCATGCCTGAAGGTGCCCAGTCTCGTTTTAGGATACCTTGGAAAAACATACGAACATCAAAACCTTTGTAACGAGCATTTAGATCTAAACCTAATGCATAACGAGGTGTCGAATTACCTATAATAGCGCGATCTCCTGAATTATCTAACGTATTAGCTCCTCCATCAATTTTTCCATCACCATTAATATCTGCATACATGATATCTCCTGCTTCCCAAGCACCTCCACTAATAGCTGTTTGGCCTCCATTCGAAAGGCTTGCCAAATGTTGATTCATCTCCTCATTTGACTTTGCTATACCAATTGTTTGGTAACCCCATATTTCGTTAATATATTGTCCCGTTATATATGTATCTAAGCTGTTCGTTGGATTATTGTAAGCTAGAACTTTAGTAGTATTGTCCGAAAGATTCAGCCTTGCACCGTACCCAAAATCACCTTTTTGATCATTCCAACCCAAACTAAATTCAAAACCTTTGGTTACGATATCAATATTGTTAGTTCTTGGCACAGCTGTTCCCAAAGTTGCTGGCAATACTAAACCAGGTCCAACACCATTATCAGTATATCTTAAGTAATAATCGAATGATCCCGTCAATCTATTATCTAAGATTGCCCAATCAGCCCCGAAATTCCAATTTCGAATTTGTTCCCAAGTCAATGCCGTACTAATCAATCCAGGTGCTGAAGCCGTATTAGGTTTGGCACCATTTACCAACCAACCACCATTTCCTGTACCCAAATTGGACATAACTTGGTAAGTTGGATACCAATCGTTTGTATTTTGATTACCCAGAATACCGTAAGAACCTCTCAGCTTTAACATGCTTATATTATTAGCTAATGGCTCAAAGAATTCTTCTTGCGCAATATTCCACCCAGCAGACACCGAAGGGAACCAGTTCCATTGCTTGTCACTTCTGAAACGTGATGTTCCATCATAGCGAAGATTTCCCTCTAACAAATATTTACCTTTATAATCGTAGTTAAATCTTCCGAAAAATCCTGCTGTAGCCCACTCTTGTACTTGACCCGATATGGTTGGGGTAGCATCTGTCGTAAGATTCAATACAGGTAATGATGTAGTAATTAGATTACGTCGTGAGGCATCCAAATCCCTATATTTATTCCATTCTGATTGGAAACCAGCCATTAAAGCTATGTTATGGTTATTTATACGTTTACGGTAATTGGCATATACATTTGGATTGAAGAAATACATCTTTTTTGCATATTCATAGACATAGTCATTTGCTGGACTCAATAAGGAAATATAACGCTGTACACCATCTCCATTGTATGCATAAGTTTTGAATGCATCTTCATGAATAAATTGTGTTTCCGTTCTGTAATTTAATTCACCCGTAATTTCTAAATCTTTTATAGGATTGTATATCGCCTGAAATTGTTGTGTATTAAAATCTTGTTCGTCATTTCTACGACCACCATCTTCAAAAGCACTGATGTAGTTAATATCAGCCATTAAGAATCCATTTGGATCATATTTAGCACGATTTGGACGAGCTCTTCGCAATACATGGTCGTAAAAATCATCAGGCATCGATGTAGGTCTTCCGTAATTGGTACGGACAAATCTATTCATATATTCAATACGTAAATTGTCAAACAACTTACCAGAAATTCTCCCTGATGTCGCATAACGCTTATAGGTATCTTTTCCGTGGCGGAGTAGCCCCTGTTGATCCATATAGTTTCCAGAGAGATAGTATGTCCATTGATTAGCACCACCGCTCAAACTTAAATTGTGCTCTTGCGTAGGTGCACTTTCACGAAAATATTCCTTTACCCAATCGACATTACCCCAAGTATTATCGTAATCCCATTTTCCGTCGCCACGTATGGCCGCCACATCATTTGGATCAAGTTTTCCATCTACATAATCTTTGATTTTTTGAAGTAGAGCTGCATTAAATTTCTGACCACTTCCACCTCCATTATAATCGGCATCATTCCAAAAATTTGCAAATTCGTAGGAATTCATCATATCAGCCAATAGCACAGGTGAATTCCATCTAAAATTGTTATTGTAATTAATCTTAGTTTGACCTGCTGTGCCTTTTTTGGTGGTAACTAAGATAACGCCGAAGGGTGCTCTAGAACCATATACAGCTGCAGATGCAGCGTCCTTTAAAACTGAAATACTCTCAATATCTTGCGGATTTAACGCATCTAGAGAACCTGCTGTACCATCTATAAGCACTAATGGACTACCTGAAGAAGAGCCACTAATAGTACCTGTACCACGAACATTGACACTGCGTCCTGCATTCAAAGCCCCCCCGACTCCTTGTGTAGAAACATTTAATCCTGGTAGAACTCCTTGGAGCATTTGACTCACATTCTGCACAGGACGTGCTTCTAATTCTTTAGCTGATATAGTTCCTACTGCACCAGTAAGATTCACTTTCTTTTGCGTACCGAAACCTACAACAACTACTTCGTCAAGTAGTGATTCTTCTGAAGGTTCTAAGACAACATTTACTTCATATACATTATCCGCATTGCGCTGGCTATTTTGAAGATTAATAGTTACGGTTTTATAGCCGATATGAGAAAAAGTTAATTGTTTCGCATTTGAATTTTTAATTTCAAATTCACCGTTTGCATTCGTGAATACCGCATCCCTTTGCCCATCTATGGTCACTGATACACGTTCCAAAGGACCTGATTCTGTTGTCACTTTACCTCGTACGCTAGAAGTCTGTGCAAATACGCTTGAAGATACTGCCATTAAAGAGGCTGTAATAAAAATAGGAGCAGCTAATTGACGCACATAACGCCCTTTGATTGGGTCATTTATATGCATGTTCATCCATAGAAAATTGCTCTTTACTAAAGAAGAAGCATGACCATCAAGATATTTGATTCGTCTTCTCATCTTGCGTAATAGTTTTCTCATAGTATATGATTAGTAAATTATTAATTGTTAAAATAACACTTATAAAAATTCAACAAAAAAATCCCTTAGCAATAATTCATTATTAAGAAATTAATTGTGAATAGATCGGTTTATACAGGGCTACAAGTTAGAGATTTTAAAATGAATAGAAGCCTCAAAAAACAGAAAATGGCAGCAATATTTTAACATATTACTGCCTTATTTTAACAATTTATTTTGTTGCTAATTAATACCCTTGATTTTGCTCCAAATTCGAATTTTTATTTAACTCATCTTCTGGTATTGGAAACAAAGTACGACTTTGCGCGTTAGCGTGAGGAGTATGATTAAACCAAGATTTTGTTTGGAAAACTCCAAAACGAATAATGTCTTGTCTTCTCCTAGCCTCTGCTGTAAATTCCCAACCCAATTCATCCAAGAAACGACCATATTGTATATCCGCTCCACCGTTTGTGGAGTTTACACCGCCATCTTTATTTTGCAAACCATAATTATAGGTGCTGCCGCTATTTAATTGAGCTCCAGTCACAACAGCTTTATCTGGATTATTTCGGAAGGCTCGCGCACGCACATCACTCACTAACGCTGCTGCTTCAATTGCTCTACCTGTTCTCAACAAGGACTCCGCTTTCATCATCAGTATATCCGCATATCTAAACATGGGGTAATCGTTGTCCAAATTATTAGTTGAACCTTTTTTGACTGCATATTTTCCGATGCGATAACCTGCATTCGATGCGGCAATAGTACCATCTCCTCCAATACCTGGGACTTCTTTTGTGTAAGTAATTACCAAATCCCCTGTCATAGCATGATACTGCGGACCTTGTATCCAGCTATCATACAAACGTTGATCTTCGACATCATAACTATCAATGAACTGTGGTACTGCACAATTTCCTCCCCAGGGGCCAGCTGCCATATTATACACCAAACGACTTAAAGGATCTAATGTTTTCATATGCAATTGACTACCATGTCCGTAAATCTCATCGTAGGGTACTGCAAAAATAATCTCTGGGGAAGTATGGTTTGTCGCAGAGAAAACATTCTTATATTCCACATCCAATTTGTAATTATTTGAGGTTATAATCTCATCTGTCAGTGTAATTACTTTTCCCCATTCTGCTGTCCCTGTATATACTTGTGCATTTAGGTATATTTTAGCTAATAAAGATTTCGCCGCCCAGACATTCATCCTACCATACATAGAACTTACTTCTGTAGACAAGTCAGGTGTTGCCTCAATTAATTCTTCTACAACAAAATTATAGAGCTCTTGACGGTTTTTTTGTTGGGGAAGTTCTACATCACGATAATCTGTCACAATAGGAACATTACCGTGATTGTCTAATAATAAATAATAGGCCAAAGCTCTCGCTGCTCGCAATTCAGCAATAGCAGCTTTTGCCACATCACCTTGTAGTGGTAAGGTACCATCTTCTATTTGCATTATAACCATATTTGCTTTAGTAATACTAGAATATGCCTGCTGCCAAGTATTATAAGGTTGCCATTGCAAGGCGTTCCAAGTATGCTGATGCATACGTCGATACGTCCCGCCATCATCCCAACCATTTGGACGCACAGGGGTTATGATATGATCTGCAGATTCTTCCTGCAAATCAAAATACCCTTGCCAACCAAACATAAGTGTACGAAATGAAGAGTACACTGGTGCCATTATATAAGGTAAATCGCGCACTGTAGGTTGAAAATCACTGGATAGCACTTCCGAATAAACTTTCTCATCCAAATCTGTACATGCATTCATAAATGTACAGGAGGATACTAATAACATATAATATAAACTACTTTTAATTGTTTTGAATATTTTCATAATTGTAAGGATTAGAATGAAACATTTAGACCAACTGTTAAAGTTCTGGTGGTAGGATACCTATCTCTATGCTCAATACCCGGAGCAAAAGTGTAGTCTCCTGAAAAACTCGTTGCCTCAGGGTCTAAACCTTTGTATTTGGTAATAGTCAACAGATTCAATCCCGATGCGTATAAACGTAATGCCGAAATACCTTTTACGAATTCTTTAGGAAAAGTATAGCCTAATGTTAAGTTGTCTAATTTAAGGTAATCCCCATCTTCGATATAATGTGATACATATACTAGATCATTATTCAACGTCTTACCGTAAACAGGATCATAGGCTGTATTTAGGACATTGTAAGCTTTGTTGATTGGATTTTCATAATACATTCTAGTCATATTCAGAATTTGGTGACCAAAAGCACCTCTAAAACTGAAACTTAAGTCTACATTTTTGTAATTAAAACTATTATTCCATCCGAGATTAAAATCTGGAATACCATTCCCATAATATTGCCTATCATCTGGAGCCGCATTAGCGATAGGAATAGTCTCTCCATCTTTACTTTCTATCAACCATTTTCCGTCATCATCTACGCCTACTGTCTTCCAGACAAAGAAATCTCCTACTGAACGACCTACTTCTACACGGTGAGTTGTAGTTTGAATAGGTTCTCCTGTATATCCCGCATTAAAAAATGGCACCGTAACATTGAATTGATCATTGGACAAATTTTGTAATTTATTTTTGTTTGTAGAGAAGGTAAATCCAGTCCGCCATTTGAATTCTTCCTTTTGAACGGCATTGATATTTACTAGTGCTTCAAAACCACGATTGCTCAGTTCCCCGGCATTCAACATCATGCTTGAATACAAGTATGGAGGAGATGGCACACTAAATTGATACAAAAGATCTTTGATCTGTCTTGAATAATAATCTAATGAACCATACACGCGATTATTGAACAAGCTATAATCTAACCCCACATTGAATTCATGTTTCTTCTCCCAGCGCAAGTCTGGATTAAAGTTGCGTACAGGTACGAATCCTGGCACCCATTGTCCATTAATGTAAGCACCCTGTCCTCTATCGAAATTATAACTCGTTTGCGACATATAAGATGATGAAGCAATCGTACCTGTAACACCAAAACCTGCTCTAAGCTTTAATTGATTGATACGTTGGTTTGCGACTAAGAAGTCTTCTTTCGAGATATCCCAGCCAACAGATACAGCGGGGAAATTACCCCACTTATTATTGTCTCCGAATGTTGATGAGCCCTCGCGACGGATCGACGCCATTGCCATATATTTTTCCTTGTAGCTGTAGGTTGCACGCGCAAAGAAACCAGCTAATTTCCATTCACTTTTATAGCTAGTCATACTAGCCATACCGCGTTGTAATGCTGTACCCGCTTCTAATTTATTGTACGTATAATTATCAGTTGGAAAATCGAAGTTGTACGCATAAAAGTTTTCGGCTGTATTATCTTGATAGCTATAACCAGCCAATCCTCCGATTTTATGATTTTCGAAGGTCTTCGTATAATTCGCTGTCAGTTCAAATAGATTTTCAACTCCTGCATTCGTAGAGCGCGACGCTGTTCCATTCAAATTGTTTTTTGTCGTATTGATGTGATCAAAACTCGTTGCATTTCCATACAAGTCATTAGTTTGTACGCGAGACATCAACGCCTTCAAGCTTAAATCTTGAAATGGTGTATAATCAACAGAACCATTCATACGCGTTTCACGAGAAATACGATCGTTAATTGTTTCGTGAATCATTGCCAAAGGGTTGTCATACATGTAAGCATCTCTTTCTTGCCATTTGCCTGTTGGATTGTGTACTGCATCCGTAGGATTGCGTATAATAGCTTGGCGCCACATATAATCTGAAGAACCACCTTGTAGTGCCTTAATACTTTGGCTCATGACTTGAAAATTTGTCTTCAACTTGCCGTCAAACATATCATGATTTAGATTCGCCCTTAGATTCAGACGATCCTGCCCACTTTTCAACAAAATACCATCCCAGTCTCTATAGTTCACTGTTCCAGTAAAATTAGTACGAGCATTACCTCCGAATAATATCAAGTTGTGATTATGACTTACAGGACTTTGGGTAACCTCATCTATCCAATTGGTATTACTACCCAAATCTTCATACGTCTTTCCTTCACCGATTAATCTGCGGTAGTCATCAGATGTTAGCATTTCTGGCTTTCTAAACAGCGATTGCCAGTTCACATAATTATTGTATTCCACCGAAGCAGTACTTTCCTTTGAAGTGTTTCTTCGTGTAGTGATGAGAATTACACCACTTGTCGCGCGTGTCCCATAAATTGCAGCAGCAGCACCATCTTTAAGTACATCAATAGATTCAATATCCTCTGGAGCAACAGTACTAATATTTCCAGGGATACCATCAATAATAACTAAGGGGTTTTGCGAACCGTTGATAGAATTCAATCCCCTCAAATTAATTTGTGTGGTAGCATTTGGATCTCCATTTGGAGTGGTAATACGCAGACCCGCAACTTTTCCTTGAATCAATTGACCAGCATCTTTGATGGCCCCTTTGGTAAAATCCTCCGAACGCACACTCGCTATAGAGCTGGTTACTTCACCTCTTTTCTGTGTTCCGTATCCTACCACCACGACTTGCTCAATTGATTCTGATGAAAGCTCCATTTGAATATTGATTGACGTTTGTCCATCCAATTTAACTTGAAAAGAATGGTATCCAACTGCAGTAACAATGAGGGTAGAAGGTTTTGGATATTCGATCGTAAAATCACCATCTGAAGAGGTTGAAGTTTTTGCAGTAGATCCTAGCAAACTGAGTGTCGCGCCCTCTATTGATTCCCCTGAGAGTGCGCTAATCTTACCTTTTAACATGATTTTTTGCTGTGCAATACAGTAAGAAATGACGTTAAAGGTTATAATTAATAATAATGTAATTCTTTTCATAACGTAGTTTTTAATCTTCATTTAAAATTACCTACGATTACGTGTCAGTTTTACAATTATTTTATCCTATCACAACCTCATTTTAACATACTTTGATAAAAAACACAAAAACTACACCACAAACAACTGAGCAATAGTACATTAAAAAGAATCAAAAACAATTAAATATGGTAAGTCTCCATTCAACAAGTTAATACAGTTGCTGATTTGTATCATTATAACTTAAGTTTAAATAAAAAGATTCCCCGCAGAGAATCTTTCAATAATCAGTTTACTAGTAAGTATTCCATGCTGGAGGATCTATTCCGATAAGATATTTCACAAAGAAATCACGGCGCTTTCTTTCTCCATAATCTCCTCCAGAAGAATGTCCCATTCCAGGCACTAAGATCATTTCATGATCTTTATTTGCTTTGATTAAGGCATTGGATAGTTGGTATGTAGACGAAGGATCTACATTGTCATCTACTTCACCTACAATGAGCATCAATTTCCCTTGTAGACGATACGCATTTTCTACGTTCGAGCATTCGGCATATTCAGGACCTATAGGCCAGCCCATCCATTGTTCATTCCACCATATTTTGTCCATTCTATTGTCGTGACAACCGCAAGAAGATACAGCGACTTTGTAAAATTCTGGATGAAATAGTACTCCTCCAGTTGAACTTTGTCCTCCCGCTGATGTACCATAAATGCCCACACGCTCCACATCCATATACTTATACTTTTGCGCTGCTGCCTTTATCCATTTAATACGATCCGGAAAACCTGCGTCTTTCAAGTTTTTCCAAGCTACATTATGAAATTCTTTGGAACGATTGGATGTACCCATACCGTCAATTTGAACAACAATGAAGCCCAATTCCGCTAGCTCTTGCATACCACTTGGGTTAGAATTGAAAGTTTTAGGAACAAAAGAACTATGTGGTCCTGCGTAGATATATTCGATCACAGGATATTTCTTGTTCGGATCAAAATTCGTTGGACGCACGATTATTCCCCAAATATCATATTTGTCGTCCCTACTTTTAAAAGTAAAAATTTCTGGAGCCTTCCAACCCAAATCATATAATTTAGATTCATTTGCCTTCTCTAATTCCATTACAACTTTTCCTGACTGATCACACAAAACAGTAACAGGCGCTTTATTAATTAAAGAATATTGATCTATAAAATAAGAATGATCTGCATTGAAATATGCTGTGTGATTGGCATCCTCTCTAGTTAATTCTCTCAAGTTCTTACCATCAAAATCTACTTTATAATAATGAATTAAATACGGATCTTGATTCTTATTTTTTCCACTTCCTTCAAATATAATCTGTCGATTTTTTTCATCGACATTCACTACTTTGCGCACTACCCAATCTCCTTTTGTGATTTGATTTAGAACCTGACCAGATTCGCCATCGATGCGATACAAATGATTCCAACCGTCTCTTTCTGAAGCCCAAATGATTTCTTTTCCATCATTGACATCGTATCTGTATTTTTTGCCGCTGTAATCAATAAATGTATTACTGACTTCATTAATGATATACTTACTCTCTCCATTTTCAGCATCTAAATTCACGACTGCATATTGCTGATGCCCCCGCTTATTGTACTCAAAAGTCACACTTTTGCTGTCTTGGCGCCAAGAAGCGTATCCCATCGAAAATTGATTATCTACCAATTGCTTATCGACAGCAAATACTTTATTGGTCTCGATATTACAAATCACTGGAAAATGTTGTGGTAAGGCGTCACCTGGCTTCGCGTAGTGACGAGTTTGCAATTTAGGTTGTAATTGATCTGTAGGCGAAGATTCCAACAAGGTCAATATACGCACATCCTGCTTTGTCGCTCGTGTAGAAACCACTTTTTTGCTATCAGGAGACCATTGAATATAAGAAGTATAGTATTCACCAGGACTGCCATCAAAAGTCAATTGCTTTTCAGATTTAGGGACATCTATCAAAGCGTAATACACATTATGATTTTTGATGTAAGCTGTTTTCTTTTTATCTGGTGAAACAATAGCCCTACCTTGTGTATCATCTCTACGTTGCCCCCAATAGCCCCCCGTTCTCGTATTTTCTTCTACTTCACGTACTTTTTTTAAGCTAGCGCTATTTCTATTCCAGTGCCATACGGCATTTTTAAAGGTAAATTCTACGGTATCTTTGCCCAAGAGCTTGATCGTATAACCACTTAATGCATTGATATCTGCTTTTTGTCCCGTAGATTTTTCAAGATTCTCTGCCAAAAGCTTAGCATTAAATAGCTGTTCCTTTTTGCGCGTAGCCGGGTCCACCCAAACAAATTCTTTTCCTGTTGGAGTTCGTTGTTCATATACAAGCGCATCTCCTTTTATATTCCATTTAATACTAATAGGTATGTCATAAACCGCATCCGCAGATGCTGCACGGAATTTCTTAGCCCGGCCATAATCTTCTACAGTTCCTTGCGCTAAAACAACGCCTGCATTCGCTATTAGAACAAAGGCAACCAATATTTTCCTAATCATATTTTTCTAGATTTTATAAGGTAATAAATGGGAATACCCATCAGAGTAATGACAGCACCCAAAATAGAATATGTCGGTTTAAATATCAACAGAGAAACAATAAACGCAACCCCCATCATAATGTACAAAACAGGAAGAAAGGGATACCCAAACGCTTTATAAGGACGAGGCAATTCTGGTCTTTTCTTTCGCAATCGAATGACACCGTAAATTGCCAATACGTAAAACACAACCACCACACAGGTAATCATATCCAATAAATCGCTGTATTGACCACTCAAACACCAAAGAACGGAGACCAATCCTTGGACCCATAAAGCATAACTAGGCACGGAGAATCTATTGAGCGCTTTAGCTTTCTTAAAAAACATACCATCTTCGGCCATCGAATGATACACTCGTGCACCAGCCATGATAAGGCCATTATTACAGCCAAATGTACTTATCATGATCATGACAGCCAAAATAGTAATACCTATAGGGCCAAATATCTCTTGTGCCACACTCATCGCAATACGATCTTTTGGCGCATTGATCATACTATTTAAGTCCAAGATAGAACTATACATTAAGTTAGTCAGCAAATAGATTACCGTTACAATAATGGTTCCTAGCGCAAGGCTCAACCCAATATTGCGTTGCGGATTTTTTATTTCACCAGCAACTGCGGATGATGAATGCCACGAATCACTACTAAAAAGGGCACCAACCATCGCTGCAGAGACTGCACCAAAAGCTGCGAATGTACTGTATTTTTCAAACGTACCGTCGAAATTCAACTTCCGCAATGCCCATGTATTTTCAGAAAACCAATTCTGATTCCAGATTTCATTCCTAAAAGCTAAAAAGCCAAATAAAACTAACAACGAAAGACTCAATAATTTAAAAAGAGTAACACTTGTCTGTACCCTTTTCCCTGCATTGACACCTCGAGAATTGATGAATGTCAATAGCAATATAACTGCAATAGACAGCAGTTGAGCCGAAGATATTTTGAAACTTCCTATTGTATATAAAATCACATCCTCATCCAAGATTGGAAATAAATATGCCGTAAACTTCGCAAAGGCTACACCTACTGCCGCAATTGTAGCGGTCTGAATAACAGCAAAAAAAGTCCATCCAAATACGAAACTGACTAAAGGATTATAAGCTTCTCGCAAATACACATATTGACCACCTGCTTTTGGAAACATTGCACTTAGCTCGCCATATGTGATGGCGGCGATTAAAGTCATTATTCCACTGAGCCCCCATACGATCATCATCCATCCAACAGATCCTGTATTACGAACAATATCAGCCGTAACAATAAAAATCCCTGAGCCTATCATACTTCCCACGACAAGCATGGTAGCATCTAAAAGACTTAGAGATTTTTTAAATATTGGTTTCTCAGTAGCCATCCTATTAATTTTTGAATTGATAAAATTTCCAAGATGTCTCGTGATCGGGTGCCAATTTTTGATTCGTCAAAATTGCTCTCAACATTTCCATAGGTATATAATTTTCTTTAATTACACGATCATGGAATTGTTTATAAGTCATTTTACCTGAATCAACCATTTCTTTCTTAATCTCTAGCAATTGTAGGCCACCTACTAAATAGGCTAATTGGTACAGTGGTCCATAAGAGCCTTCGAAAGAACGTTTTATTTCACCATGTGCATTCGCACGCTCAAATCCTACTCGATCTACCAAATAATCAATACATTGTTGCGGCGTCCATTCTCCTAAATGGAATTTAATACTAAACGTAATACGTGCACAACGGTGCATACGCCAGAATAGCATACCAATTCGCTCTTCAGGAGTATTTGCAAAACCTTTATCGTACATCATCAACTCCCAATACAACGTCCATCCTTCAGTCCAAAAAGGTGTATTAAATGCCCTTTCACGATAAGGCTTATACCTTCTATTCATGAAGTATTGCAAATGATGGCCAGGGTTTAATTCATGTTGCACTGTACCTCGAGAGAAGTATGGGTTATTCCCACGCATACTCATCAACTTTTGCTCTTGCGTCATTGTATTCGTAGGATACGAAATACTAATTTCACGACCTCCAGTAAAAAAGGGATTCACCAATTGACGCTCTGCTGTCATCATAATCATCCCCCAGGTTTCATCCGCAAGCCGTGGAATATCCATCAAATCATGTTTTTGGATAAATTCTTGTGCATCGTTATACAATTTAAGGATAAGCTCAGGTTGTTTACCCTCAGGAACATAGGTGTTTTTCACCTTTTCCTGTGCCGCTTTCCAGTCCTTGCCGAATCCCATTTCTTGCGAAGCTTTCAGCAATTCAGCTTCACACCAAGCAAATTCTTGGTCTGCCAGTCGCAATAAATCATCGGTAGTATAGGCTATCATTTCATCTTTGAGCTGCTTATTAAAAGCAGCTTTACCGATTGGTGCACCGCCAATATTACTACCATCCTCAAATACTTTCCAATCACTCTTTTCTGCAATTGATTTGCTATAAGTAGTCAATTCTTCCGACAATTGCTTATACGGCGCAGGTACCCACCAACTAAACATGGGTTCATACCCATTATAGAAATCAAAGGAGCTGGTCAATCGCAATTTTAAGGATTCAATTACTTCTTTCAAGAAATTTACATCCGCATAAGCAATAGAATTTACGCTCTTAAGCTTTTCTGTTGCCTCTTTGATTTGTTGAATTGCTTGCTGCAATTTCCCTGCAATTTCTTCTCCTTTTACCGTGGTACCGCGTCTTCTAATTTTTTCAAAATCATAGACTATTTGATCAAAAGGAATGTAGTATTTTAAGCGTGCATAGGTTTTCAATTGCTCTTGCAAAGCTTCCATATCAAATTTCACCTTACGATTGAGCAAAATATAATCGACCTGACCGTTGGTGTTTAATTTGTTGTAAGGAAAGTCTCTTAGCTTCTGAAGGTATTCTTTGTTCAATGTGATCAACCGCTCAACTTGCTCTGGGGATTCCATTGCTGGTTGGTTACCCCAACCTTTGGGCATAGGTCCATAAAAATAATTAATTGCTTGCTGGTCGTGGCCATATTGCACTACTAAAGGCTCAATGGGTGTAGTATGTTCATATAAGTCTTGTGCCATGACAACATTATTGGTAAAAACGAGGGTAAGAATTATAGTGGTTATTTTGGTAGATTTCATAATGTGGTTTATTATTGTTCGTTGTTTCTACCCAAACCTATCCGGACTAAAGGTGGAAATATTTGTTTCAAATTTCTTGTTTGACAAAATATCGCTAATGGCTTTTCCCATCGCTGGCCCCAAACTTAATCCCATCATACCAGCCCCAGCTGCTATAGCGACATTTTCGTACTTAGTTACCCTTCCCAAATATGGAAGTCCATCAGGTGTGCAGGGTCTATATCCATACCAAATGTCTTCCTTTGGATATTCTACATCCAGATTTGTTAGGTATTTTGGGATAGAATTAACAATTCCTTCTACCCGATTTTGATATATTTTGTTATTTGGGGAGCCTAATTCCATTGTTCCACCAAATCGTATCTTTCCATTCATTGGTGTGACAGCGACACGTGCTTCTAATAACAGCGCGGCATGTGCTAATTTCACACCAGTTGGTGCTGTATACATAAATGAATACCCCTTACCTGGCATTAAAGGCAGTTTGAGGTTCAGTTTATTGGTTAATTCCATTAAATAAGCGCCAGGACATAATACAAATTCATCCCCTTTAAAATTCCCTTTATCTGTTACGAGTTCCTTAATCTTCTTGCCAGAAATATTGAACCCTTTTACCGCTGTTTGATCTTGAAATAGCACACCTTTGCCTTTTAAATAAGCGATAAGCTGTTTCATGAGTTTCATCGGATTAAGCTTTCCGTCACATTTATAGAGTATTCCACCTAAGACGTCGAACTTTACATCCGATTCCAAAGCTTGCATTTCATCTGCAGATTGAATTTCTACGTCTAAGCCCAAATCTTGTGCGCGTTTTGCTAATTCTATTTCTTCATGCTCCAAGGCTTTGGTTTTGTAAAGCATCATAATACCATTTTGATCCAGTTCAAAATCAAATGCAGCTTCTTGACTAAGATTATCATACAGCTTACTGCTATAAACATTCAAATCACGTAAATGCTCAGCATGTGTAGACACGTGATTTTTGTTTGCATATTTCATAAACTTTAGTCCCCAATCCATCAAATTCCAACTTAATGAAGGTCGAACATAGAAAGGACTTTTCTTGTCAAACATCCAACGAATGCCTTGCGAAATCATGCCGGGTGAAGCCATCGGCGTAAAATGACTAGGTACAATCATACCCGCATTACCATAGGAACAATTGTTATCCAATGTATTTTGTTCAATTATCTGCACATCCCATCCTTCATGAACCAAATAATAAGCAGTGGATAATCCTGCAATTCCGGCTCCAACGATGACTACGGTACCTTTATTCATCTTCTCTAAAAATATTTATGTGCTACTAAATAACTTGAAAACCTTCTTTGTAAGGGTCTTGATCGTCAATAAAAATGGTATTATATCCTGTGATACGTGCCCACCCTTCTACTGAGGGAATGATGGCTGGTTGCCCATTCACTTCCGTTACAGCTTCCACCTTACCGGTAAATTGCGAACCGATATAACTTTCATGTATAAATTCTTCACCCGCTTTCAATTTGCCTTTGGCAAACCACTGCGCCATACGTGCCGATGTACCTGTTCCGCAAGGTGATCTATCCAGCGCATTCTCGCCAACTAGCACAGCATTGCGACCTGAAGAATTACTTTTTGTTGGCTTTCCTGTCCACTGAATATGGCTTAAGCCGTGAATATTTATATCTTCGGGATGAATGAATTCATATTTCTCATTTAACAAACGGCGTATGATTTTACCATAATGAATCAGTTGAGCTGCGGTAAAATCTGAGATATCGGAGAAATTTTGTTGCGGATCGATAATACCATAAAAATTCCCTCCATAAGCAACGTCTACGTAAATATCGCCTAAATCAGGACATTCGACATGTAAAGCTTCTTTATAAAGGAATGAGTTTACGTTAGTCAATTTTACCGAAGTGACTTTCTCACCTACTTGCTTATAATCCACAAGTATAAGTCCAGCCGGTGTTTCTAAACGCAATTTCCCAGGAATCTTCGGTTTTACTAGGCCTTCTTCAATAGCTATAGTAACCGTACCGATCGTTCCGTGACCACACATAGGAAGGCAGCCACTTGTTTCGATATACAATACACCTACATCATTTTGCGCATCAATAGGTGGGTATAAAATACTTCCACTCATCATATCATGGCCACGTGGCTCAAACATTAACCCCAAACGTATCCAATCGTATTCTTGCATAAAATGAAGCCTACGCTCCATCATACTATTTCCATTTAAAAATGGTTCTCCCCCCGCAACTAAACGAACTGGGCAACCACATGTGTGTGAATCGATACAAAAAAATGTCTTCTTCATAAATTAAGGTAAAATGCGCTTGTTATTTTCGATTCTTTCTATGCTTGTAGGGTTTGAATTTTGAAGTTCTGCTGGCAATAAACCATCTGGCCAGTTTTGAAAACTTAGAGGTCTTAAAAAACGCTTCATCGCATCTGGACCTACCGAGGTAAATCGACTATCTGTACTGGAAGGAAATACTCCGCCATGCTGCATAGCGTACACCACTTCTACACCTGTAGGCATTCCGTTGAAAAGCAACCTGCCACATTTGTTTTTTACTAAATCTACTAACGATTGGTTTGCTAGAACATCCTCTTGCGTCGCGGCAAAAGTGATTGTCAATTGACCTCCTAATGCGGCGATAGTAGCTTCCATTTCTTGAATAGAAGCACATTCTACGAGGATACCACAAGGGCCAAACACTTCTTCTTTTAAATGTGGGTGTTTCATAAAATCTGCTGCCGAAACCACGCACATTATTGCTGCAGGCGCTTCAGTATCTGTTGGAGACTTTCCAATTATTTGCACCTCTTGTGTTGAGTTTAATAACTCAATGGCTGTATCATATGATTTACGAATACCCTCATGCAACATATGGCTCACTGTTACAGCGGCCACCTCATCTTTGAGTAATTGCTTCAAATTTTCCGAATATTCATTCTTAACTAAAAACAAGAGTCCTGGATTCGTACAGAATTGACCGCAGCCTAGAGTTAGAGAGTTCATATATTCTTTAGCAAAGCTGGCTGTATTCGATTGTAAATATTGAGGCAAAGCAATTACGGGATTCAAACTTCCCATCTCTGCAAATACAGGAATTGGTTCAGGTCTATTTGCTCCAATTTTGAATAAAGCCATTCCACCCTGGAAAGAGCCTGTAAAAGCAACAGCTTTTACATCGGAGTGAGCGACTAAGTATTGACCGACTTCATACGAACTACCTGAAGTATAGCCAAAAACAGAATCAGGGGCCCCGAATGCCTTCAATCCGTTACTTATAGCCATTGCCATAATACGCGAAGTGCGCGGATGCGCAGAATGTTCTTTGTAAATAACAGAACAACCTGTACCAATAGCACTCGCGGTATCTCCACCTGCAGTAGAAAAAGCAAAAGGGAAATTGGATGCGCCAAAAACGACAACGGGTCCTAATCCCACATTGTATTTTCGAATATCACTTTTCCCTTCTCCATTGTCTATTCGTGCATCCAGCAAAACTCCAGAAGCAGTTACATCTGCATACAGCCGCCATTGATGGATTGTCCGCGCTTTCTCGCCATTCAATCTCGCCAAGGGCAAATTGGTTTCTTCATGCGCTGTTTGAATGAGTTTATCATCCAAAGCTTCTATAGCTGAAGCGATGGTATACATTAATTCAGCTCGATTTTTACGAGACAAATGCTGTAGATACTTATATCCATCTACAGCATTTGCTATTAAAACATCTAGCTCTGTTAGGTTAGATTGTAGCATAATTATACGCAGTTAATTGCGGTCTTACTGCTATAGCAGCTTCTATAAGGTTTTCAATTCTTTCTTTTTCTTCACCTATTAATGGTAGACGAGGTGCACGTGTATATGGTGTGGAGATACCTTCATAAGTGGCCGCTAATTTGATATATTGAATTAATTTTGGATGAATATCCAATTCTAACAATGGCATAAACCAGCGGTATAATTCAACTGCTTTTTTGTACTCACCTGCTTTTACTAAATTGTAAAGCGCCATAGTTTCGTTAGGAAATGCATCGACAAGACCAGCCACTAAACCGTCTGCACCTACCATCAAAGACTCCAAACAGATTGTATCTACTCCTCCTAATACTTTTAAGCGATCACCAAATCTATTTTTCAATCTCGTCACATTCGCTAAATCACGAGTAGACTCTTTTACAGCTTGAATAGTTGGCTCTTCGAGCAACTCTTCCATCATATCCAATGTGATATAGGTGGCATAATCAACTGGGTTATTATAAACTAGAATAGGTAAGGAAGTGCTTTGCGCAATAGCTTTAAAATAAGCGACTACTTCTCTATCATCTGGTCTATAGCGCATCGGAGGTAAAACCATTAATCCATCAGCCCCAATTTGTTCAGCAACCTGTGCAAATTCAATCGCATCTTTAGTTGTGTTTTCTGTAAGATTAAGGATAACAGGAATTCTATTATTTATAATTTTTAAAGCATTCTCTAGCAATACATATTTCTCATCTTGAGATAAAACGCTTGCTTCCCCTAGAGAGCCCGCTAAAATAATACCATGCACTCCCGCTGCAATCTGTGCTTCGGTATTCTTCTCGAACATTGCAAAGTCAATTGCATAATTTGCATCAAAAGGTGTTAAAACCGCGGGATAAATACCCTCCCATGTTAAATTTGCCATATCTATTTTTTAATTAATAACTTACTATCAAAAGTATTTATTAACATATGCAAACACTACTCACCAATTGACATATAACAACCAATAATTAACTTCTTAAATATTGCTTATTGATTAATAGTATTTTGATAGCGCAAAACGTATTCTTTTGGTGAGAGGCCTGTACTCGCTCTGAACACCCTATTGAAATTGGTAATGCTATTGAACCCGCTATTATAAGCAATCATAGAGATGCAGTCATAACGCTCGTTGACCAATAGTCGACAAGCCTCACTTACGCGCAATTCGTTGAGATAACACACAAATGTTTTGCCTGTACATTTCTTAAAATACCTACAAAAAGCTTGTGGAGTCAAATTAGCTTTTTCCGATATATCGTTTAGGTTTAAATCCTTACGGAAATTATTTTTGATATAGGTGCATAAGCTGATAATACGTATAGATGCTACATCATTAATTTCTTTAATAATCGCACCCGACAAAGGCAAAACATCCCTTGATATGATATTGAGTAATTTAAGAAGGTATATAAAATTAATCAGACGATCAGCACCATCCGAATTCTTTAATACGTCTATCCGTTCCCACACATCGGCTAAATAATGCTTAGGCACACGAAATCCATTGCTGTAGTTTGCTAGAAAAGTGTGCAGGTTCTTCAGTTCTGGAAGGTTGAAAATATATTCAAGCGCCCCTTTCAGATTAAAGAACACTGAAACCGTTCTCACATGCAGAGGAAGTTTGTCACTTTTAAAAACATGAGGCTGATTCGCTCCTATTAAAAAGACTTCACCACATTCAAATTCATGCATATTGTTATCTACAAGAAGCTTCCCACTCCCTTCAGCCACCCAAACCAACTGATATTCTGAATGCTTATGGAAGTGTGGATAAAAAGTATCCAATACCTCATCTTGAACAAAAATTGTTCGATCGTTGGGAATGTTTAAATTATAATGCAACGCTTTCATGGGTTTATAAATTAGGTTAGATGCTAACCTAAATTAACATTTTATAAGTAAAAAATAATAACAAAAAATGGAACAAGCTAAAAATTAAGTAGAATACGCTAAAATCTAGTAACTAAAAGAAGCATTTAACAGACATCTTTGTAATAGTAGCGTGCGCTTTACCTTCTATTTACTCTGAATTTTGCAGAAATCTATCAATTCAACAGATTATTTCAATAATTACACACATGAAAAGAACATCCTTACTATACTTGACACTTTCCGTATTTACTTATATAATTCCGCAAATGGGATATACTCAAAATCCATTTTGGGAAGAAGTAAAAAAACAACCTGCTACATTAGGAATTGATAAGGGAACAAAAGATTTTCAGCTAAAGAACTTTAATTTGTCTATACTCAACGCTTCACAAACTGCAGCAAGTCTTAAACTCCAAACAGATAATGCATTTGATTATACTCCAGATGAATTATTAAACAAAAGAGATCGAGATAAATTTTTTCATTTGGGTGATGTAAATATAACCCTCAAAAAAGAAGGTGCTACAGATTGGCAAAAATACTCTTCTTCAACCAAAAGAGTCGATGTAAAGCCTTTAGCTCACAAAAAATCACTTGCTGCCGCTAATATGTCTGCAGCATTAGGTGATATACCTCTAGAAGTGAATCGATATTGGCAAAATGTGAATGGCGATTTAGTATTGAAATTTGAAATAAAAAATACAACCCAAACGAATTACGAGATTGGTGGATTAGGCATCCCGATGATATTCAATAATAATTTGGATTGGAAAAATCTCGACACGGCCCATATGGACAATGTGTTTTTCGATCCTTATATCGGAAAAGATGCTGGGTATTTGCAGGTTAACAGATTACATGGTAATGGACCTAGTTTATTGGTTTTACCACACGAGAATGCTGGTTTTGAAGCCTACAATCCATTAAATTCAGACCCTACACCCCGTAGTATTACTTTCGAAGGATTTCACGAATGGGTGATTCATAGCAAAGCTTATGCCGAGACCGAATGGAAAGGTGTAGAACAATGGAACACACCAACGTCTACCGTACTAAAACCTGGTGAGAGCAAATCATTTGCAGTACGTATGGTTTTAGCACCAAATATTAAGGAGATTGAAAATGAGTTAATACGACAACAAAGACCTGTTGCTGTAGGCGTGTCTGGTTATATTATTCCGTTAAATAATACTGCTAAATTATTTATTAAGTCGCCCAAATCTATTAAATCTATACAAACATACCCTGCTAATACTTTAGAGATCATAAAAGAAAAAAACACAGTAAACAAATGGGCAAATTATAGTATAAAAGGAAAAACATGGGGACGTGCACGGGTAGAAATAATTTACGCAGATGGAAGTTTACAAACAGTACATTACAAAGTAATAAAATCCGAGAAAGATGTTGTGAAAGATTTGGGGCATTTCCTGACCACAACTCAATGGTATGAAAACCCAAATGATTTATTTGGTCGCTCACCTTCGGTTATTTCTTACGATTACGAAACGAAATCACACATTACACAAGAACAGCGTGCTTGGTATGCAGGGCTCAGTGATGAAGCTGGTGCCGCGAGCTGGCTAGCCGCTATCATGAAACAATTGATCCAACCGAAGCCTGAAGAAATAAACAAATTAAAACGTTTTGCTAACGAAACAATGTTTGGTCGCATCCAGCATGCAGAAGGCAAAAATAAATACGGCGTCGTAAAGAGTCTATTTTACTATGAACCAGATTCTATGCCTGCAGGAACCTATAGTGAAGATATTAATTACAAAACATGGTCTGCTTGGCCTAAAAAAGAAGCCGATAATATTGGAAGATCGTACAATTATCCACACGTAGCTGCTGCACATTGGGTATTGTATAAATTGAGTAAAAACTACAGCAACTTAGTAACAGAAGAATCTTGGTCTACTTACCTGGAGCGCGCTTACCATACAACTATCGCGATGATAGAAAAAGCACCTTATTATGCACAATTCGGTCAAATGGAGGGCAGTGTATTTTTATTCATTTTGAATGATTTAAAAAATGAAGGATTGGTAACACAAGCAAATCACTTGGAAGCAACGATGCGTAAAAGAGCCGAACACTGGCGTACGCTAAATTATCCTTTTGGTAGCGAGATGCCTTGGGACTCTACTGGTCAAGAAGAAGTATACATCTGGTCTAAATATTTTGGTTTCGATGACAAAGCAACCGTAACTCTAAATGCTATTTTAGCATACATGCCGACAGTACCTCATTGGGGCTATAATGGTAGTGCACGCCGCTATTGGGATTTTGTATATGGGGGTAAATTATCCCGTATCGAGCGCCAATTGCATCATTACGGTTCTGCTTTGAATGCCATTCCTGTACTTCATGAATACCGCAATAACCCTACTGATTTTTACTTGCTCCGTGTAGGACATGCGGGAACAATGGGTGCCCTAGCCAATGTAACAGAAGACGGCTTTGGGCCTGCAGCATTCCACTCCTATCCGTCCACATTAGCGAATGATGGCATATCGGGAGATTATGGCAGTGGATTTTATGGTTATGCTGTGAATTCTGGAACATATATTCTTAAACATCCAGAATTTGGCTGGTTAGCATTTTCGGGTAACCTTACGCAAAACGAAAACACCATAACAGTGGAGGTAACGACTGCATCACAGGCAAGGGTCTTCTTGGCAGAAGAAAACTTATGGTTGACAACAGATGTTGGTGAAATAAACAAACTGAGTTACGACATAAAAACTAAAGAAGTAACATTGACTTTCAACAATAAAGTAAATAATATAGAAATAGAACACATTATTCTATCTTTGAATGAGGAAAGTGGGTATAAATTGACTGGTTTTAAGAAAAACGCAAATGGCAAATACTCCCTTCCAAAAGGTACATCTACAATTACCCTAAAAAAGATTTAAACTATGTTTTCTAATGAAACGTACGTAAAACGCAGACAAAAATTAGTTCAAAATATGCATTCAAATGGGATTCTTCTATTTTTAACGAATAAGGAGAATCCTATAAACTTTGAACACAACACCTATTCATTTAGACAAGATAGCACCTTCTTATATTATTTCGGTATCAAAGCCGCAGGAATTTGTGGGGTGATCGATTTAGATACTGATGAAACTATACTTTTTGGTAATGAAGCGAGTATAGATGATATCGTATGGACTGGAAGATTAGAAACTTTACAAGAAAAAGCGATAAAATCAGGCGTATTTAAGGTCCTTCCAAGTAAAGAATTAGCAAACTATTTTGAAAAAGCGATTCAGCAGCAGCGTTCTATTCATTACTTGCCGCCTTATCAAGGCTATAATAAAATATTACTTACCGAATTAACACAACAACCGCTCGCTGCTTTACAACCTTCTGTTCCTTTTATCAAAGCTGTGGTACAACAACGTGCTATCAAGGAGGAACAAGAAATTCAAGAAATTGAAAAAGCCTTGGCGACTACAGTAGAGATGCACAAATTGGCTATGCTCGTTACCAAACCTGGTATGAAAGAGTATGAAATTATCAACGTCATGCGTCATTATGCCGAAGATCAAGGTTGTACATTTGCATATCCGCCGATTGTGACCAAACATGGTGAAATATTACACAATTTGCACAGCCACCATACTGTTGCCACCGGTGACATGATCTTGAATGATGCAGGTTGTGAAACAGAAAAAGGCTATGCTTCAGATCTCACGCGCACCTATCCTGTAGACAAAACATTCACATCGGTTCAGCGCGACATATATACTATTGTGCGTCAAGCTATACAGTCTTCTAGTAGCATACTCTCACCTCAAACCAAATTTCGTGAAGTACACCTACATTCAGTAACCACCTTAATGGCTGGATTAAAGAATCTTGGAATAGTCAAAGGAAATGTCGAAGACGCTGTGCAATCTAATGCCTTTACGCTATTTTTTCAATGCGGTACAGGACACATGATGGGGCTCGATGTGCACGATATGGAAGATTTAGGTGAGCAATATGTTGGCTATACCGAGGATGAGACCAAAGACACTAAAACCTTTGGTTGGAAATCACTTCGATTAGCAAAACAATTGGCAGTAGGTAACGTCCTTACCGTAGAACCTGGTTTATATTTTATACCTACTTTGATTGACATGTGGGCAGCAGAACGAAAACTTTCTGAATTTATCAATTACGACAAACTAGCGCAATTCAAAAATTTTGGAGGTATTCGTATTGAAGACAATTACGTAATTACCCCAGATGGTTACCGCACTTTAGGGCCAAAACTCATCCAATCACTAGAAGAAATTGAAGATTTTCGCTCTGCACATCTTTCATAATCCTCATAAAAAATCCCTCTAGAGGGATTTTTTATAGTTAAGGGGAATATCACTACCTATCTTAGCGTAACATCCAAATACACAGAATGTCTACCATAGGTATTATAGAAAGGTTTGAATTGCACACCATCAATTTGGAATTTTAAAGTATTGGGATCTCCCTGAATAGATTTACTCAAGTCTTTCGCATCCAAAGTCACTTTTCTCCAATCTACTCTGGCCTCTGGTTCTTGTGCCGCTAATAAAATCGGTCCATAAAACAAACTAGCTATATTTTGTTGATCCATTATTGGGTCTAAATGGAACTCAAATGGCATCTGCAATTCGATGATGTCGCCATTTTTCCAATTTCTTCGCAAAGCTAAATAAGAACCAGCTTCTGCATTTACAGCTTCTTGTTTTCCATTGATCTTAACAAGGAAACCCTTTTTTGCCCAATTTGGTACGCGTACGTTTATCACAAAACTACCCGAACCTTTTACCCTCAAACGTGTATGGTCTTCTTTGGGGAAGTTCGTTGTTTGCTCTATAACCACATTACGTTCGGACCAATTCAATGTAGAAGGAATATAAAGATTCACGTATAACGATTGATTGTCTGTGCTTCTGTGATAAATAGCGTTTTGTAGTTTAGTATTGCTTTCAATCGCCGTACCATTACAGCATGTAAAGCCTGTCATATTGGGGTTACCAAATTGTTTTATCGAACCTGGTCGTAGTGGAACGTGATACGTATTAGCAGGCGTATGCTCATCCACTGATGCTAAAATATGATTGTACAGAGCACGCTCAAAATAATCCATATATTCCGCCTTCTGGTCATACATGAAAAGATTTGAAGTTAACTTCAACATATTGTAGGTAGCACAAGTTTCATTTTGTCCACCTGCAGAAAATCCATTTTCGTACAATGTTGCAGGTTCCTTAGCGAAACATTCTGCATTCGCTGGATTACGAGCTCCTGCAACGCCTCCAATGCTATACATATAGTCGTTTACAGTTTTATACCAAAAGTTGTCTGCTACTTTATAGTAGTCATCCAAATTGGATACACGATACATTTCAATACTACCAACGATTTGCGGAATATGCTGATTCGAGTGTAATCCACGGAAGGAATCTACATTCTTCGCAAGACCATGCGCATGATCTGCATTGCCAAAGAATAAATCTATGTTGTCAAACAATTGAGCTGTTTTTAAGTATTTAGTGTCTTTGGTTATGGCTGACAGCTGCGCCAATGTTTCATTCATACCACCAAACTCACCGGCTATATACGTATTCCACATGTTAATTAATGTTCCCTGCGGCAAAGCATTCAGACGTAAGTGTACCCAATCGGTCATTCCTACAGCAATTTCTAAAGCTTTCTTATTTCCACTTACATTGTAAACATCTACTAGCCCAGCTAGTATTTTATGCAGGGTATAATAAGGAGCCCAAACTTGATTTTTCTGGCCTCCATATTTAGCACCTTTTTCTAACATAATAAACTGATCGGGCGCATACGCACTAATATATCCTTTACCCCAATTCCAATAATCTGTACGAATACCATCTGCACTCAAATCCGAATCAAATCCTTCTCTACCCGAACCTACAGGGACCGACAACGGATTTGCGACAGATTCGCCTTTTTTATTTGGTGCTCCTGAAAGTTGAGATAGTTCGTATAACACTTCTACCATATAGGACATTTTTTGTTCAAACTTATCATGTAAGTCTTTATCATTGGTCGTACTTGCATAAGCTTGAGCCAAAGCCGTCAAATAGTGCCCTGTCGCATGACCACGCAATTTGGTATCTTGGCTATCCCAAACCCCTAAAGGTTTAGCACCTTGTGGCTGTTGTTGACCAAAAGCATTGCGAAACATATACAAAAACGAATTTGGATCCGTGCTAGCAAGTGTACCCAAAAATTTATCTCTATTTTCAATAAACTTAGTTTGCTGATTATTGGCATCCGAATTCAAAGAAATTTGATCCAACGAAAAGGCAGCTAATTTGACAGATGGTGCTTTAGCTTTGGTTTTAGCTTTGACCGTCACCACTGCTTTTGGGATAATTGATGAACCTGATATTTTACCTGCAATAATATATTGTCCAGTTTGTAAAACTTCCGCATTATCAATTGGTGCCGGCCAAATTACACGGACTTTAGGCCCTACCATATTGTCCTTGTATTTCCCTTCAATAAAACTTGGAAGTCGTGGCAATTCGCCCACTCGCGTTTCTACCTGAACATCAGAAACCTGCACTAGATAGTTGTTGTAAAGTTGAGACTGTGTAAGCGGAAACTCAGGCAGGTTGTCTTCCACTTTACCCATTCGAGCGTGGTCTTGACGCACGCCTTTTACGACACTATTGTAAACACCTGCAATCTGTCTGTTGCTCAACGGTACACGATAGATTCTAAAATCATGTACAAGGGCCTGGGCGCTTTCCTCCTTTTTTAATGATGAATTGCCAATTAATATTTTGCTTCCCTCTACAGATTGTGAGCCAAATAATTTAGAGAAATCAATACTTACGTTCTTTTTCTCTGCCAACAGCTTATTATCCACGTATAAACTTATAGTCTTTGCTGGGGCATCTAATACGACAACCAAATGAGTCCACTTATTTTCAGGAAGAATAGCGCCTTCCAAAGCTGTACCACCAAGAGAAACATGTAGCTTTCCCTTCGCTTGGTATGCCGTAAATACAGATGTATTATTTTTCTCAAAATCAAAGTAAGTCTGTGCTTTTGTTGCTGACTTTGAAAATATCCAAGACGAAATACTTAAAGATTCAATATTTACCAACACATCACTTGGCAATGACAATGCTTCAGATTTTTTATTTTCAAAAGATAATACTTTATTAAATTTAGAATCCGACACAAATTTGGGCTGACCACCCTGATAAACCCCGTGCAAATTGTTGCGCGACCAATCTTTTAGATCACCATTGAAGATATAACGAGAAACCATACCTGTCTCACCGATGCCATCCAAAATTTGATCCCCATTTTGTGCTTTTATGACTGTCGAAAAACAGACAATTACCAACACAGGCAAAATCTTTGAAAATACTTTTAAAGGTATCATAGTAGTGTTTTTTTTTTATACGTGAGAAAAATCCTCACATTTAAAAGTAGAAAATATCATAAAGACAGATTAGGTTAATATTAGCAAAAAACAATTGCATTTTAACATCTGCTCATATTCTGATTTTTATAAAAGCAAAATGGTTATAAACTTAATTACAACCATTCTTCAATTTGATAACTATACTATAACCATTATAGACTTATTTAAAATGCACTTTTATCTCTTTAGATTTCAGCCAATCGGATTTTAATACTATTTTTCCTTCTTGCTCATTCACATTATTAGCTTTAAAATAAATAATCATACGTCCCCTAAAAACACGGTGACGATTATCCATATAATTGGTCATATCTGAGTTATTTCCCCCTTCCATACCCAATAATCGAATATTGCGCGAAGATTCAAACGCAATCTCATCCTCTGACAATAATACAGGTACACCATCCTCATCCACAATTTGAACCTCTATCTGACCGACTTCTCCACTTTGAGATATAGTCATCTGTTCTTCATTCACGGTTATTGCGTGAGGACGATTACTAGTTTGAACAAAATGACGAGAAATTTCTTTACCGTTGACATCTAAGCCTACTGCTTCTAATTTGCCATCAGCATATGGTATATCCCAAAATAACACCCCATACTTACCCTTATCTGATTTTTTTTCTCCTACTTGTTTTCCATTTAACTCCAAATATGCTTGATTTGCATTAGTGTAAGCGACTACGCGAATCAATTGATTCGTTTGATAATTCCAAATTGGCCAAGCATCAATAGATGGTTGTTCATTTCTTCTACGCTCATTGACTTCCAGTACAGAAGTATTATTGCCCCAATTTTCACCTGATAATGGATATGTTCCGATATATACCATTGGTTTGTCAGACCATAACGATTGTCTGAAATATCCTCTAGGTTTGATATACCCACCTAGATCCATTAAACCAGAATAGAATCCACGCGATGGCCAGCGCCCTGATTCGCCCAAGTAATCAATACCCGTCCACAGAAACTGTCCGAAAATAAATTCATTATCTGCTACGGCTTTCCAAGCTTCTAAATCATGTCTGTTTTCGCTTCCGTAAATAATACGATTAGGATATTTTTTATGATCTTCATGGTATTTACTTTCGGTGTAGTTGTATCCCGCAATATCCAGGGCGCCTGGATATTCTGTTTCATTGGACATCGCAACACCTGCTAACCCCGCTGTCACAGGTCTGCTCAAATCATATTTTTTAACTACTGCAGCTAATCTTTTGGCAATCACCCCTAAACGCATTGCGTCTGGTGCATCGTTTTTATAACCACCATAAATTGCTTGTGTAAAACCTTGATTTTTATCACCATTCAAAATTGGATGAGAATATGGATCATTCGGATAATCCACTTCATTGCCAATACTCCATGCGAAAATTGACAAATGGTTACGATCTCTACGAACTATACTTGCTAAATCCTCTTCTCCCCATTTTTCAAAGAAATCATACATGCCTTGAAAGCCAGGTATCCCAACATTCCAACCTTGAAGCCATTTACGCTTCGGAAATTCCCATTCGTCAAAAGCTTCATTCAAAACCAACAAACCTAATTCATCACACAATTCATAAACGATACTAGCTTGAGGATTATGACTTGTTCTGACTGCGTTAACGCCAATTTCTTTCAAATTCAGTAATCTTCTTTTCCAAACTTCACGATATACTTCTGCACCCAATACCCCTGCATCATGGTGAAAACAAATACCTTTCATTTTCATCACCTTATCATTCAAAGCAAAACCTTTGTTTGGGTCAAATGTAAATTTGCGAAACCCTGTTTTCACAGTTGTACTGTCTATCAATTTATCCTTATCATAAATTCTTGTTTTCAATTGGTAAAGAACAGGAGATTCCAGAGACCAAAGCTGTGGCTTATTAACTTTCAATTGCGATTTGAAAGCTGATTTATCATTTGCTTTCAGAAAATAAGAGCTATTATTTTTAGCTACAACTTTGCCTTGAGGATCAATCAACTCATACTGAACTTTTATAGTCTTATTTTGGCTCAGCTCATTCGCTAAATTCAATTCAACCTGCAAAGTACCAGCATTTTTATTAATTTCCGGGTAACAATATACACCCCATAAATCAATGTGCAAAGGTTCGGATTTAACCCAATACACATCACGATATATCCCAGATCCAGTATACCACCTCGAATCTGCATCCTGACTGTGATCCACACGAACTGCGATTACATTGTCTTCGCCATATTTGATATGTTGCGTCAGATCGTACAAGAAAGAAACATATCCATTTGGTCTATGTCCTAATGGTTGTCCATTGATATATACATCACTGCGATTGTACACACCTTCGAAATACACAAACATCTTTTTGCCCGCATCTTCTTTGGAAATGTTGACCACTTTGTAATACCAACCTATTCCGCCGGGTAAATATCCGGTAGCAGAAGCCAATGAAGGATTCAAAGTTTGCTTCACCGTCCAATCGTGTGGTAAATCCAAACGTTGAAAAGATCTATCAAACTGTTTGACTTGTTGTCCATCCTTGATATCACTTAATTTGAAATACCAATCTTGATTTATATTCACAGGAATTCCAAAACCTGGTTTTGCGTTTGAAATATTTACAAAGCAGCAAAACAAAACCAGCGTATATAATAAATTGTATATAGGCGTCATTACAAACTTGGTTTTACTGGTAATACATTGCCACCAGCATCGAATTGTAACGGATCAATACAAACTTCTCTGTGAAAACCTGCTGCATCACCCATTTTTATACCATTAGGAATGCTAAAACGATGGTAAACAATATACCACTCGTCTTTTCCTGGAACTTGAATGATTGAATTATGACCTGTACCGTAAATACCACGCGATGGGTCTTTTTGAAGGATTTTATTATTAGCAGGAATAGTTATTGGTCCCGTAGGCGAATTCGAATAACCGTATCGGACACTGTAGTTTTCGCTACGCGTATCGTCTTCAGACCAGAAATAATAGTATTTATTATTACGATAAATTACAAATACACCTTCGCGGAAAGTACCATTTGGTGTGATAATTTTCATCGTATTTTTCTTGATATTTAGCATATCCTTTTCTAACTCTGCGACAGCCAAGTATCCATTACCCCAATATAAATAGCTCTTGCCAGATTTTGGATCATTGAAGACTGCAGGATCAATTTCTTGACCTCTATTGATGCCTTCAGGTTTGAAGTCAATTAGTGGTTTTCCCGAATCTTTGAAAGGTCCAGTTGGTTCATCTGACACCGCAACACCGATTTTCTGTGCAGCTGTGAAATAGTAGAAATACTTATAATTTTTTCCTATTTTCTTCTCTGTAATAGTAGGTGCCCAAGCGTGACGATCCGCCCAAGAAACATCTTTCTTTAAATCTAAAATTACACCTTCATCTTTCCAATCTTTTAGATTCTCTGAAGAAAAAGTCTTGAAATAATATCCTCCCCATCCATCAAAGCCATCACTCGTAGGATACATAAAATATTTTTTATGTTTTTGGGAATAAATAATATCTGGATCAGCATAATACCCTTCAAGCACTGGATTTTTAGCTACTGGAATTTCAATTCCTTCTGGTTTACCCCATTTATTAGTCAGGTCCACAAGTTCTGATCTCGAAAGTGGAATAATGGAACCATGCCTTGGATGAAAATCCATAGATATTTTTTGATCGATCAACTGAAATCTATCTAAATCCGTACTTTCACAAAAATCATAACGTCCTTTGTGGTACACATCATACATCAAAATATACTTGTCCGAATGATTTAATTTGAAAATACTTGATCCTTCTACCGCATCACGGGTTTGTTGTTTGTATCCTGGCTGTTCAATCCATTTTCCAGAAGTCAAAGAATCTGTTATAGCAAGGCGAAGACCATTTCCGTGTCCTTCTGTTTTGTAAAACATGTAATACAATCCGTTCTTATTAATTATATCTCCATCGATACATGATTTCCCATTTTTTGGTAGAAACAGAGGCTTGGGTTCTGTCTCAAGATCCGTGAAATCTGCGTTGGCATAAGAATAATAAATAATATCTGGACCATCTCCGTGTTTCATCGACCAATAAACCATGTATTTACCGACTGATTCATCATAAATAGTTTGTGGGGCCCATACACGTTTAAGATCTTCTTGACCTTTGAATCTTTTTTGAATATGAATATTGGAATGTGTCCAAGTAAGTAAATCTTTAGACTTCAACAATACCATAGCACGGTTTGAATCCCAGCCCTTGGAAGATGTCATATCCGTCAAAACCATATAGAAAGTCTTGTCATCGTGACCCCGAAGTATATGCGGATCACGCACCCCTCCTGTTATGCTGATTTCAGAAGAATTAATAACAGGTTCGTTCTTGTTTAGCGTTTTAAAATTATAACCATCTGTGCTTATGGCATAACATACGACTTCATTTTCTACGGCATTGCCTTTGAAATAAGTAAATAAATAGCCGACGTAATCCTTGTCTGTCGGGCCAGATTTATATCCTTGTGCAAACGTCCACACCCCTATGAACTGTATTAGCAGGATAAGCCCTATGATTTTTTGATTTAGTTTTAAGTTGATTAACATCATAATATTAGTTCTAGCTTTTATAAAAATTCTCTTATTGCATACCTTCGGTGGTCATAATGATTTTTCTGATCGTGCCATCTTCATTATATTCCATTAAGTCTATACATACTGATCTACTATAACTGCCACCATCCGTTTGTATTCCTCCATTATGGTATATGAAGTACCATTGACCTTTAAATTCAACAATGGATTGATGATTCGTGTTACTATTTCCTGCAATTTCGTTCAAAATTCCTTTGTACTCATATGGTCCTTGGATATTGTCCGCCATCGCATACGCAATCTTTTCTGGGAATTCAGTTGCATAAGTCAGATAATATTTTCCTTTGTGCTTGTGAATCCAAGGTGCTTCAGTAAATGAAAAACCATCAAAATTTACTTGTTTAATTTCTCCGTCAATTTCAATCATATTATCTTTCAGTTTAGCATAATAACATTCTCTATTTCCCCAAAATATCCAAGCAGTGCCATCATCATCGATATATACTGCTGGATCAATACACGCCCAAGAATGAGTCGAAGCAAAACAATCCTTATTCGTCAATAATGGTTTTCCCAATGCATCTTTAAATGGCCCTTCAGGACGATCTGCTACGGCTACACCAATACCTGTATGATTGGTACTTACATACCAATAGTATTTACCATTGCGCTCCGTCACGTGCCCTGCAAATGCAGCTTTACTCGTTGCCCATTTAAATTCATTTACATGTAATGGAACAGGATATTCTGTAAAGGTTTTCATATCGGTAGTCGAATATACTAACCAGTCTTTCATTACGTAACCCCGCTGCCCCCCTTCAAAATCATGACCTGTATATAACCACAGTGTATCATTTTTCACCAAAGCGGCAGGATCTGCCGTATAATGATGTTGGATAATTGGATTTCCTTTGGGCTGAAAGACATAACGATCACCTTTTTCAGTGGGTTGAACCAATTCAGGCAATACACCTCCCCATTTACGATCAATTGCACGAGCTTCTTCTTTAGTGATTGATATAATACTACCATGACGTGGATCAAAATTTTTAGCAAAAGATTCGGGTTTCTCCGTAAACGTTGCTAGATCTTTGCTGCGTTGAAATTCATAACGTCCATCTGAATATACATCATACATCAATAAATATTCATCCGAATTATTTAGTTTAAAAATACTTGAACCCTCCACTTTCGTATTGGAGCCTGCATAACTATCTAAATAGCCTTCATTTTCTTTCCAAGGGCCCCATAATGATTTTGATGTAGCGACTTTAATACCATTTTTAAACTCTTTTCCATTTTCGTCTTTCGTATTTCCTTTATAGAAGAAATGGTAAGTTCCTTTGTCAAAAATTATATCGCCATCTATTCCACCAAATTGAGGACTAAAAAGCAATTTTGGTTCAGACTCAAATCCTGTAAAATCTTTATTTGCATAAGCAGCGTAAAAATCTAATTTTTCATTGTGGTGGTAGCGAACGGTAAAATACACCAAATACTTGCCTTTTTTAGTGTCGTAAAAAGTTTGCGGTGCCCACACCCATTTTACGTTTTTGAATTTCTTAGGATACGATTGCTCTAAGTTGATGATTTTATGTTTCCATTCTGCCAAGTCATCAGAATACATCATAATGATGCCGGGATTCGTATCCCAGCCATCTTTGAATGTTTTCATATCTGTAGCTACCATATAAAATCCTTTATCGTGACCGCGTAGCAAATGCGGATCGCGAATACCTCCAGTGCTAGAAATCGTATCTGATGCTATAACAGGGAAATTATTATGCATTGCTTTCCACTTAATACCATCGGAGCTAGTCGCAAATCTTAAATACTCGCGTTTCATGGGGTCCGATTTACCTTCGAAATACGCAAAAAGATAGCCTGCATATTGCGTATCCTTATTCTGGTCTTGACCAAATAAGCATGTGCTGCAAAGCATTAAAAGTGGTATAATTATTTTATTAAGTCTCATATTGGTAATTGTATCGTGTTTAGGTTATTCTAGTATTTCAGCTAATAATCTAATTTCTCTAATCTTAGGTACAGAAAGATTTTCTTTTCCTTGCAGTTTCACTTTCATTTTATCGTTTGTCTGCGGAAGTAAATAGTATCTTCCATTTTCTCTTTTGTCAGCAACTTTTAAAGGTTGACCATCCAAAAGCACAGCAAAATCTTTAGTATTCCCTTCCAAGTCCGAAATCCACAAATATTTTGCACGATTATTTTTATTTGTCATTTGGTATGAAAACCAACCTGATGCATTACGCCATTGTACACCATTATCAGATCCAATAGTCGATTGATCGTATTGGATACCGTGATCTGATTCAGATTGCTGTTGTCCACATTGAATTTGATCAACGGTGATTGCGTTCAGACGTCTCTGGTAATTATCACGTTCATATTTCACGAGTCTCTCCGCAAGTTCATTGCTAGAATCTACCTTCGGCCAATAAATAATATATCGGCTGTCATGCAATTTGTAAAACGGCATAAGCTCCATTTGTGTCTGGGTATTCTTTACTTGCAGACTATTTAATTTGAAACGTAAATCGCGAGGCGAAACCATTTCTACATTTTCTTCTAAGGCTGCGGAATTAGACACCAAATGCGGAATTTCTGTTAGGGAAACCTGATCTCCTTTAGCAATGTGTCCTCCACGACTATCATCAGCCAATAATCCAGTCATATTTTCTGCATTGGTTTTTGCGGCAAGCACAACTGGTCCATAGCGGTAAGCATAATACGACGACTGATCAGGAATTTGTTCTACATTTATTTCAATTGGGAATTCAATTACGATTTTATCGTTATTCTTCCACTTACGATCAATAGAAATATACCCAAACTCATCTGTCGTAGACTTAAATGTCTTGCCATTAACTTTTACAACTAATCCATCTTGCTTTACCCAGCTTGGATAACGTACTTTTAAAGCTAATTTTTGCGATTTTTTTGTTTTAAGAGACAAAGTTGTTTTACCTTCTTGAGGAAAAATAGTTTGCTGAATTAATTGTACACCTTTTTCTTTCCAATCTAATTCTGAACCAACAAAAAGATTCACAAACAATTCATTATCGCGGTGGGCATAAATTAACTCCCCGTATTTGGAATGGTTTTCTATACCTGAGCCTACACAACACCAAAAACTTGTGTGCGGCTGCGAATAAACACGATAATGTGAAGGACGCATCGATGTGAAATAAACCAAACCGCCATGCTCCGGATGTTGCGATGATAAAATATGATTATACATCGCTCGTTCGTAATAATCTACAAACTTACTTTGGCCATCCGATTGGAAAAACTGCGTACTCAGCTTCATCATATTGTAGGTATTGCAGGTCTCAGGACCCTCAATGTTGGTCATCATGTTGGAAAAGTCAGTTGACGGGTGAAAATGTTCACTAGCACTATTACCACCAATCGCAACAGAACGTTTGTTTACAACAGTTTCCCAGAAGAATCGTGCACCTTCATCCCAATCTTTTCTGCCTTCAAGATCAGCAATACGTTTAGCACCTATTATTTTGGGAATTTGGGTGTTAGCATGTTTTCCTGTTAACTCATCTTTTTGCGCGATAAGTGGATTTAAAATCTGAAGATGGGTGAATTTCTCCGCTAATTTCATGAAGCGCGGATCGTTAGCAATTACTGCAGCATCTGCAAAAACCTCATTCAAACCACCATGCTCGCTACGTAGCATATCCTGAATCTCCGCGTCCGTCAGCCCACTGATTAAATCAACTCCCCAATTTGTAAGTTTAATCAGCATGTCCTTTGCATCTTCACGTCCAGCTAGTGTGTACGCGTCGCGGAGTCCAGCGTATATTTTGTGAATATTGTATAAAGGAACCCAACGACCATTGAGGTCAAAGCCTCCCGCTCTAATTTTTCCTTGCTTCACATCTGTCCAGAATTCTTTACTTCTTGGCACACCACCAATATATCCCGTACCCAAGTTATCTTGACATCTCTTAAGCTCTTTGAGTACATAATCTAATTTGTCGTAAGCTGCCGGATCGCCTGAAGCCGCATACAATAACGCCAACGCGGACACATAATGACCTCCTATATGTCCGTCAAGCCCGGAATTTTCCCAGTTTGTATAGTTAGGTTTTTTAGGCGTTAGACCCGCTTCTTTTAAATACGGAGCCAATAGTCGGTCCGCATCCAATTCAAGAACATAACGCTTATTTAGATTCTGCGCGTGCAGAAATAAGTCATCTTTGAGTCTTACATCTGATAAGCTAAACAAAGAAATTCCTTGGTTATTATCCTGCGCTTTACTATTTGAAGAAATCAATAGAGCAATCGCAACAGCAATGATTTTATTTCTGGAAACAAATCTTTTCATACTTACAATTTTATTTTGATTAGGTTGACTGATTTACTTTTCAAAGTATAGGCTAATTTTTTGCCTTTGAAATTCACTTCTGATGTTACAGGAGAAACAGAAGGTGCTTTTCCTACTTCATTATGCGCTAAAGGATCGTCATGTTGTAAAACAGTAACTTCCGCTTTACCTTGTGATTTTTTAATCCCTTTCAAATCTATATTTAGTTGCTCTGTAGACTCTCCAACATTTATGATTTTTAGAACTAACTCATTTGTATTTTTATCGACCACTGCAGATCCATATATATTATCCTGACCTATTATATTATTTCCGTCGCGTAAAAATGGTACTACATCAGTTCCTTTGTTGGTACTATACATTTTTTGCACGTGGTAGCTAGGCGTCACAAATACATTAAGATTATCCACCCAAATCAAATCTGGTGTCCATTGCCAACCGTCAATATGAGCAAACAATGGTGCATATGATGCTAACTGTACGACATCTGCATTACGCTCTACACCAGTCAAAAATGCGGCTTCGGATAATGCGGCTTCCCAGTTATTACGATACTCAGGTTTTTTATTGTTTTTACTATGTGATGCGTATTCGCCAGCGAAAATTTTCGGTCCGTTGCTGTCATAGTTATCATATCGTGTCACATTCGACAAGAACCACTCTGGACTTCTGTAGAAATGCTCATCGATAATATCGATTTTCATGGCACGCAATTCTTTGTCCAAATATTCAAAACGTTCGCCTTCTGGATCTGTACCAGAGCTCGCTATGATTTCAATTTCTGGATGATACTTTTTCAATGCATCTTGAAATACTTTTAACCTTTCCACATATTGCGGACCCCAGTTTTCATTACCTACACCTAACATCTTCAAATTAAATGGTGCTGGATGTCCCATATCGGCACGTAACTTACCCCATTGTGTATTCACCGAACCATTTGCAAATTCTATCAGATCTAATGCATCTTGTACATATTCATCCAACTGATCCAAAGGAACTACCTCACCCGTGTTGAATTGACAAGCCATACCACAATTCAAAATTGGTAAAGGCTCTGCGCCCAAGTCTTCAGCTAACAAGAAATACTCATAAAAACCAAGTCCGAAAGTTTGGAAATAATCTGGTGTCAAACGATGCGCAAATTCAGTATTCCAACGATTTACGATTAGTTGTCTGCTCTCGATAGGACCTACAGTTTTTTTCCACTGAAAGCGTTGCGAAAGATCAAACCCTTCTACAATACATCCTCCAGGAAAACGAATAAATCCAGGCTTCAAGTCAGCTAATGTTTGAACCATATCGGCACGAAGACCTTTTTTACGACCTTTCCATGTATCTGTTGGGAACAATGAAATCATATCCACATCGATTGTTCCTTCGCCATCAAACCAAATTTGAAGGTTGGCTTTTGGATCTGTTTTACTAGACGTAAAGCTAACTTCCTGATATTGCCATTGATTATTTGCTTGAGAAGGCTTCAATGAAGTTTTACCAATTACTTCCCCATTGTTATCGACTAATTCTACTCGAATGGAAATCCCTGGAGCCGGTTGACGATACCACAAAGAAAATTCGTATGTGTTATTTTGTTTCACGCCCATACCGCGAAAACCTTCATTTCGCAAGCCAATAGGTTTATTATTTGAACTATTTTTAGCTACGCGTAAATAACGTGGATTCGCTTCGCTATTCATTTGGCGGTTCAGAATAAGGTAGTTACCCTCTTTTACAGGACCCAAATTTTTCCAACCCATCATAGGTCTGAAGAATTCAAATGATCTATTTTTAATTAATTCAGCATAGATCCCGCCATCGGCGCCCATATTGATATCTTCAAAAAATACACCCCACATATTTGGGTTGATTTTAGCTGTCGATTTATTGATATCTACAACTAACGATTTCTGTTGCGCGTTACTAAATTGTAAACTCTGGATTGCCAGAGCTGCTAATACTATATATTGTTTAAGTTTCATTTGTTTACTAATTGGTAGAAAAGCTTTTTATAACTTTTCCTTTTGTATACATATTATTTCAAATTAAGAACCAATACAGAATAGGCTGGTAATTCGACTTTTAATTGATTATTTGACACTTTAGCACCATTGAAAACCGTAGGTTTAATTTTATCTGGCACTTGGAAAGTATTGTGGTCTGTCAGCGATTTGGAAGTCAATATTCTTCCTTTCACACCCTTATAATTTTTATCTAAATCGATGACAATTTCATGTTTTGTCGTTGGATCAATATTCACTAATGAAATATGTGTCTCCCCGTCTTTAGTCGATGCAGATGCATGAATAGCTGGAATTTTTTCGTTTCCAAAAGTGTAGTCTTTGCTTTGCAGTGAAAGTGGAATCAGAGTTGCATCTTGATGAACTTTGTACATTTCCATTACGTGGTATGTAGGAGTCAAAATCATTTTGTCACCTTCGGTCAAAATAACAGCTTGCAACACATTCACTGTTTGTGCTAAGTTTGCCATACGAACACGCTCAGCATGATTGTTAAATACATTTAATGTTACGCCCGCAATCATCGCATCACGCATCGTATTTTGTTGATATAAGAAGCCTGGATTCGTACCGGGTTCTACTTCATACCAACCACCCCATTCGTCAACAACTAAAGCCACTCTTTTTCTTGGATCGTACTTGTCCATGATAGCTGAGTGTTTTGTTACCAACTCTTCCATATGCCAAGCAGACTTCATTGTTTTGAAATATTGCTCGTCTGTAAATCCCGTTGCAGGACCTTTTTTATTCCATTCTACATTTGAATAATGGTGCAAAGCCAATCCATCAACCATATTATGCGGGATTTTCTTCATCAGCACTTCCGTCCAATTGTAATCTCCGCCATTTGCGCCCGAAGCGATGCGGTACAATCCGCCTGTATTCGTCCAGTCCGACATAAATGTGGCATACTTGCGGTATATATCCGAATAATATTCAGGTGTCATATTACCGCCGCATCCCCATGCTTCGTTACCTACACCCCAATATTTTACTTTCCAAGGATTCTCTCTTCCGTTTTTACGGCGTAGATCAGCCATTGGGCTTGTACCATTGTGATTGACATATTGCACCCAATCGGCCAATTCTTGTACTTCACCACTACCTACATTGCCTGCTAGATATGGCTCTGTTTCCAACAGCTCACACATATTTAAGAAATCATGTGTGCCAAAACTGTTATTTTCGGTTACTCCTCCCCACCATGTATTGACGATTGTAGGTCGCTTATCTTTAGGACCAATCCCATCTTTCCAGTGGTACGTATCCGCAAAACATCCTCCTGGCCAACGTAAATTTGGAATTTTTAATTTCTTTAACGCTTCAACAATATCGTTACGAACACCAGCTGTATGAGGAATAGTTTTATTTTCTTCGCCAACATAAAACCCGCCGTATATACAGCGACCTAAATGCTCGGCAAAATGTCCGTAAATGTGTTTGTTAATGGTTATCTTTTTGTCCGATGTATTTAATTTTACAGTATTCGAAGCAACCTGGGCTTGACTGGTCTGTAACATAAATAGCATGCTGAGCACTGCACCCGATTGGAGTGCTTTGCTTAAAAAGTTCTGTTTCATAATAGATGTTTATAATTAGGCTATTGTATCATTAGCACAAAACCACCATTAGGTTGAAGTGGAATTGTTAATTTTTTATTTGATAGATTATCCTCTATAAGGAATGAATTCTGTTCCTTTCCATCCGCTATTTTCAATATTTTCTTTCCTGAGAACGGAGTCAAATCCAATTGAATATTTTTTGCTGCATTTTCCCCATTGATTCCTGCAACATACCATGTGTCTTTTGCATTCCGTGCAATCACCACATCCTTTCCAGGATAGCCACTAATAAATCTGCTATCTTCCCATTGATCAGGTAGATTTCTCAAAAGATTTTTAACGACTTCAGGCACAGCTTTCATTCCTTCAGGAGACTCTGCATAATGCTGTATTCCTGACAAAAACAAAATGCTAGTTGCCAATTCAAACGAAGCTGTTGTTCTTCTCTGTACTTGGCTATTAATTTTGGAAAGATTCATAGGTGTGAAATCCATTGGATCATACACATTACGTGTAAATGGCAATATGCTCGAAATTTCAGCTTGTCTGTCTGCATCCTCTTGCATGAAAGTAACCATTTCAAAACCACGAACAGCTTCTACTGTCATCAAATGAGGATAAATCGAGGACCAACTACGTGGTAATGTCGCCCCATGAAAATTTACCAGCAACTCAAAATCTGCGGCGTCTTCTAATATATCAATATAATATGCAATGACTGATTGTCCATCCCCACCAAAGAAATCAATTTTTACGCCTTTGACACCCATATCTTGAAGTCTTTTGAACTCTGCACGTCGTGATTCTCTTGTTAGCAGTTGATTTTTGGGGGTATACCCAACTGTATTCCAATCGCCAGCTGAATTATACCACAACAGTAAGTTTACATTTTTACTTTGTGCATATTTACACAGCTCTGTCATTTTTTCATAACCAATTTTAGTATCCCAATTGACATCAATCAAGCAATACTGCCACTTCATGTCGGCAGCAAAATCGATATATTTCTTTTGCTCATCGTAAATGATGAAATCATCCTTCGTATTTATCCAACTCCAAGATGATTTACCTGGCTTTACCCAAGATGGAATGGTCGTATTTGGTTTCTGTACCACAGCATTTGCTATGTCAGAATCCACTATATTTTTAAGGTCACCCACAGCGATTACTCGCCATGGCGATTCAAAATTATTTTCAATTTTGCTGTAGAGATTATTGTCTTTGATAGTCTCTCTAGGATCAGGCATCGCAATGCGATATTCTCCATTAGGCGATTCGAAATGCAATCTGCTGGCAGAATGATTACTTTCTAAACCAGATTCGGTAATTAACACCCAATTATTCTCAGATTCAAATAATGCAGGATATACCCAACCCGTCTTTGTACTTTCTTGGGTACCAACAGGAATTTCTTTTTGGTAATGTTCTTCGTAGGATGGATTTGTTTGTTCCCAACCTGTCTTGGCTATAGCCATAGGCTGTAACCAACCTTTAGCGGATGCTAAAAATTTGAAACTTGTTTTTTCTTCTACGATGTAATCTGTCTGGCTGGAATAATTTGGCAAAACATACCTAAACACTAATCCGTCATCGGATAATTGAAAACAGATCTGAATTGTTTTATTTTCGGGATTTTGCCAAGTCAACACCTGCTCATTGGCTTTGTATGTATTATTCTTTCTTTTGCCCTGTATGGCAGTATACGATTTAGAAATTACTTTATTAGCCGACGCACTTTTAAATTTCAACGGTTTGGAAAAATCTTGCTGTTTCGTTCTCAATCCCAATTGAGAAGGTTCCAACACAAGCTTACCTTTACGCATAATTTTGTATTTAATCTCGCCTTCAGGAGTTGACCATACAGAAACTTCAATATCCTTATTTGGACTTAAAATCTGAACAGGTTTACTGTTAGCGCGCGCACAAATTGGTTGCGAAACTATCAACAATAAAAGAACACAGCTAATAAAGTATTTCATAATCAAACTATAAATTATATGAAATGTTATCTAACTGAGAATCTATACTCCGTTTTGGAAGTATACTTTTCGCCAGGTCGAAGGGTTGTAGATGGAAAATTATCATGATTCGGCGCATCAGGAAAATGTTGTGTTTCCAAACATAACGCTGCACGGAATGGATACGCTTTTCCACCTTTGCCTTTAGGGTCCTCATCTGACATGAAATTTCCACTATAAAATTGCAATCCTGGCTCAGTAGTCAAAATCTTCATTTCAATGCCTGTATTTGGCGCATACAAACTTGCAACCTCAGCGAAGCCATCTTTTTTATTTAATTCAAAATTGTGATCATATCCTTGGCCGTATTTAAGTTGATCTGTTGACCTATTGATGTCTTTGCCAATTAATTTTGGTTTTGTGAAATCAAAAGCAGTTCCCAAAATATTAATGCTTTTACCTGTTGGAATTAATGATTTATTCACCTCTGTGATTTTATTAGCATCAATCCAAAGCTCATGATCCAAGATAGTAGTATCACCTTCGCCATTCAAGTTGAAATAACCATGACTGGTTAAATTCAAAATAGTTTCTTTATCCGTCACACCAGAATAGTCTATTTCTAAACCTCCATTAGCGTTTACTTTATAAGTAACTTGCATAGTCACATTTCCAGGATAACCAGCTTCGCCATCTGGAGATAGATACTCTAGAGTAATGGATTCACCTGAATGGGACTTAACATCCCAAACTTTGTTGTATACACCATTTGTCCCCCCATGTAACGAGTTATCACCATCATTTTTTTCCAACTCATATTTCTGACCATTAAGGGTAAAAGTCGCATTACCTATACGATTACCAAAACGACCAACGACTGCACCATAGAAATTATCAGTATTCTTAATAAATTCATCAGCAGTATCATATCCCAACAACACATCCACCGGATTACCTGCTTTATCGTTAACGATAAGTGATACTATTCGTGCGCCAAAATTTGTCACACTTACCTTCACCTTATCATTCCCAATCACATATTGCAATACATCCTTATTATCGAAATTCGTATAAAAGACTGTACTATCAATTTTACCCTGCTCTGATGTTGTCTGATTAGTTTTGCCATTCTGACAAGAGCTTGCTAATAATATTCCTGCAAATAGGAAACTTAAATATTTTGATTTCATAAGATTGGTTTTTTATATAATTAAAATTACCAGAATTTCACATATAATGCACCAACAATCAATATTGTCAATACGATCATAATCATTACAGAAGGCTCAACTTTAAACATTTTTGAATCCAACTCTAATCCTTTTGGATTATCTTTTGGTCCAAATAAACTTACAAGTATCATCGCAATCATTGTAAACATGAATGCAAGTCCCATACAGATTTGGAATGGAATTTCGTATTCACCAAACTTATTAATGTAAGCTGTGTAAAGGAATGTTTCTGGACCAAACCATGCTGGCGCAAAATTGTTAAACACGATTGATAATAAGAATCCTGTGATTAAACCTACAATAGCAGCGGTACCTGTTGTTCTTTTCCAGAACATACCCAACAAGAACATTGCAAATACACCTGGAGATATAAACCCTGTATATTTCTGAATGAATGTAAATCCACCAGCACCACCAATTCCTAATAAATCATCCCAAGTAAAAAATACTGAAATAATGATGGAAACAATAATTGTGATTTTTCCGACATTAATAAGTCTTGTTTCTGAAGCTTCCTTATTGATATATTTATTGTAAATATCCATGGTGAAGATTGTAGCAATACTATTTGCTTTACCCGCTAAAGATGCGACAATCGCAGCAGTCAAAGCTGCTAACGAAAGCCCTTTCATACCATTAGGTAAGAAACCTAAAATCGCTGAGTAAGCATTATCCGCTTGAAAATTACCCCCTGGAGCCATTTCTTCCTGCAAAGCGCCGTTTTTGTATAATACATATGCTGCAATACCTGGCAACATAACGATGATAGGCATCAATAATTTTAAGAAACCAGCAAATAAAATACCTGTACGTGCAGTTTTTAAATCTGCACCCAAAGCACGCTGTGTAATGTATTGATTACATCCCCAATAGTTTAAATTTACAATCCAAATACCAGCTAAATACATTCCAATACCCGGAAGCATCAAGTATTTATTAACCTCTTCTTGTGTGCTGTCTGCGGTAGGCTTATCGACTATCAGATTAAAATGCTTTGGCGAATCGACCATCAATTGCTTGAATCCAGCAATGAAATCTTTACCCATACCAAAATGCTCAGATACCAAGATAAGGGCAACATAGGTTGTAGCAAATCCACCTACAATTAATACTACTACTTGAATCACGTCCGTGTATCCAATTACTTTCATTCCACCCAGTGTAATGATGATAGAGAATACAGCTAATGCAAGCATGATAATGTGAAAATAATCTCCACCACCCAGATTGCTGATAGCTAATGCACCTAAATAAAGGATTGAAGTTAGGTTTACGAAAACATATAAAAACAACCAAAATATCGCCATGATAAGACTGGTTGTTTCATTATAACGTTGCTTCAGAAATTGAGGCATCGTAAATATCTTATTCTTGAGATATACAGGAATAAACCATACTGCAACAATAATAAGGGCAATAGCGGCAATCCATTCGTAGGCAGCTACTGCGATACCTACTTCAAATCCATTACCACTCATACCGATAAACTGCTCAGCAGAAATATTCGATGCGATAAGACTGGCTCCAATAGCCCACCACGTTAATGAGCCTTCAGCCAAAAAATAATCTTTACTACTTGCCGATTCTTTCTTTTGCTTCACGTATACCCAAAAGCCATATCCGGCGACTACGATGAAATAAATTAAAAAAATGACGTAGTCAATTGTTGCAAACTTTTCCATAGGTTTATTATTGCAGATTTAGTTGGTTAGTTTATAATACAATTCGCTATTTCTCAACTCTTTCTCAAATTGGTCAAGTTGGGTAGATTGGTCAATAACGATTAATTCTAATTTAGCGATTCGCGCGAAATCTTCCATATACTCTTTTGTAAGATTTTGGCTATAAACCGTATGGTGAGCACCTCCTGCATATATCCAAGCCGAACATCCTGTCTTCATATCTGGCTCTGGTTTCCAAAGTACACGTGCAACAGGCAATTTTGGTAATTCATTAGTCACGTCTACACCTTGAACAGTATTTACGACCAAACGGAAACGATCGCCCATGTCGACCAATGAAGCATTGAATGCTGGTCCTCCTTTAGCATCAAATACCAAACGTGCTGGATCTGCTTTACCACCAATACCCAATGGATGAACCTCTAATTTTGGTTTACTAGCCGCTAATGAAGCATCTACTTCTAACATATGCGACCCCAATACCATCGCATTTGCAGGATCAAAATGATATGTATAATCTTCCATGAATGCATTCGCACCTTCGTATCCAGTTGCCATTACCTTACATGCACGTACCATAGCTGGAGTTTTCCAGTCACCTTCCCCAGCAAAAGCATAGCCATCAGCCATTAAGCGTTGTACTGCCAATCCTGGTAATTGCGGCAAGCCATATAAATCCTCGAAAGTATCGGTAAAACCTTTATAATTTCCTTTCTCTAAGAAAGAACGCAATCCCAATTCAATTTTTGCGGCATCATATACATTGGATCGAAATTTACCGCCCTCGAGCACATCTTCCGACATAATGTATTGCTGCTCATACTCCTTCAATAAAGCTTGAACCGCATCATCAGAAATAGTATCAATTTCTTTTACTAAATCCCCAATTCCATGTGTATTTACCGAAAATCCAAATTTTAATTCTGCTTCTACTTTATCACCTTCTGTCACTGCAACAAAGCGCATATTATCACCAAATCGTACAAACTTAGCACCTTGCCAATCCGCCCAAGCGGCCGCAGCACGCGCCCATACATTAATACGATCTATGACTTCTGGATCTTGCCAATGTCCTGTCACAACTTTACGCGCAAGACGCATTCTAGAAACAATAAAACCAAATTCACGATCTCCATGTGCACTTTGATTCAGATTCATAAAATCCATATCAATTGAATCCCAAGGAATATCACGATTATATTGAGTATGTAAATGCAATAACGGTTTATTCAAAATTTGCAAACCACGAATCCACATTTTCGCAGGTGAAAACGTATGCATCCAAGTAATCAAACCAATACAATTTTGTGTATTATTTGCTTCTAATATTGTTTTATAAATTTCTTCTGTATTTCTTACGATAGGTTTAAATACGATACTTACAGGAATTCCTTCGTGCTGATCGAAATATGTTGCTATTTCTTTGGAATGATCTGCAGCTTGACGTAATGTTTCCTCCCCGTATAGATCTTGACTCCCTGTGATGAACCAAACTTCTAAAGTTTTTAATGATATCATGTTTATATTTAGGTTTTTGATAGTTTATTATTGTCCGTAGTAAGCGTTATTCCCATGCTTACGTTCGTAATGTTTCTTAATCAGCGAAGCTTTCAGACGCTCAATTTGCGGATTGATTCCCTCTGACAAATAGGCTAATTCAGCAGCGTATTCTAATACAGCAGCATTGTAAACAGCTTGTTGTCCGTCTTTTCCCCATGTAAATGGCGCATGGTTACCCACTAAAATCATTTGTATTTCTTCGTGGTTTAGTCCAGCTTCTCTAAAATGATTGACGATCTGATACCCTGTTTGGTATTCGTAGTTGCCTTCGATCATTTCGTCTGCCATTGGTGGAGCACATGGAATATCCTTTGTTAAATGATCAGCATGAGTAGTACCATAAATTGGGATACTTCTATTTGCTTGTGCCCAAGCTGTACCATATACAGAATGTGTGTGAACAACGGCACCCAATTCTGGCCATTCTTTATACAATACTGCATGGGTCTTCGTATCGGATGATGGGCGTAAGTTACCCTCCACAACTTGTGCATCTAAGTCCACAATGACTATATCTTCTGCTTTTAAAATTTCATAAGGAACACCGCTTGGTTTGATCGCAAATACACCTTTCTCACGATCAAAAACACTTACATTCCCAAACGTAAACTTCACCAAACCTAATTTGGTTAAGTTCATATTCGCTTCGTATGCTTCCTCTTTAATATTATTGTACATCGTATAAATTATTTTCTAAAACATTTCCTGCCGCTAAATACCTTTCATATCGCTCTTGGTAAATAGATACCACTTCTTCGTTTGGCACATACGTTTTTTCAAATCCATGTCCCATATTTTGCATAGCCTCTTCTACATTTGAATACACATTGCCTACAACTGCAGCAAACATTGCCGCGCCTAAAGCACAAGTTTGATCTGACTTATGTACTTTAATTGGCATTTTCAAAATATCAGCCATCATCTGCATAATAAAAGGAGATTTTTTTGGTATACCTCCCATCGCAATGATACCTTTTACAGGCACGCCTTGTTCGATAAAACATTCCGCGATTTTACGTGCTCCAAAACATGTAGACTCTACAATGGCACGAAATACTAAAACTGTATCCGAAGCAAGATTAAGATCCAATAGAGAAGCTTTCAAATTTTGGTTAGCAAATGGCGTACGACGACCATTGAGCCAATCAACAGACAAAGGATGTTTTACATCCGGTTTGATTACAGCAGCTTGCTCACTCAATTTTGAAAGAAGAGTCGATTCTATCTCTTGCAGTTTCGACTCTTCTATTTCATAGATGTTTTGTAAGGGCCACATTAAGATGTTTTTAAACCAAGCATATGCATCCCCAAATGCAGATTGCCCAGCTTCTAATCCTACCATATTAGGTATTACGGAACCATTTACTTGTCCACAAATTCCTTTTAAAGTAAAGTCTAATTTTTCTGGTGTCACTAAGATATCGCAAGTCGAAGTCCCTACTATTTTACTCAAATAATAAGGTTCAATTTCTCCTCCTACTGCGCCCATATGACAGTCAAATGCACCAACACCAATTACCACATTTGTACTTAACCCTAATTTTTCTGCCCATTCAGCAGAAAGATTACCTACTGCTTGATCCGAAGTATAAGTTTGCGCACCCAATCGTTGCACCTGATCTTTTAATAATGGATCCAATGCAGTAAAAAATTCATTTGGCGGATAGCCATTAAACTCTTCTGCCCATAATCCTTTATGGCCTGCAGCACAAACGCCTCTTTTTAGTTGTGTAACATCTTTACCACCTACCAACTCAAATGGAATCCAATCGCAATGTTCCACCCAAGTATAAGCTGCACGTTGCACCTTTTGGTCTTCACGCAGCACATGTAATATTTTCGCCCAAAACCATTCTGAGGAATATACTCCACCTACATATTTAAGGTAATCTGTTTTATAATTTTTAGCGTGTTGATTTATTTCACTTGCCTCCCGTATAGCAGTATGATCTTTCCAAAGTACAAACATTGCATTTGGATTGTCCGCAAACTCTTCCGTCAAGGCTAATGGTGTACCTTCTCTATTCACAGCAACAGGTGTAGAACCTGTCGTGTCCACTGAAATTCCTACTACACGACTTGCAATCTCTTCACCTACAGCAGCCACACAGCCTGTAATAACTTCTGTTAAAGTTTCTAAATAATCGAGAGGGTGTTGTCTAAACTGATTGGTGGACGGATTACTGTATAGTCCTTTTTTCCATCTGGGATAATAACTAACTCTAGACGCCAACTCTTTGCCATTAGTCGCATCTACTAAAATTGCACGAACGGAATCACTCCCGAAATCTACTCCTATAACACAAGGATTATTCATTTTTAACTTGATTTTTCAGTTTATAATTGTCATCAATAAGACAGATGTCTTAATAATTAGTGTCAAATTAACACTTATTTTTGAAGTTTAAAATTTTTTTTTAATTTTTATAGAAATATTTATCTTAAACACATGACTTTAGACTTCTACAAAAAGAATAAAAAAATACTTCTAGCCGTCGATTGTATTATTTTCGGATTCAATAAAGAGGAATTAGAAATATTACTTATCCAGCGTGATTTTGAACCTGAAAAAGGAAAATGGAGCTTGATGGGCGGATTTGTTGAAGAAAACGAGTCGCCTGGTGATGCAGCCCAACGTGTCTTAAAATCGCTTACAGGACTAGACCATATTTATATGGAACAATTTGCAGTGTTTGGCAATCCCAATCGCGAACCGATGGAGCATGTCGTGAGTTTGTGTTATTTTGCTTTAATAAATACAGAAATCCTTAGTACGGATTACAAAGCAAGATGGTTTAAATTGGACAAATGCCCGCCATTAATTTTTGATCACAATGAAATGGTGCACGAAGCACACAATAAACTGAAGAAAAAAGCTGCTTTATATCCGATTCTTTTCGAACTTCTATCAGACAAATTCACTATTCCACAAATTACATTATTGTACGAAGCGGTCTATCAAAATCAATTAGATAAAAGAAACTTTACAAGGAAACTATTGGGATCAAAACTACTAATAAAATTAGATGAGAAGGACAAAGAGAATTCTAAGAAAGGAGCGTACTATTATAAGGTTGATAAATCTGTGTATAAAGAAAAGATTATTACCTTCCTAAATTTCTTACCAGGATGGTATGAAGAATAGAGTAGGAAGGTAATCATTATTTGATTACCTGCCCCCTCACACCACCGTACGTGCCGTTCGGCATACGGCGGTTCATTAAACATTAACAGTTGTTGGGACTATTATATCGGTAAGATATAGTAGTCCTTCTTTCTTTAAGAATGCATTGGTAAGCGTTCGTTTCAAGATTGGGCTATTTACCGTTCGCCACGGCCCTTTACGAGTATTACCCCATTGATAAGCTTTGTTAGAAGTCACACCTAGTTTCTTAAGCTCCTTCACACGCGTCTTGAT
>Ga0233369_1000016_pt1 | contig 105366 bp, 87 predicted proteins | sample ElkDunMinimDraft_26_FD_191537 | JGI IMG/M metagenome (GOLD analysis project Ga0233369, IMG submission 191537) | Fecal eukaryotic communites from dung pellets of Tule Elk in California, USA - Elk Dung D16 | ecosystem: Host-associated > Mammals > Digestive system > Large intestine > Fecal... | reverse complement strand
ATTCCTTCCTTGCCTGGTCGTAGGCAAGTACTACGAAATCGGCTGACTTCTCACAGCTAGCTTTACTCCTTGCTTCTGAAAAAAAAACTTCCACAAGTCTGTGAGATCTCCCCGGGTAAGAACGATAACTTTCATCTCATGTGTCTGCTACATTTACCTTGACGCTTCTGTACAGTATAGGACTTCAATTTGTTTGGCAATCTCATCCAGCAACTTAGGCCTTATATGTAGTTTCTGTCCGTCAGACCGAGAATTTGCCTGAGGCTTCCTTCAGATTCCACCTCACGGTGGACACCCTTGCCTTCGGCTAACACTTCCAACTGTAATGGCGTGTTCGGGACTTGCACCCTAGAGTTATCGCCCATGCCGGGCGCACCAAAGAAAAAGGCAAAGAATTTCTTCTTTGCCTTGGGATTGATATAATTTTAAATTTCTAATCGTTCTGTTTTAAGACGCCATTACTCAGCGTTATTTGCTGCTCTGGAATATATTCTATAATAACATTTGAAGTTGCTGGAACTGTTAAGAAAGAATTCTGGTTAGCGATATGTGTACCCGGGTACATTCTATTCAATTCGTAACCATTTCTAAACACGTCAAATTTACGGTGTCCTTCCCAAGCTAATTCTAATTTTCTTTCGGCCAAAACTACATCCAATGCTGTTTTACCATTCAAATTAGCTGTTGACCACAAACCTGCTGTTGGTATTCCTGCTCGCTTTCTGATCACATTTACATCATCAAGAGCCAATTGTTGATTTCCTAATTTTGCATTTACTTCTGCTCTGATTAAATACAATTCGGCTAATCTCGAAATAACAGGTGACCATAAATGAGCTTGGCCTTCTTGTCCCGAACATTTCAAAATATAATATTTCAAATAGCCATTACGGGCATCTAACTTTTTATCTATTAAAACAGTACGTTCTTTTCCACCGATCGTAATGAAATATTCAAAACTTCCAGCACCATTTGATTTTTTCGTCAGCGTCTTAGTTGCACCTCCTTCAGTATATGAATAATCTGTGCCGTTTTGGGTCAAAATAACACTCGCGTATTTGTAATCATCTGTAACGTAATAACCATGCAACTCAGCCTCATTCACTACAACTGGTTTTATGAAGCTATAGCGGACGTCTTCTGGATATTTACGCACCTCTTCTAAATATGTCCTAGAGGCATACATTTCACCCCAGCCAGAGCCTTGCACATTTGCATACATTGATCCAATAGTATACCAACCATTATCTGAATAATCAACATCTTTCACAAATTTGATTGCGAAAATATTTTCTGGATTATTTTCTGGTGCGGCAGTTGCTATTTTTGAATAGTCTTCTGTGCCCAACAAAGAAAATTCACCTGAGTTAATCACTTTATTTGCATACTCCAAAGCTTTAGCATTCTGTCCCGTATACAAATAAATACGTGCCAGCAATGCTTGAGCAGCATACACGTTTCCATAAATACTACCTTTATTTGCAGTAAACAAAGTTTCTGCTTTTAATAGATCTTCTTCAATTTTTTGATAAACCTCTTTTACTGTGTTACGTGGTTTTATCTCGAATGGATTGTCTTGAGCTTGCAATGGCACCGCTAAATTTACTTCAGGATTTTGATTATATGGTTTCCCAAAAACATTCACCAAATAGAAATACATCAGGCTTCTCAAGTATAAATTTTCAGCGATAATCTGATTTGAAACATCGTCTGTTCCTTCTTTCACTTGTTCCAAAACCGTATTTGTCCCAGCAATAATTTTATAAGAATTCGACCAATAATTATTCACACGAGAATTGGTTACTAAACGCTGATAGTTATAATTATAAAACAAGTTATCTGTCGTTGAACCACTTAATGCTACATTATCACCAGGATATTCGGTCACACGATGCCAGTTCTCTACCCAGCTTTTAAGTGTGTGGTAATTACCTAAGCTAAGTGCCTCTAGAGCTCCTGGTGTTTTTTCAATAGATTCATTTGTTAGTGAGGTGTATGGTTCTTTATCTAAAGAACATGAATTCATTAAGAACGCCCCCACTAATCCGTATATAGTTAATTTTGCTAATTTCATGGTGATTAGAATGATAAGTTAAGACCAAAAGTTAAACGTTTAGGTGCTGGGTACTGCGATGTTGCATCCCCCTCATCAGTAGTACCTGGGCTTGCATTTCCTGCAGACAAAGCGGTTTCAGGATCAAGACTTGAAAATTTAGTCGATGTCCATAAATTGTCAGCCGACACAAATAAATTTAGACCCTTTAATTTCAATCTGTTCAACACATTAGCATCAAAATCATAACCTAAAGTCACATTACGCAAACGAATAAATGAGGCATCTTCTAAATAACGTGATGAAATCTTGTTTGAACTACTATTGTTATTATAAGCTGCAACAGGATGAGTAGCATTTGGATTATCTGCGGACCAACGCGACCAGCCATTACGTAATACCATTTGGTTATACGACGGATAAGCTCCATCAGCATCAAAATACTCACGAGAAGAATTATATGCATAGGCACCTTTCAGATATGCTAAAGAAGCCGATAATGAAAAGTTTTTGTAACCCATCGTTGAACTCAAACCACCTTGATATTTGGGTGTAGAAGTACCTACAAACTGTAGAGTCGCAGCATTGTAATTTGAAGTTGTCGTAACCTCACCAGTTTGTGCATTGACTACTTCCCATAACGGAGCGCCATTATCTTGATTAACGCCAACCCATTCGCGCATATACCAAGAGTCTATATCTCTACCTTCGGAGAAACGTTTATTACCACTATTTACATCATTACCATCTTTCAATTCCTTAATTTTATTGCTATTCGTTGCAATATTGAAACCTAAATTCCATTGAAATGGATTTTCATTAGGGAATATATCCGCATTTAATGCTAGTCCTAAACCTTTGTTGCGAATAGCTCCCACATTCTCCCATTGATTAGACCAACCTGCTGTAGCAGGGAATGCAACACTATATAATAATCCATTTGTATTCTTATTGTAAGCTTCAACAGTTAAATTCAAACGATTCCAAGCACCAATTTCTAAACCAATATTTGCATCTCTAGATCTTTCCCAGCTTACATCTAGATTTTGGTATTGTCCAGGTATTGCAGCTGGCTGGCCATTGTATTGTGCATTTAAGTTATACAATGAATACGAAGCGTATAATGAATTTGGAACATTACCAACTTCGCCATATGACGCTTTCAACCGCAATAAATTAAGTGCATTTATATTAAAAAATCCTTCATTATGAATGTTCCAAGCCCCACTTACTGAATAAAACGCCCCATAGCGATTGTTTTTACCAAATCTAGAAGCACCATCTACACGGAAAGAAGCTTGAAAATTATACTTATTATCATATCCATATGTTGCTTGTATTAATCCAGACTGAAAAGCGTAATCATTTTTAGTACCTTCTTGCGATAAGAAATCGGCCGCATTGTCTACAATTTGTGAACCTGGAGCAATTCCTTTTCCTGCAGCACCCACACTACTGTACATATAATCAGAGTACTCATAAGCAACGAAAGCTGACAGATTATGCTTGTCAATTATCTCATTATATTTCAACATTTGGTTGAAAAATCGAGTAATTCTTTTATTTGAGAATTGTGATACTGAGCCCTTGTTACTTAAACCTGCATTGGAGCTAGGATCGGTATAGCCCATAGTAGTCTGATTGTAGTAGGTCAAATTATTCATCGATTCAAAAGTGAATCGATCTGAAATACGGTATGAGAAATCGAAATTCGATTGAATATCAAATGTTTGTCCCTGCCCATAGTTATATTGCAAATCGTATAAATAGTTACGATTATCACGGCTATACCAAGTTATGCCACCTGCCTGTGGATTTTTCAAACTTCCATCTGCATTTAATGGCTGATCCCAAGGCATATATAGATACATATCATAAATAGAATGTTGTCTACTATCGTATGTTGTATAGCTAGCATTCAGCTTAGGCTTGAACGTCAATCTATCTGTCAATTTATGATCAATATTTAGACGACCTGAAAGACGCTCATATTGATAACCTTTCACCGAACCTTCATCACCATAATAGTTTGCACTTGCAAAAAATGCTGTCTTATCTTTCTGTCCAACGTAACTAGCGCTGAAATCATTTAACTTTCCTGCTTGCGTTCCATTTTCTAACCAATTGAAATCAGTTTTTAATACTTCATCGGTTATCGTATTTGGAATAGCGGACTGATTACTGAAACTTTGGTATAAATCCCACATTTGTGCAGAATTCATCAACTTGAATTCTCCTTGATTGAATCTACTCGCTCCAGTCAATAAATTAACAGAAAATGTACCCTCTCCAGATCCACTTGCTCTTCTGGTAGTCACAATGATCACACCATTTGTACCTCTAGAACCGTATTGCGCTGTCGCTGCAGCATCTTTTAAGATAGACAAAGAGGAAATGTCATTTGGATTAACATTTGGTGTACCATGCATGATAACACCGTCCACTACCCATAATGGAGAAGTACTTGACGAAATCGAATTACGACCGCGTATTCTGATATTTGCTTGTGCTCCTGGCTTTCCTGAGCCATTAACAACATTTATACCCGCGACTTTACCTTGCAATAGATTGGATACATTTGGAGAGCGTGTATCTTTCAACTCTTTCTGACTAATAGTTGCAATTGAAGCCGAAATATTATCACGCTTTTGGCTAGAATAACCTGTTACAATAACCTCTTCGATATCTTCATTGGATTGCACTAACTGTATAGAAATATCTACACTATTAATAACTACTTCTTTGGACTCGTAGCCTAATAGGGAGAAAACTAACACATCACCTAATGATGCCGAAATGGTGAATTTACCAGATTCGTCCGTACTTGTTACCGAATTCTTGCCTCTCACTTGCACTGTGACACCATTTATAGGTCCAGCGGAATCGGAGACTATTCCTTGAATAGTAGTTTGATTAATCAAATGTAATGTTTCATACCTCACATTAACAGTATGCGCTACTGCAATATTAGCAGAAATAGTACTGAGCGCAAGCCCCACAACTATTGCTGTTTTGCAATAAACAGCTTTCTTTGGTAAAAATTTTTTAATCATAAGATTATAGGGTTATATAAAAACTCAATAGTTATCCTCTACCAAATTAAACCAAAGTTGTAGGACGAAAAAGAAATAAGGCAACGAAATCGTTTGCGTCATCTACACAAACGATTGATTATGTATCATTGATTTAACTTTAATTAATAGAAAAATTATTTAAAGAGGCTACTATATCATAAAAATTTTTAAATTGATAAATAAGAGTTTACATCAAGTCCTGTAATTATAAAATTCTCATTATAAAAATGAATAATTTAATAATTCGACAAAACCACAAAAAAAGGATGTCCATATATTATGAACACCCCTTCTAAAATTACAGTAAGTTATATACTTACACAGGATTTAACTAATAATTAATACCCGTCATTTTGTACTAATACGCCATGTGCATTGTCAATTTCCTTTTGAGGAATTGGCATCAACCACAATTTATCTTCCCACACGCGTGCCTGAGCAACACTATTGTTTAAATCATAAATCGTATTCATTACTTGCGGTGCAATACCCCAACGACGAATATCCACATAGCGGTGACCTTCTAATGCTAGCTCGACCAATCTTTCATTGCGAATTAGCTGACGCAAAGATTCTTTGGAAGCATACTTTGCTTGATCTACTTTTGGCATTCCTGCACGCTGACGGATTTGATCTAATGCCGCATACACTTCTGCACTTGGACCTGACAATTCGTTTTGGGCTTCGGCGAATGTCAATAACACTTCTGCATAACGAATTATGATAAAATTAGCGTGGTTTGCGATACGATCTCGAATTGCTTTTGGATCTACCAATTTTCTAAAATTATATCCTGTTTTAGACATATTATTTCCACCGGCAACCCATTTGAACGTATATGGCGCTTTATCATCTACTGCAGACCATGGTGCTGTTTCGAACAATATTGTCGCATAGAAACGAGGATCACGATTTTTATACTCTTCCAAAAATGCGTTTAAATCGTTTTTATAGCGATCTGCTCTTTGCGCATTTGTAGGTACAGCAACTGATTCCCCAGTTTTATACGATTGGTAAGCATTTACCAAATTTTGCGTTGGGGTCAATGAACTCCAGCCTCCAATACCGCCTTCTGGCAAATAGGTATTTGTGTACTGTGGCTGCAGTTGCTCAATATATTGTCTATCCAATATCACTTCCTTATTTCCTTCATTAGCTTCGTGAAATAAGCTTTCGTAACTGCGTAATCCAAGACGGAATTTCTTCTCATCTTCAGCATCCGCAAAATCTACAAACTTCGAATAATCATCTTTCAAATCTAAAGCATCTATTTCCGCATTTACATTGAATAATTCATAACCCAATGTCATGATTTCACGTGCAGTATTTGCTGCCTCAGCCCATTTGGACTCTTGCAGTTCTACACGTGCTTTGATAGCTAACGCAGCACCTTTTGTAATACGACCAATTTCATTGGAGCGACCTGATGTGTAGGATGTAGGCAAGATAGTAGCGATTTCCGTCAATTCATCCAAAATAAATTGAACAACTTCAGCTTTAGCATTACGTGGAACATTAGATTCTGGTAGAGAAAGCTCTTTTGTAATCAACGGTACATCTCCAAATTTATTGACCAAACCTACATACTTCAATGCACGCACAAAACGAACTTCAGCTTTGTATCTATTTTTCAAACCTTCATCCAGTGCAGCTTTGTCAACATTCGCCAAAAAGTAATTTGCTTTTCGAATGCCTACAAAATTCCAACCTGCATTTGTTGTCGTTGGAACAATACCTGAAGAGATCACTGTAGATGTACTTTCCCAAGGATATTGCGCATGTGCAATATCGGCAGCACCATCTTCATACATCAAACCTTCACCTGGCAATTCCGCATACAACGCATTCACGGCTAAGTACACATCATTTTCCGTTTTCCAAAATAATGTTTCAGGCACTGAATTTTGAGGTGCTCTTTCTAAAAAGTCTTTTTGACAAGATCCTAACATTAATGTTCCTGCCAATGCAAAATATAGTATATTTTTCATGTAATTATCTTAATTAAGTATTAGAATCTAGCTGTCACTCCTAATGAAAACGTTTTCAAACCTGGGTATCCTGGACGACCAGAGCCAGTTTCTGGATCGAAATCTCCTAAACGTTTGTCACCTAACACCGTAAATGGGTTATTTGAAGAAGCAAAAACACGCAATTGAGACATACCTATTTTAGTAATAGATTCAGTAGGGAAAGTATAGCCTAATGTGATCGCTCTAATGCGGAAATAATTACCACTGAATAACCAGAAATCTGATGTGATATAGTTTTGAGGAGCATCAGCCACTGTAGTGATTCGCGGGAAATCTGCGTTTGCTACATTGTTTTCCTCTGTCCAGCCATTATTCAACCAATTCGATTTAACATTACCATTGTTGAAGAAAGGTTGAACAGCTTCGCCTTCCATATAAGTTTTTACACCCGCTACGCCATAAGTCAATACATCAATATCGAAATCTTTGTAAGCTGCTTTAAAATTGAAACCATAGTTTACCCAAGGTACATCATTTCCCAAGATTGTTCTATCATCGGTATTCAACACACCATCACCATTTACATCCACATATTTGATGTCACCAACTTTGGAATTACCTGCAATTGCAGTTTGGCTTGGATGCGCATCTATTTCTTCTTGCGATGTAAATAAACCATCTGATTTATATCCATAATAGTCACCTACTGAAGATCCAACTCTATTAATCCAATAGCCGCTTACACTTTCATTAAAATCACCAAGACTTAAGATTTCATTTTTAATGTATGAGATATTACCTGATACGGAATATTTGAATTCATCCCCAACAATACCATTGTAAGTCACTACGGCTTCGATACCACGGTTACGTGTTTGTCCTTGGTTAGCAAACGCCGCTGTTCCCCAGCCCAAAGTTGCCAACGTCACGGGTTGTAATAAGATGTCTTTGGTGTTTTTGACAAAATAATCCGTAGTCAAATTGATTTTTCCACCTAAGATAGTTGCATCAATACCAACGTTAGTCATATATACTTTTTCCCAAAGTGCCGCATAGTTTACATGTGCATTTTGTTGTGCTCCGTCTACTGCTACACCATCGAAATTATAATTAGAACCTATGGCAATAGTATTGAAGTAATTACCAATTGTTACGACATCTTGGTTACCTAAAGATCCCCACGATCCTCTCAATTTCAATGCATCAACCCAGCTAACGTTATCCATGAAAGATTCTCTGTCAATATTCCAACCCGCAGAGAACGAAGGGAAAACAGCTTTTCTATGTTCAGGAGCGAAACGTGAAGAATAATCTACACGTGCGTTTGCTTCGAACATATACTTATTTTTGAACGCATAGTTAAAACGTCCAAAGTAAGAACGAATAGCCCATTCCTCTTGTCTGGTTCTGTTCGCAAGACCATTTCCATCACTACTCATATCTGCCGTAGCCGAAGAACCTGTAGCAATCGTATTCAAATCATTATTTAAGAAATTCTTACGACCCAAGAATGCTTCACGGTATACATTCGATTCTTGCGAAGAACCGACAGTTGCCTTTCCGAAGTGGTCTCCAAAAGTACGTTCGTAGTTGATTGTCCCTTGCAACAACAACTCTTCACGCTTGCCCCAATACTCCGTCATTTGGTTGATTTTGTTGGAAGTCGTCCCCATTTCTTGTTTTGTCAAGAAATTGATAACTGGAGTAGTCGTATTCGCAAAACTGAAAGTATTTGAATTGGTGTATTTCAATGAAACCAAACCGTCTATAGAAAGACCTTTTAACGGAGTCAATGAACCATTCAATGCTGCTTGTAAATAATTGTCACGATTAGTGCCTCTACCACCTTCTTGAATTGCACGCAATTGATTATTACCCGCAATTGTAGCATTAGCCGCTCCATTGGATATTGAACCCCAAGTACCATCTGAATGTCTCAATACAGTCATTGGCAATGCTCTTCCCATTTCCCACCATGAGATATCACTTCCCGTTCTGTCATAATCTTGCTTTAAGAATGAAAAATTACTTCCTATTCTCAAAATGTCTTTTACAACTTCTGTATCTGTATTGAATTTCGTATTGATACGCTTTTGAGAGCGGCTTGGTACTAATGATTGTTGATCAAAATAATTTAATCCTAAATAATATTTGGTTGTTTTTCCTGGTGCAGTAATATTTACACCCATATCTTTTTGCGGCGCTGTAGATTTCAACACTTCGCTAAACCAATCTGTATTTGGGTACAAATCTGGTTCAGACCCATTTTTATATTTTTCAATAATATCAGCAGAGAATACTTCATTTTTTCCGGCATTTCTCATGGATCTATTGTACAAGTGTGCATACTCCACCGCATCAGCATATTGTGGTAAAAAGGTCGCACTTTGCAAACCGTAATTAGCAGAAAAGCCTACGACAGCACGGTCTCCACCGCCATTTTTTGTATTAACTAAGATGACACCATTAGCTGCACGTGAACCATACAATGAAGCTGAAGCCGCATCTTTCAACACAGACATACTTGCAATATCATTAGGACTCAATGCTGCAAACTCTGCTCCTGTAGCCGGAATACCGTCAATAATGAACATTGGGGAAGGAGATCCCAAATTGGAACGTCCACGTACCGTAATACTTCCCGTATTTCCTTTCGCCACTTCTGCTGGACGGCTCAATACCGTGATACCTGGAGAAATCCCTTGCAATGCATTCTGCAATGAGGTTACTGGACGCTCTGCTAACTGTTTAGGTGTAATAGATGAGACAGCACCCGTTAAGTTTTCTTTCTTTTGTGTACCAAAAGCAACAACTACTACTTCATCCAATGACTCTGTTGTACTTTCAAGGCGAATGTTTAAAGAGTTTGAACTAATTAATTTGGTAACAGCAGTATAGCCAACTGCACGGACAATTAATGACTGCCCTACTGCAGCATTAATTGTAAATTGTCCAGAAGCATTAGTCGTAGTTACTACAGATGGGTTTTCTTTCAATGAAACAGTTACACCTGCTACAGGACCGTTTGCATCTTCAATTTTACCTGAAATGGTTTCCTGAATTTCAATATTAGTCTGCAAAGAAATCTGACCATTTGCAAACAAGAAAGATGCATTAGGAACCGTCGCAGTCAGCATCAACGCTGCCGCTAAGGGTGTTACCTTTCTAAAAGAAAAAGGTATTCTAAATCTATTGTTCATAAGTAAATGAATGTATAATTGTAATTAGCTTAATATCATAACTGAGCTTTAGCGTTTCCAATATTACTTCAATATTATGGGAATATAAAGATACAATCAAACGAAAACGATTGCATAAACAACAAGTCACTGATACGCAGAAAAGTAACAAAATTCAAATAAAAACAGTAATTATTCGATCATGACAAATAGTTTCATTTGAAATAGTTTCAATATTAAAATCTAAAAAAGAAACAAAAAAAAAGCCTCACACCGAAGTGTAAGGCTTTAATTTTTAGTAGCGGGAACCAGACTCGAACTGATGACCTTCGGGTTATGAGCCCGACGAGCTACCACTGCTCCATCCCGCATTATGTTGTGAAAATCTAACCTCGCGTTAGACTTTTAATATTAGTAGCGGGGACCAGACTCGAACTGATGACCTTCGGGTTATGAGCCCGACGAGCTACCACTGCTCCACCCCGCATTATGTTTTGTAAACCTAACCTCGCGTTAGACTTTTAATAGTAGCGGGAACCAGACTCGAACTGATGACCTTCGGGTTATGAGCCCGACGAGCTACCACTGCTCCATCCCGCATTATGTTTTGTAAACCTAACTTCGCGTTAGATCTTAATTTTTAGTAGCGGGAACCAGACTCGAACTGATGACCTTCGGGTTATGAGCCCGACGAGCTACCACTGCTCCATCCCGCATTATATTTTTATATGTCAAAATCTTTGTTCTTAATGTCAAAATCAAAGATTATTTACTCCCTTAATTGGAGTACAAAGATATTATTTGTTTCTTTGTAAAACAAATAAATATTTAAATAATGTCGCACAAAGCTGGATTCGTAAGTATAATAGGTAAGCCAAATGCAGGTAAGTCTACGCTAATGAATGCTTTAGTAGGTGAAAAAATGTCTATCATTACTCCTAAAGCTCAAACAACTCGCCACCGTATTATGGGAATTGTCAACGATGAAGATCATCAAATCATCTTTTCTGACACGCCTGGTATCATCGTACCTAAGTACTCTTTGCAAGAATCTATGATGAGTTTTGTAGAAGGATCGCTAATAGATGCAGACATTATTTTATTTGTGACTGATATCAATGAGAAGCACGACGAGGAAGATGTTATCACAAAATTGAAAAACACTACTTCTTCGATTGCAGTATTAATTAATAAAATAGATAAATCAACAGAAGAAGAAGTTCGTGCAAAAATTGAATATTGGAAGGAGAAACTTAATCCCGAAGCTATTTTTGCGATGTCGGCTTTATTAGGCTATAATGTACCTCCTATCCTTACCTATATCAAAGATAAGCTTCCAGTACACCCGCCATATTACGAAAAAGATGAATTGACGGACAAATCTATGCGTTTCTTTGCTTCTGAAATGATTCGAGAGAAGATCTTTAAATTGTATTCCAAAGAAATTCCTTATAGCACGGAAGTAGCTGTCACTTCGTACAAAGAAGAAAATAATATTACCAGAATATCTGCCGAAATATATGTGGAGCGCGACTCGCAAAAAAACATCATCGTAGGTACTGGCGGCTCAATGATCAAAAAAGTGGGCACATATGCTCGCCAAGATATTGAAGAATTCATCGGCGGAAAAGTCTTTTTAGAGCTTTTTGTTAAAGTAGTTCCGGATTGGAGAGCAAAGAAAAATATTCTGAAAAGATTCGGATATGATGACTAATAATAATAAAATAATTCAGCGTCTTATAGCTGAATTATTATTGAAAATATTCTCGAAGTGCTTTTATCTGTTTTAGATTAAGCACTTTTTTTAATTCTTCTTCCGATTGCTCTTTGATACGTTTTACGGATTTAAACTCTTTTAAAAGTTTCTCTACAGTAGTTTTTCCGATTCCTGGAATATTCTCCAATTCGGACACAAAAGTTTTGCGACTGCGTTGATTGCGGTGAAATGTAATACCAAAACGGTGTGCTTCATCCCGCAGATGTTGAATGATTTTCAACGTTTCGGATTTTTTGTCTAAATACAACGGATATTGATCACCCGGATAGAACAGTTCTTCCAATCGTTTAGCGATACCTATGACTGTTACTTTTTTCTCTATACCCAATAGACGCAAACTTTTCAATGCTGCGCCCAATTGACCTTTACCCCCATCAATTACGATTAATTGTGGCAACTCATGCCCTTCATCCAACATCCGTCTGTAGCGACGATGCACAGCTTCTTCCATCGTTGCAAAGTCATTTGGTCCTTCTACTGTTTTCACATTGAAATGTCGGTAATCCTTCTTTGATGGCTTGCCATCCTTGAAAACAACGATTGCTGATACAGGATAATTACCTTGAATATTAGAGTTATCAAAACATTCAATATGGCGAGGCAATACATTCAAACGTAAATCCTTTTGCATCTGCAACAACAAACGATCCGTTCGTACTTCTGGATTCAGTTTTTCGTATTGCAACATTCTTTCTTTCTTGAAGTATGCTACATTTTTCAACGATAAATCTAGCAATTTGCGCTTGTCGCCAAGTTTAGGAACGGTGAATTTCACGAAATCTGGAATCCCTTCGATTTCCAAATCAAAAGGCACTATAATTTCACGAGAAACCGATTTATAACGATTTCGAATTTCAGGAATAGCAATCTGCAACAATTCGGCATCTGTTTCATCCAATCGCTTTTTCATTTCCAAAGTCTGTGTCTGAATGACAACGCCATTCACCACTTTTAAGAAATTCACAAAAGCCAAACTATCATCTGAAGCAATGCTAAACACATCTACATTCGTAATGGACGAACTTACAACTGTAGATTTTGATTGGTAATTATCGAGTTTATCCAATTTGTTTTTGAGGTGATGTGCCAATTCGAAATTCAACGTAGAAGCAGCATCATTCAAATTCGCTTTAATCCGATTTTTTACAACAGCAATTTTACCATTCAAAATGTCTTTGATATCAGATAAATTTTGGTCGTAATCCTCCAAAGTTTGTAAACCTTCACATGGACCTTTGCAATTTCCAATTTGGTATTCCAGACAAACTTTGTATTTGCCTTTGGCAATCTGCTCTGGCGCAAGATTAAGGTTGCAGGTACGCAAAGGAAATAATTCACGAATCGTGTCCAAGACGATATGCATCATCCCAACCGATGCATAAGGCCCGAAGTAAGTAGAGCCGTCTTTGATGTACTTACGTGTCCAAAATACGCGTGGAAAATTTTCGTTTTTAATAACAATCCAAGGATAAGTTTTGTCATCCTTGAGCATCACATTATAGCGAGGCTTATGCTTTTTGATGAGGTTATTTTCCAACAACCAAGCATCGATTTCGGTATCGACTATCGTGAAGGCGATACGTTGGATTTTTCGCACCAATACACGGGTTTTCGAATTTAGTTGTCTATCATTAACAAAGTAAGAGCTTACACGATTCCTTAAATCCTTCGCTTTCCCTACATAAATCAATACATCCTCTTTATCAAAATATTGATAAACCCCAGGCTTATGCGGAATCTTTTTTAACTCTTCTTTGTAATCAAACGAACTCATCAATGCGAAACAAAAATGCCAGACAACAAATTACGAAAATTCATTATCTGGCGTATTATTAATTTTAAATATTTTAAAAACCTAAACGGTCATCCTGCAATTCGGGCTCTTGTGGCTCTCCACCATGATATACACCACCGTATTTAGAACAATCAATTGTACGCGTCATTCCTCCTGGAGGCTCAGGAAAATCACCTTTTGAATAATTTAATTTTGAATTGGCGTAAACGCGTTTCATATATAATCCAAATACAGGAAGTGCTGCAGCAGCACCTTGTCCGTATTGCATATTGCTAAAACTAATACTGCGGTCTTCAGCACCTGTCCATACGCCCGTAACCAATTCTGGTGTCACACCAATAAACCAAGCATCCGAATTGTCATTTGTTGTACCTGTTTTACCACCCATCGGGTAAGTCAAACCTCCAAATTCAGCACGACGAAGACGACTACCAGTACCTCCATCAACAACACCTTTTAGCATGTCCACCATAATATAAGCAGATTCGCTGTTCAATACTTTTTTAATGTCAGGTCTATTCTCATATAAAACAGTTCCATCTTTAGTCTCCACACGCAAGATCATCATCGGCTTAATCCAAGTTCCATGATTCACAAAAGCAGAATATGCACCCACCATATCGTACACGGAAGCTTCGTACGCTCCTAATGCAATAGATGGATAGTTAGGGACATTAGACGTAATTCCCATTTTGCGTGTCAAATCAGCCACATTAGAAGCACCTACTAGGTTTATTAAATAAGCAGAAGCATAGTTTTGCGAATACTTCAACGCATTTTTTAACGTAATGGGATTACCTCCCTGCACTGTACCTCTCGGAGTCCAATCACCATACGTTTGTTGGTAATTCGGGATAGGTTGACAAGGCGAATAATCATTGTCAATGGCTACAGCATATGTAAAAGGTTTGGCTGTAGAACCTACTTGACGGATACCCATTTTTACCTGATCGTATTTGTAATGTTCAAAGTTAATACCACCAACCCAAGCTTTGATGTACCCTGTTTTTGGCTCCATCGACATCATAGAATTACGTAATATTAACTTATTGTATTTGATGGAATCCATAGGCGTCATCAGCGTATCCACGTTTCCACGCCAAGTGAATATGGTCATCTGTGCTTTGGTATTGAATGCTTTTTTGATTTCCGCATCCGTAGCTCCATCATTCTTCATTTGGATATAACGATCCGAACGACGCATACCAGTTTCTAGAAGCTTTGCTCTTTCTCCTGTGAACGCACTTCGATTTCGCCATTGCTTATTAAATTCGCTTTGCAATTTTTGCATCCACTCCTTCTGTGCAGCTTCTGCATATTCTTGCATTTCATAATTGATTGGCGTATATATTTTTAATCCATCTTTATCCAAATCATATGGCGTTCCATCTTCCTTTGTAATGCCAAGGCGTTGAAATTCTTTTTTAATTTCATCTTTTAAAACCGCTCTGAAGTAAGGAGCAAGACCTTCACCATAACTTGAAACATTCAAATCTAGTTTCAATGGCTTGACTTTAGCCGCTTCTAATTCTTCTGAAGTAATAAAACCCTCGTTGCGCATATTTGCCATCACCAAATTGCGACGTTCTTGGGAACGTTCGACATTACGAACGGGAGAATACATCGAAGGTCCTTTTAACATACCCACCAATACCGCAGCCTCTTCAATGGACAGTTTATCCGGAGTCTTGTTGAAAAAAGTACGTGATGCGGACTTTATACCATATGTATTTTTATAGCCAAAATCTACGGTATTGAAGTACATCATTATGATCTCTTCTTTTGTATAATTTCGCTCCAAACGCACCGCCGTAATCCATTCTTGCAATTTTTGCATAATACGCTTTATCGTATTACGTTCTCTTTTCTCTGCAAAAAGATTTAATGCTAACTGTTGTGTAATGGTACTTCCCCCTTGTTTGTTTCCCATTAAAGTGTGGAAAACAGTCGTTATTGTACGCGAATAGTCAATACCAGAATGTCCATAAAAACGCTTATCTTCTGTTGAAATTAAAGCTTGAACTAAATATGGAGATAGATCACTAAACTCAACATTGGAACGATTTTGTCTATAATATGTCCCTAATACACGATTATCATCAGTCAAAATTTCGGAAGCCAGATTACTTTGAGGATTCTCTAATTCATCAAAGCTTGGTAACTTTCCAAACAAGCCGATACGTACTAGAAATAAAAACAACGCACCAAATCCAATTAGCCCTAACAATATTACCCAGAACCTGCGGGTATAACGTTTTATATCTTCTGCTGTCAGTTTACTATTCTTCGATTCTCTCTTCATGTTATCACGTAGAACACTAATTTTCTATATATTTCTTCAAATAATCATTGATAATGGACATCTCTTCCGACATATCCAATACTGATTTTGGAACTACAAATGTACTATATTTTTTTTCATCAATTTTGATTATTTGAGGCAGCAAATTCAGAATCTTGCTTTCAAATTCTTTAGCAGTCACCAAATTTTCAAATACCGCAACCTTAATCATTTGATGTGAATTATCTAACTCAGATAAATTATGCCCATAGCCCTGACGGGGAAACCTTGTACGAATAAATTGACCTATTCCATAACGCGTAGCCGACAAATTAATTTTGACATCGTCTAAAAGCAACAAAATAATAAGGTTCTAATTCTGGTAGTTTATAGTCAATAAATGTTCCAATTTTATTAATAGAAGAATCGGTAACGAATTCCAATGTAGTTTTATCATTATCTATTGCACCTAAATCAGCAACCAACAATCTTGCCTTTTCTAATGCAATTTGACGGTTCGCAAACATTGACTTATTTTTTTCGATAAAATCGATATGTGAACGAACTCTTTTTACAATAGCTCTGTCCTGATTAAAAGTTGTCACAATTTCGGTAAAAGATTTTAACAAAGAATCAATAGGAAAGCTATGTCCAATCGCAAATGCTTTCAAATAAGCCAACCGTGATCGATCTTGCGGCAATAAGCTAGAATCAATCACTAAATTCTCTACCCCAACTATCACATTCTGAAAACTGTCTAGCTGATATTGAGTATATAAATTTGAATAAATCCTAAAAAACTGTTGTCTTTGAGCAATCAACTCAGAATATTTCTTATTCAAGATGTCAACTCTTGAGGTATCCAAAATCGCAGAAAAGTGTAAATAATCAAAGGCAGTATCTTTAATATCCAACTTTTCTACCATAGACATAGCTTCATCTTGCAAACCAAGATTAATGTAGAACTTGGCTAAATCATACTTAGCATGAGACATCGTTTTATCTGCGTCATCCGATTTTAGCAGATTAAGCAATTCTGTAGAATTCGTTATTATTTTTTGATCTTTACGCTCAAAATAAATCAAATGGTTGGATTCAATACCTGCAAACTGATTTTTTGCTAGATCATACATCTTATCTTTGACAAAAAGTTTAGCTAATTCAAAATGTGATTTACTTTTTAGTAGAGAAGGCGTGCCGTCTTCCTTAAGTGTTTTCTCAAAATAGTGACTTGCTGAATCACTCATTAGATACTCGCTATACAAATTTGCCAGCGCAAAATCCAGCTGCCACTCCTTTCCTATCGTATAACCTTTTTTATTTAGAGCTTCCAATTTCACGATCTGCTGGCCTCGTTCTAATTGCTGTAAGGAAATCAATTCAATCTCGGCTTGCAATTTCAATTCGGAAGGTGCAGTATTCGATCGAGGAACTTGATGTAAATACCCAACAGCTTTATCGGGATTCTTTACAGACAATCGCTCACCTACTTTTAATTGCCAATACTTTTTATATTTTTTAGGAGCATTATTCGCTAATGCTTTTTCAAGATAAAATATTGCTGAATCCAGGTTATTTAGTTTAAAAAAGGTTTCGGCTTTATGTGCAACACAAATGCTTTTATCTTCTTTAGATAAACTATCAACACTTAATTTCTCCAATAATTGCAAAGCGAGCTGCTCTTTTCCAATATGATTAAGCGCTCTAGACTTCCAGAATATAATTTCTGGCGTCAATAAATTCTTCTTCGATAATGCAAAATATTCAAGTGCGGTGTAATAATCTGCTTTGAGGTAATAGGCTTTTCCTAATTTAAAATATAGGCTATTTTTGAAATCTGAATCGGTAGCTTGTGGTAATATTTCTAGTAACTTCAGAATGGCAGTTTCAACATCTTTCTCGTATTTAAAATCTGGAACACCAAACAAAGAATTCGGTAACCAAATAATTTCTTCCCTTACCATTCCTTCCTCAGCTTCTTTTAACACTTTATCGACATTATATAGTGCGTTATAACGTAATTTGAATGCTGCCGAGTTGGAAGCGTTCAAATCTACTGAAGTATTATTCACCGAACGACAACCTACTTCCACCAATAGAATGATGAGGAATACGCCATACAGAAAGACTTTTGAAAGCTGATTCACAATTACCAAATTGGTCAAGTAAGTACTCAAATATAATATTTCAGGTACGCATAAGCGAATGTACATCAAAGCATTTACCTAAAATAATTAGTTAATACTATTTGAATCCTTACCTTTAAGGTACAAAATATGAAAGCATCGTCGTCTAAAGGCTTATTGTTTATATTTATCACAGTTGTCATTGATTCGATTGGTTTAGGCATTATCATTCCGGTGATGCCCAAACTTATTCAAGAACTCATCCATGGCGATTTGAGTCAAGCCTCGACCTATGGTGGATGGCTAGTTTTTGTGTATGCATTTGCACAATTCTTCTTTGCCTCGGTACTTGGCAATTTGAGTGACAAATACGGAAGAAGACCCATTCTGCTCTTTTCACTGTTTGGATTTTGTATTAACTATATCTTGACGGGTCTTGCACCTTCAATTCTTTGGCTTTTTATAGGACGCTTAGTAGCTGGAGTCACTGGCGCAAGCCATACTGTCGCAGCAGCTTATATTGCAGATATCAGTACCCCTCAAAATAAAGCACAAAATTTTGGACTTCTGGGCGCAGCATTTGGGTTGGGATTCATTCTGGGACCTGTTTTAGGAGGTGTTTTAGGACAATACGGTTCACGTATTCCATTCTTTGCGGCAGCAGGTTTATGCCTATTAAATGTAGTATACGGCTATTTTGTAATTCCAGAATCCCTGAAACCCGAATTGCGAAGACCTTTTAGCTGGAAAAATGCGAATCCTATTGGCGCGTTTAAACATATAAAATCATACCCAAATATCATTCCTCTGATAGTTTGTATTTTCCTCATTAACATCGCAGCTAACGCTGTGCAAAGTACATGGTCTTATTACACGATGGAAAAATTCAGTTGGGACGAAAGAATGGTGGGACTTTCCTTAGGCTTTGTTGGCACCTTATTGATGATTGTGCAAGCGGGATTGATACGTATTGCTATTCCAAAACTTGGCTTACAAAAAGCAATTCTTACGGGATTAATTCTATATGTAATAGCGTATTCTCTTTTTGGATTTGCTTCTGCCAGCTGGATGATGTATGCGATCAGTATATTTTTTGTGTCGGCAGGAATTGCAGGACCAGCATTGCAAAGCTATATTTCGGATCGCATTCCGCAAAATGAGCAAGGACAAATTCAAGGTGGAATTACATCAGTTATTAGTCTAACTTCTATTATCGGTCCTTTGTTAATGACAAGTTTATTCGCTTACTTCTCTAAAAAAGATGTGCACCCTTATTTTCCAGGTGCACCATTTATATTGTCCGCTGCTTTAGCCATTACAGCACTTATTATTGCGTGCGTATATTTCAGAAAGAAATGATTTATTTTTGTATTAAACACACCGCATAAGCAACCGCTCCTTCTTGGCGACCGATAAAGCCCATTGTCTCATTCGTGGTAGCTTTGATAGATATATCATCTACATCAAGTCCAGTTGCTTCTGCGATTTTTACCTTCATTTGTGGAATATATGGTTTAATCTTAGGCGCCTCTAAACAAAGCATAGCATCAATATTCCCGAGCGTCCAGCCTTTTTCGCCAATTAATCGCATACATTCTTTTAACAACAATAAACTACTTACACCTTTCCATTTCATATCGGTATTGGGAAAATGATACCCAATATCTTCCAAATTCGCCGCCCCAAGAATAGCATCGCAAATAGCATGAACCAATACATCCGCATCAGAATGCCCAAAAGCACCAGCATGATGTTCTAATTGTACACCGCCCAAAATAAAAGGATGCCCTTCTTTCAACTGATGCACATCAAAACCAAAACCTACTTTAATTTTCATAATAGACGAAAATACGCTTTTAAAAGGACAAAATATTAGTAATAATGGCAAGACTATGCAGTATGTTCTAAAATAATTTCTATTTTTGAATGTTACTATTAATCCAATTCGATCCATACTATGCATAATTTGCGTATACGTTTAGCAGCTATATTTATTACATTAAGCTTATTTACTGTTTTTTCATGTAAAAACAACAGAAATAATGTATCTGATAAAACTGGCGTTAAGTATAACGATCCATATAATGGAGGCCTTCAAATAAATAGAAAAGTTAAACAAGCTCCAGGCCCAGGACTGATAGCAATAGAAGGGGGTACTTTTGTTATGGGCGGAAGTCTCAATGAGGATGTGGCTTACGCGCACGACAATCTCAAACGTCGTGTTACAGTCGCTTCATTCTATATCGATGAGACAGAAGTTTCTAATGCTGACTGGCTAGAATATTTGCATTGGATAGGACAAAATTTCCCTCAAGATCGTAAAATGTACTACGATGCGTTGCCCGATACTTTAGTATGGCGTAATCCTTTATCATACAATGAACCCTACGTGAATTTTTATTTGCGTCATCCGTCTTTCCAAGACTACCCTGTTGTAGGAGTTTCATGGGATCAAGCAAATGCATATGCACAATGGCGTACTGATCGTGTTAACGAACATATTTTGAGACAAAGAGGGGTTTTAGCAGATTACCAAACAGTTAATCAGCAACAACAAACAAATCCTCCATTCAATTCTGAAATATATTTAAACGGTCAATATCAAGGTCAAGGAATAGATGGCAAAAATATGCCTAAAGATAATCGCCCAGGTGCTCAACAAAATGCACGTCGTACTGTACGTATGGAAGACGGTATTTTGAAGCAGGCATATCGCCTGCCAACAGAAGCCGAATGGGAATATGCTGCGCTAGGACTTATCGGAAATACTTTCGAAGGTAATATTGAATCAAACAAAACTTACCCTTGGAATGGATTAGGTGTTCGCGATCATAAACGCCGTACACAAGGCCGTATGATGGCGAATTTCAAAATCACAAGCGGAAATAATATGGGGGTCGCTGGTAATCTAAATGATGGTGGAGATATTACAGTGCCTGTAAAAAGCTATCAGCCAAACGATTTTGGATTATACAATATGGCTGGTAATGTCAACGAATGGGTAAGTGATGTATATCGCCAACTCTCATTTGAAGATTTTGAGGATTTCAATCCTTACCGTGGTCATGTCTTCATGGACAACCAATATGAAGATGCGGAGATAGGAAAGTTAGCAAAAGATCAGTATGGAAGACCAATTAAAATAGCGGCAAAAGCTCCTCGCAAACAAACGTGGGAAGAATTGCAAGCTGGACAAAATACTAATGAGCAAGCTGCATACGATAGTGATGTAAGAGGATTCAAAGACGAAGAGCAAAAAGAACTGTACGGTAAAACAACTTTGGTAAATGATAAATCAAGAGTTTATAAAGGTGGGTCTTGGAACGATCGTGCATATTGGTTGAACCCAGGCACACGCCGTCATATGCAACAAGATGAGTCTAATGCGATGATTGGCTTTAGATGTGCAATGACCATGGTAGGAAATGTATTTGGTCCCGCTAAAAAATAACTTTATCCGTATCAATCCGAAATTTTGAGATATATTATCTCTAACATGAAGCGGAATAAAAGACAAATGGTTCGATTTTAATCGAACCATTTGTCTTTTATTTTATATCCAATCCTTCTAATACGGGAATCGGCTTTTTATCTTCTCCCAATGCGACAAACGTAAACATCCCTTGTATAGCGAGCTCACGTCCTTCTTCGTACATATGCTCAAGATAAATTTCCACTTTTACTTTCAAACTTGTACGTCCTACACTATCTACGCGTGCAATAGCTTCTATGATACTTCCCGACGGTATAGCTTTTTCAAAATTAATCTTATCAGACGACACCGTGACCAATGTTTTACGACAAAATCGAGTAGCTGCCATAAATGAAACTTCATCCATGATTGCCATGGCCTTCCCTCCAAACAAAGTGTCATGATGATTCGTCAAAAATGGAAATACCGTCGTACACACCCTTGTCTCTGCCTGATCTATTCTCTCTTCTAAAGTCATTTTTAAATTATTTGCACAAAAGTACAATTTCTAAACGTTTTGCACGTCCACACCTATACCTTTAAGCAAAAGCGAAGCATTGAAAATCGTACATTTTCCATTTTTCAATTTATAATCAAACAACATTTCGCCGTCTTTTACCTGAATATCAAAATGGTAATTTTTCAAACGACCTATATATTCCTCTTCCAAACTTGCCAATTGCAAGTCATGCGTCGCGACCATCCCTTTACCATTTATTGCTAATATTTTGCGTATAATGGCTTTTGAACCCAGATATTTATCTACAGAATTAGTGCCTCGAAGCATTTCATCTATCAATACAAACGTGTCGGAATTTGTTGAAAGTTGATCCAAAATGAACTTCATACGATCTAATTCGGCTTTAAATGTAGATGTACTTTCATTCAGACTATCTTTGATACGCATATAACTCACTAAATTATAAATAGGTAATTCAAACTTCGATGCGCAAGTCACCGCTCCAGCATACGCTAACACAGCATTAATCCCAATAGTTCGGAGAAAAGTACTTTTACCTGCCATATTAGACCCTGTAATTAACGCCAACTGATGATCCGTAGCTTCATAATTGTTTGCGACAGCAAAATCCTTGTTGATAAGCGGATGATTAATATCAATTGCTGAAATACGATCACTATGTGCACTGTCTAAAATCTTCGGTGTAGACCAATTCGGATAATTACTTTTTAGTGTTGCGAGACTCAATAATGCTTCAAATTCTGCGATAATATCAAATGCTTTTAACACATTTCCTTCATAATTCTTCTTCCAATCAACGATGGATAATACTTGCTTGAAATCCCAAAGCAAAAGCATATTCAATACAGCCCCAACGAGGATATTGTTACGCGCATCCAATTTATCCACTAAACTTCCCAAATGTTTAAAAGCTGTTGATAAATTTTCCTGTTTGTCTGTTTTTAATTCCGCTTGCAATTTTTGGTTCAATTCCGAAGAAAATTTTTCGTCTTCTACCATCTTCACTGCGTCAGAATAAGCAATCAAAGTAACTCCGATCTTATCGATTCTACTCGAAAAATAAGAAACCTTACCTCCTAACGCCATTGCCCACATCAAATGGATAAGCGCCAAAAGCAACATATAATTCCACACGGGAGTTACAAACAATGACACAATTACGCCTACCACAAAAAGAAATGGCGCTATTTTGACGTATATACGCATAAAGGATGAACCAAAATTCAATGATCCGTCTTCCATATAGCGCGTCAGAAATGTTTTGATATTTACCTTTTGCCCAAGATTAAACAACAATTTAGTTTGCAATAACTGCGTCCATTCTCTTTTGGATGCTAACTCAGCACTTGCTTCCTGTCTTTCCAAAATTCGATGTTTGCTGGCTGCCTTCAAAAACCATGAAGCTAGCATTGATACACCATCATTTGTAGCTGCCCTATTGATTAAGGAAAATAAAGACTTTGGACCGAAAACATCTAAATCGGAGGTGTAAGCATGTTTAGGTTCATCAAACTCTATTCCATCAAGATATATGTTTTCCGAATGCTCTTTCACATTCAATTCATTCTCATTTACACGTAAGAACGCTTTCTTTTCATCACGAAGTTTTTCCAGCTTGCTTTGACGCAGCACTAAGTATGCAAAGCCTAATACGATCGCAAAAACTGCAATAAGCAATATCCAAATATTGTTCATTTGGAATATTTGGAATAAAGCTATAGCACCAATTAGAATTAGTGCCAATCGCATTAAACTATTTCTGTTGATATTTTTATCAAGAACTGCAAGTTCTTGTTTTGTCTGTTGGATATTTTGTTCGTAGAATGCCTTCATTAGGGCTAAAGATAGTCAAAAGCTCCTGAAGAATTGGAATGCTAATAAAATTACCAAGCTTTATCGCCAACCAACGGAACAAATCGAAAAGTATCTAATTCTATACGTTCAAAATCATTTTCGCCTATGCGAAGAATCGTAACCATTTTTTGAGATTTCTCATCTCCTACCGGAATGACTAGTAATCCGCCTAGTCGCAATTGCTTAAGCATAATTTCAGGAACGAATGGAGCTCCCGCAGTCACAATAATCTTATCATATGGCGCATGCTCAGCGATACCTTTAGAACCATCTCCTAAAAAGAAGTTTGGCTTGTAGCCCATGTAAGGCAATACTTGAATTGTACGATTATACAAATTTTCCTGACGCTCAATAGTGTACACTTCTGCGCCTAGCTCCAACAAAACACAAGTTTGATAACCCGACCCAGTGCCAATTTCTAGTACCTTATCTCCCTTTTTCACATGCAATAGTTCCGATTGATAAGCCACTGTATACGGCTGCGAAATCGTCTGTCCATCGCCTATTGGGAAGGCAATATCTTTATATGCTTGATTCCAAAATGTCTCGTCAAAAAAGTAATGACGTGGAACTTTACCGATGGCTTCGAGCACACGCTTATCCTGTATACCTCGACTTTCTAGATGCTTTACCAGCTTATTCCTTGCGCCCTTCTCTCTGTAATTATCTATGAATTTATATGCCATCGTTCGTCAAAAATACCATTGTTTGCCCATATTATTAAAGAATAAATACAATTAATTCGAAGCCAATAGGTTTAGATTTTCCTTTCATATTTTAGGGTTTACAGTTTTTAATAGGTAATTTCATAAATTTAATAAATGTTATGATAATACGATATTTTCTACCCCTTCTATTCGTGATTTTTAGTTCCTGTGATTTTCAAGGTGATAACCCTAAGCGCAGTGAAGAATTCAAAAGTGAGATCGAAAAAATTTTATCCAAACAAGATTTAAAGGGAACAATATTAGTTTTTGATTCAAAAAATAAAACCTATTATTCAAACAATTTTGAACTAGCCGAAAAAGGATATTTGCCTGCTAGCACATTTAAAATCGTTAATTCCATTATCGCATTGGAAACAAATGTGCTTAAGGATGAGAATGATTCCATGAAATGGGATGGAGAAAAGCGTGCTTTTGACTCTTGGGAAAAAGATATGACAGTACGTGAGGCCTTCCAAGCCTCCTGTCTGCCTTGCTATCAAAATGTTGCACGACATATTGGTGAAAAGCGTATGAAAACTTATCTCAACAAATTGCATTACAATAACATGGATGTAAGCGAGAGTACCATTGCTAATTTTTGGATTGAGGGGAAATCCCGCATCACGCCATTTGAGCAAGTTGATTTCTTACAACGCTTTTACACGAAGAAATTGCCCATACTAAACTCAACTTATGATAAAATGTTGCGCATTTTTGAAAAGGAAAACACATCTAATTACATTTATTTTGTGAAAACAGGCTGGTCACAAGACAACGATCATAATAATGGCTGGTTTGTCGGACTAATTGATAAAAGACCTGATGTATTTTATTTCGCACTAAATGTGGAACCTATCGACCAAAATAACACAAGTAAATTTGCAGAAGGACGAGAGATAGCGACACGAGAAGTTTTAAAATTATTGCAAATCCTATAAGAAACACACATACACTATGAAAAAAATCTCTACAGCATTATTGCTATTAATTTTCTTTTGCCTAAGTGCTTCCGCGCAAGATAAAATCTTAAAAGTCCTAGCGATAGGAAATAGTTTTTCGGAAGATGGAATCGAAAATTATCTTTATGATTTAGCAAAAGCTGATGGCAAAAAAATCATTATTGGAAACATGTACATTGGTGGTGCTTCTGTCGAACTCCATGTCAAAAATTCACGTGAAGACAAAGCTGCATATGCTTATCGCAAAATAGGTTTGGACGGAAAAAAAGTCGCGACAAAGGATGTGAGTATTTCTAAAGCAATCGCAGATGAAGAATGGGATTACATAAGCCTACAACAAGCAAGTCCTTTTTCGGGACAATACGATGTAATTATGAATGAATTACCAGAATTAATAAAGTATGTCAATTCTTTGAAAAAGCCTCACACTAAATTATTGTATCACCAAACTTGGGCTTATCAACATGATTCTGATCACAAAGGTTTCGCGAACTACGATAAAAGCCAATCTAAGATGTATACAGCAATAGCGAATACTACAAAGAGAATTAGCAAAATAAAAGATTTTAACATGGTAATTCCAGCAGGAACAGCTATTCAAAATGCGCGTACATCTTCGCAAGGAGACACCTATACACGTGATGGTTATCATTTGGAATTGACCTACGGAAGATTCACCGCGGCCTGTACTTGGTATGAAAAGTTATTTGGTATTGATGTACGAAAGAATAGTTACAAACCAGAAAAAGTTTCCGACAAACAAGCTAAAATTGCCAAGCAAGCTGCGCATAAAGCGGTAAAGAAACCGTTTAAAATATCAAAAATTAAACTATAATAACATAAAGAGCGAGATAAACCTCGCTCTTTCTATTTAATACGGATCTACATCAATTACTGTTCGCACACCTGCATTATGTTTATCCAGTTCGAAATGCAATATTGCTGTACGTATCAACTCTTTTACTTTATTGATACTAATATTCGTACGTTCGATTTTCAATGTAATGGTTTGTATATAATGATTACGCACGCGAGAAACCAACGGTGGTTCTGGTCCTAAAATCCTATTTCCCAAAGAAGCTCTCAGTAGATTAGCCAATTTCTGGGCTGAATCTAAAGTCTGCTGCTGATCGGGATGTTTAACATCAATTTTGATAATGCGATAGAAAGGCGGATAGGCAAAGTTTTTACGTTCGGTCACTTCCTGCATAAACATACCGCTATAATCGTGATTCACGACTTGTTCGATGACACGATGCTTCGGCGTATAGGTTTGGATGATTACTTTCCCTTGATTTTGACGACGACCAGCACGACCTGCTACTTGAGAAAATAGTGAAAAAGCTCGTTCATAAGCCCTGAATTCAGGAAAATTAATAATCGTGTCTGCATTCAATATCCCGATCAGACTCACACGACCAAAGTCCAACCCTTTCGCAACCATCTGCGTACCGATTAGCACGTCATACTCATGATCATCAAAAGCCGAAATAATACGATCGAAACCATATTTACCTTTCGTAGAATCCAAATCCAAACGTCCAATCCGTAGATTAGGCATCAAAATTTCTAACTCCTCTTCTACCCTTTCCGTTCCAAACCCCTTACTCTCCATATGCGGCAGTCCACAAGCTGGACATACATTTACGGTATTCTCCGAATGCCCACAATAATGACAATGCAGCAAATCAGAAGTCTTATGATAAGTCATACTCACATCACAATTTACACATTTCGCAACATAGCCACAGGTACTGCATTGCACAAATGGTGTATGACCACGACGATTTTGGAATAAAATAACTTGCTCCTTTTTTGCGACAGCTTCTTCTATTCCTTTCAACAAACTTGCGCTGAAATATGAATGCATTTCTTCTTTTCGCGAAACTTCAGGAATATCGACAATTTCTATTTCTGGTAATTGCGCCTCCCCAAATCGTTGCAATAATTCTACTAATCCATATTTATTGGCTTTAGCATTATAATAACTCTCCACAGAAGGTGTAGCCGAGCCTAATAATACTTTTGCATGATGCAAATGTGCCAAATAGATCGCCGTATCACGCGCATGATAACGCGGCGCTGGATCATATTGTTTATATGAGTTTTCGTGTTCTTCGTCTACTATTATTAACCCCAAATCACGAAACGGTAAAAATACCGACGAACGCGCACCAATAACTATCTTGAACTCATTCTTAATGACTTTAAGCCACACTTCTGCACGTTCATTGTCATTAAATTTGGAGTGATAGACACCCAAATCATTGCCAAAATGGAGTTTTAGTCTTTCTGTAATCTGTGTAGTCAATGCAATTTCAGGCAGAAGATACAATGCATTTTTCCCAGAAGCCAATGCCTGCTCAATCATCCGAATATAAATCTGTGTCTTCCCTGATGCTGTGACACCATGCAAGAGGATTACATCCTTTTGCTCAAATTGTTGATTTATCGATTCGAAAGCCTTTTGTTGTGTCTCACTAAATGTAAAATCTTTTGTCAACAATACATCCAAACCTTGGAAACGGCTAACAACTTTTTCTTTTACATCAAAAACACCTTTATCGATCAACGCTGTTATCGCACCTGCACCACAAGCTGTGGCCTCCATCAAATCCTGACGCGTAATATCTTCTTGCGATTTTGCTAATTGCAAAAATCCGAGAACGGCATCTTGTTGTTTCGGCGCGCGATTTAAGCTATCTAACAAAAGTCTTTTTCCTTCTGAATCATTATACAATGCAGCTAATCGCAGGTAGGCCTTAGTTTTTGGTTTGTATCGTTCTTTTATTTCTTCCGAAATCTGAATAAAACCCTGTTCAAATAATGATTTCAACAAAGGAAAAACAGATTTTTGCCCGAGAATCTTAGAAACGTCCCCTACAGACAATTCACCCGACACATCCAATGCATCCAATACCAAAAAAGCTTTGTCCGATAATACCGATCGATCCAATTCCTGATTATCTACAGCTATAATTTTAGTCTCAGATGCCATCTTTAAGGCTGCTGGCAAAGCAGCTTGCATCACTTCACCCAAATAACACATGTAATAATCTGCTATCCATTCCCACAGCTTCAATTGACCTTCATCCACGATAGCCTGTTCATCCACTACATCCAGAATATACTTAGCCTCATATTTTTCAGGCGGATCTGTCGTCACATCTTTTACGATAGCAGAATAAACCTTATTTCGACCAAATTGTACAATCACGCGCACACCAATACCAATCTTTTCGTTCAGCTCATGTGGCACGCGATAGGTATACGTTTTGGCGATAGCCAATGGTAAGATGACCTCTACAAAAAAAGTTTTTCGTTCTGCAAATAAATCTGGACTCGACATATATACAAATGTAAAGAAAAAGCCTCTGATAGCGATTATCAGAGGCTCAATATTTTGGGCGTAAATGGTGTTACGCTCTATTCTTCAATGCTGCAATAAACAAACCTATCCAGCCAACAATAAAACATAAGCCTCCCAAAGGAGTAATCGGACCTAAAAATGAAACCTTTTCAATTCCCAACAATTCACGTACACTCAATAAGTATAATGAGCCAGAAAAAAGCAAAATCCCAATGGTAAAAAAGATAAAGGAAACACGAATAGACTGACTTTTTGCACGTGAAAAAGTAGATAAAAATAATAAAGCTAAAGTATGGTAGAAATGATATTGATTCGCCGTTTTCCAGGTATCAATATGATATTCACTGATTTTGCCTTCTAATCCATGAGCACCAAAAGCCCCCAAAATCACAGCTATAACTCCAAAAAATGAGGCTGTTAGAATGATTTGCTTATTCATTAATTACGATTCAAAAAATAATTTCAGTTAATTCCAGTCATAAATGTACAAAAAATACGAACTAATATACGACAGATACCAATGTTTTTATCGCTTTCGTTTCATTTCGAAATCGGAAATAATTAGGTTTGTAAAATGAGGAATACGATCATTGTTACGGTGTTGTTATTTATTGGGGTGATTGCGGCTTCTATCTATTACTTTCGTGATATTAACAAAGAGCAACATAATTCTTTAAAACCGCTAAAGTATCTTCCTGAAAGCACATTTCTGATTGCTTCAATCAAAAATGACGAGATAACGGATAATATTTTTAAAGATTTTGACCTATTCGATGCATTACTTGGTGAAACAGAAATGCAATTGATTAAAAAATATAAAAATCAAATACTACGCCATGAAGCATTGTATGAGTTTATCGAAAATCAAGATGTTTATATTTCATTTCATCCCGAGGCGGATTCGTTAAATCTGTTATTTACCGTTCCAACATCACATACTATTGAGGAAAGTGATTTAACAGCTTTAATGCAGGCATACAGTCAATCTTTTAAAATTACTACCTCAGATACTTTAGGACAAAAAATTACGGCTTTAAGCTTTGGAAATCCTGACTCGACATTGTATACGACATATTATCAACAGGTAATATTTGCCTCATACTCTAAAAACACGTTAATTTCGGTACTAGATAAGAGTAAACCTAAGCTTTCGGAAAATCAAATTGATTATTTCATTTCAAATAATTCAAAAAATACTCCTTTAAGTATTTATTTCCCTCATCAGCAATATTCAAATATTATAAAACATTTTCAACAACGTGAAAAAGGGATTTTCTCTGATCAATTTGTAGGATTAGAAGGACAATCGGCATGGAATATCAATTTCAAGCAAGATGCGCTGATGTTGACCGGAGAAAGTGAAGTTGAAAAATCTGCTAAAAACTATATCGCTCTATTTCGAAATCAAACGAAGAAAACACAACGATTATACAATTATTTCCCTGCCAATACTTCTGTATTTATGGAATATAGTGTAAGTAATTATTCAAAATTTAAAGCTGACTTAAAGGAATATTTTGAAGCGCGTGATGAAACTGAAAAACTAAAATCAACGTTGCAATCTTTAGCCGATAGCAGTTCATCCTTGAGCAAGCTACCGTCCACATTGAACAATAGCTTCGCGCTCGTTGAACAAACAAATCAAACACATATTGCGTTTGCAGGAATAAACGATACTTCAGCTTGGAAAGAAATTGCCAATCGAATTTTGGAAGATGCAGGTGATGATATTTATCGTTTTAGAAATGGGAATATATTATATGCGCTTTACGGTGAACCATTCAAAAATATGTCTCGTCCTTATGTCTCACGAGTGGACGATGTGTTAGTAATTTCTAATTCAAGCAATGAATTAAGGAATTATCTTAATGACTTTCGTAGGAAAGACTTATTGACCGGAACGCTGGGTTTCAAAAATTTTGAAAAACTGCAAGGTAACGATGCCAATGTGACTTTATTTGTGCACAACAAAAATGCTTTTTCCAAAATATTGAATTCACTACCTCGTCATTACCAAGCAAACTTTAGGGATAAAGAAAACTTTGGTTTTCAAGACTTTTATTCGTGGTCAGTTCAGTTATCTGGAAATAATGGCAATTTTTCTTCTCAAATCTATGCCTTATATAAAAGTAAGAATGCTCTAGGAAGTACGCCAGATTGGACTTACCAATTAGAAGACAGAGCGATCACTGCTCCCCATGTTTTCGAACAATCCGATACCAGCCAGATGATTTTGATCCAAGAATTAGATCATACACTTCATGCGATACATCCATCTGGAAATAAACTTTGGTCTACTGTAATATCTGGACGCATCGTCGGTGAAATGCAGCAAATGGACGATCGTAGCATAGTATTTGTCACAGACCGTAACAGATTGTATCGAATTGATACATCAGGAAAAACATTAAAAGGATTTTCAGCAGGAATTCCAGAAGAACCAATTGCAGAACCGCTGATCTCCAAATGGAATGATAAAAACATTTTTTTGATTACATCCAAAAATTCTATTTATGCTTTTGATTTGGAAGGAAACAGACTTTCAAATTGGAAAGATGAGAATTTCGATGGGACAATATTAGGTGCTGTACAACAAGCAGGAACCAACTATGTCGCTGGTACTTCCTATGGACGCGTATATTTTTTAAATAATGATGGGTCATTACAAAAAGAAATTGATATTCCGGGAGATGTAGTATTCAAGACACAAATTGGCGTAGTAGATATTGGAAACAATTCATACGAAATCTTAGCTTTTGATGATAATTCAACGTTGTATAGAATTAATTCGAACAAAATTTTATCTGAAATAAAAATCGAACAACATGTAGATAAATATTTCGGTGCATTTAAAAATATCAGTGGATCATCAGCTCAAGAGTTTACGTTGATTGCGCGAAATAAACTCAGTGCCTATGAAACAAATTCGTATAAGCCAATGTTCGAATTCCATTTTACTAAAGATATAGAGGATAAGCCCCAATTTTTCAAAATACCGACTTCCAACGAATATCACATCGGTGTAGCTTCGAAGGCTACCAATTTGCTGTATCTCTTTGGAAATACAGGAACACTGATGAATGGATTTCCTGTAGAAGGTCAACCGCTATTCTATTATGGCAAGATAAATTACAACAGTGATACATATCTTTTGTGTATGCGAAGAGACAAGAAATTGTATGCTTTTAAGCATCAAAAATAATTTTACGTAGAGACGAATTATTTGTACGTTTGTATTCTTAATAAAGATATGTTACAAGGAGAAGAGAATTTACATTTACTGACCAAACCTAGCAGAATTACAATTACGACGCACCACAAACCTGATGGTGATGCATTAGGTTCTTCATTGGGCCTTTATCATTGGTTGAAAAAGAACAATCACGATGTTTCGGTGGTACTTTCTTCGGATTTCCCATCATTTTTGGATTGGATGCCAGGTCGTCAGGATTTAATTATTTATCCCGAGAAACCAGAGCTTGCTAAAGAATTAATTGATAATGCAGAGATCATATTCTGTCTTGATTACAGTGCTTTGTCTCGCACCAATATTTTAGAGTCTATTATCTCAAATGCGAAAGGACAGAAATGGATGATTGATCACCATTTGGACCCAGAAGATTTCGCGCAATTGACATATTGGGATTCTAATGCTGCCGCAACAGCACAATTAATTTATACATTCATAGCCGAAGTATGCCAATCAGCTGCGCAAGTAGATGCAGATATAGCAACTTGTCTATATGCAGGTATCATGACCGATACAGGATCATTCCGTTTCCGATCGACGACCGCAGCAGTTCATCATATTATTGCGAGTTTGATTGACGCTGGAGCAAGAAATTGGGAAATTCATGAGCAAATTTACAACAGTGCTACAGAACGTAGATTGAAGTTTTTGGGCTACTGTTTATTAAACTGTTTAGAAGTCATTCCAGAATACAATACTGCTCTTTTTGCTATTTCGAAAGAAGATCTAGCGCAATTTGATGTAACTACTGGAGACACAGAAGGTTTAGTGAATTATGCTCTATCTATAAAAGGAATTCGACTAGCTGCATTAATAGTTGACAGAACCGAATTAATTAAACTATCTTTGCGTTCGATTGGTGAAATCCCTTGTAATGAGATATGTAAAAAATATTTCAATGGGGGTGGACATTTAAATGCTTCTGGGGGTGGCTCTTCTGAAGACTTATCGTCCGTTGTAAACAAATTTAAATCAATATTACCTGAATATTCAGAATTATTAATAAAGTAAATAAGTATTAATCAATAAAATGAAAAAATCAATTTTTGTATTAGCTGCTGCAGTAGGTTTGTTCGCTACTTCATGCCAAAATTTTAAAAAAGGAGACGGCGGTCTTGAGTATAAAATCGTAAAAGACGAAGCTGCTGTTAAAGCTGCAGATGGCGACCACTTATTTGTGGATATGATCGTTAAATCGGATAGAAATGACTCTTTAATTCAAAGTACATATGACTTAGGTTTACCTCAATATGTAAACATTGTATCGGACACAATCCCTGGTAACTACAAAGGCAGTTATTCATCAATGTTCAAATATTTAGGTGAAGGTGATAGTGCAGTATTCCGTCTTAACTTAGATACAATGGCGGCTAAATCAGGTCAACCAAAACTTCCTATTGGTGACAAATTCTTAACGTTTACTATTAAAGTTAGAAAGCATTTCAAAAAAGCTGAATTGCCTGATTCAATCGCACACGTAGAATTAGACAAATATTACAAAGAATTAATCGCTAATTTAGAAAAAGCGGAAGCTGGTAAACTTGAAAGTTACGTTAAAGACAACAAATTAGAACCTAAGAAAACAGCTTCTGATTTACAATATGTAATCACTGAAGAAGGAAAAGGTGCAAAACCAGCTATAGGTGACACAGTAAAAGTAAATTATGTAGGTAAATTAACACATGGTAAAGTATTTGATACTTCTATTAAAGAAGAAGCAGATAAAGCAAAACTTCCTGTTAATCCAATGCGTACATTTGAGCCTATTAAATTTGCTTTAGGTGTAGATCCTGTTATCCCTGCTTGGACTGAAGGTCTTCAATTATTAAACAAAGGTGGTAAAGCGACATTGATTATTCCTTCAAAATTAGCTTATGGATCTAACGGTGCACCTCAAGGTGGCATCCCTCCATTTGCTCCTCTTGTTTTTGAAGTTGAATTAGTTGATGTAATCAAAGGTACTGCTCCTAAAGCGGATTCTGCTGTAACAACAGCTCCAGCTCCTGTTAACTAGAAAAATTATATATAATATACCATGTGATATATTATCATTATCAAAATAAAAACACGGTTTTGTTATCAAAATCGTGTTTTTTCTTTTTAAAACAAATTCTATTTTAACAATTTATTACTTTTACAGCTTTATTTAGCCATGACAATACCAAATCAAATTCTTACAGATACACATACTCACGCCTATTATCATATCGGAACAGATAAAATGCAGGAGCAAATCGATAGATGTATAGGAAATAATATTCAGCGATTATTTCTTCCAAATGTAGATACAGAATCTATTTTGAAAGTTATCCAAACTGTAGAAACATACCCGAATATGTGTTTTCCTATGCTTGGCTTACACCCTTGTAGTGTAAAAGAAAATTACAAAGAGGAACTTTCAACAATAGAAAAAGCTATCGAAAATCAAAAGATTTACGCTATTGGAGAAATTGGTATTGATTTGTATTGGGATAAAAGTACATTGACCTGGCAACAAGATGCTTTTCGAACACAGATAAATTGGGCTAAATCATTAGGTTTACCAATTGACATCCATTGTCGCGAAGCATTTGATGAGATTTTTGAGGTATTGGAAGACATGAATGATGACAAATTATTTGGAATTTTTCACTGCTTTACAGGAACACTAGAACAAGCGCAGCGGGCTATAAATCTTGGTTTTAAGTTAGGAATTGGCGGTGTCGTGACGTTTAAAAAAGCAGGTTTAGATCTTGTCGTTAAAGACATTGATTTACAACATATCGTTTTAGAAACCGATTCACCTTATTTAGCTCCTTCTCCATTTAGAGGTAAAGAAAATGAGAGTTCTTATTTAATCCATGTTGCGCAAAAAGTAGCAGATATACACGAAATAAGCATAGACGAAGTAGCCAGAATAACAACACAAAATTCTAAAGACATTTTTGGTATTTAGCAATGAAAATATTCATCATATACACAGGCGGCACAATCGGTATGGTTCAAGATGAATCAGGTACTTTTGTGCCTTTTGATTTTGAATTAATCAAAAACAACCTCCCAGATTTGAGCAGATTGGATTATCAATTAACGGTTCATTCATTCAATCCTATTATCGACTCGTCGAATATGACACCAGAAATTTGGATTGAAATGGCACAAATCATCAAAGACAATTACGACAATTACGACGGATTTGTAATTCTACATGGTTCGGATACTATGGCATTTTCGGCATCGATTTTAAGCTTTTTGTTAGAAGGTCTTCAAAAACCTGTGATTTTCTCTGGCTCACAATTACCTATTGGTGAAATACGTACCGATGCCCGCGAGAATATGATGACGGCACTCGAAATTGCCAGTGCCAAACACAATGGAAAATCTATTGTGCAAGAAGTGTGCATTCTTTTCGACAATAAATTATTCCGTGGCAACCGATCTTTCAAATACAACTCTGCAAAATTTGAAGCTTTCCGATCTCCAAACTACCCAGTTTTAGTAGAAGCTGGCATACATTTAAAATACAATTTTGAAGCGTTGATGAATAATTCGGACAAAGAGTTTATTTGTCATAATCAAGTCGATAACAAAGTAGCAGTACTCAAACTTTTCCCTGGAATCAGTGCCTCTACTATAAAATCTATTTTGGATGCTGACGTGCGCTCCATCGTGATGGAGACATTTGGTTCGGGAAATACAACAACCGAAAAATGGTTTCTGGATTTATTAAGTGATGCAATCAAATCAGGAAAAAACATTCTGAACATTTCCCAATGTAGCGTAGGATCAGTTGAACTTGGTCGATATGAAACTAGCCAAGGCCTTAAGGCAATTGGCGTACTCAATGGATACGACATGACTTTCGAAGCTGCTGTGACCAAACTTATGTACTTGCAAGGCGAATTAGCTGATCAAGATGCTGTAGCTTATTGGATAGAAAAAGATATTCGAGGTGAGTTAACTATTAATGACTAGCAAACAAAAGCGCCACAATTTAAAGTTGTGGCGCTTTTGTCTGCTATCCGAAATTACCTTTGATGTAATTTGAGGTCATTTCTTCTTTAGGATTGTTGAATATATCGTAGGTATTTCCCTCTTCTTTCACCTCACCCAAATATAAAAACACCGTTTTATCGGCTATGCGCTGTGCTTGTTGCATATTGTGCGTCACAATTACAATCGTATATTTTTCTTTCAAGTGTGTTATTAAATCTTCAATTTTAAGTGTGCTCACCGGATCCAATGCCGAACATGGCTCATCCATTAAGATCACTTCTGGACGCAATGCTACTGCTCTTGCGATACAAAGACGTTGCTGCTGACCACCTGAAAGACGTGTAGCTGGCATTTTCAAATCATTTTTCACTTCTTCCCAAAGAAAAGCTTCACGCAATGCTTTTTCGATTACATCTTTTCCGTGTGGAAGATTATTTATTTTCAAACCATAAGCAATATTTTCATAGATGCTTTTTGGGAATGGATTCGCCTTTTGAAATACCATACCAATACGTTTCCTTATTTCTGTAACCGGAATAGAACGATCGTACAAGTCTTGGTTTTCCAGCTTTAATGTTCCTGTAATTTTTGCATCGGGAGACAAATCGTGCATTCTATTGAAACTACGTAATAGCGTACTTTTACCACAGCCAGAAGGGCCAATCAATGCCGTAATTTCATGTTCATTAAATGAAACATTGATGTTTTTAAGTACTTCTTTTGCGCCGAAGCTAATATGTAAATTCTCAGCTGATAACTTAGTTTTCATTTTTTCTGTATTTATAACGAATATAAAATGCTGTCAAATTCAATAAGAAGACAACGATTATTAATACTAAAGCAGTACCATATGCAATTGGTCTTACTTCTTCGATAGATTGATGCTGTGTAGAAAGCATGTACAAATGGTATGGCAACGCCATAAACTCATTATCCACTGTCCCACCTATACCATTAATATAAAATGCCGCTCCTGTAAATAATATCGGCGCTGTCTCCCCTGCTGCACGAGATAATGTCAAAACAACCCCTGTTAAAATCCCTGGCATTGCCGATGGCAATACAACATCTTTTATAGTTTCCAATTTTGTCGCACCAACCGCTAATGCAGCCTCACGTGTACTTGCAGGAATACGCATCAATGCTTCTTCCGTCGTTGTGATGATGTACGGTAATGACAATAATCCCAATGTAAGACCAGCGGACAACATAGAAGTACCTAACTGTAATGCCTGTACAAACAAAGCTAATCCGAATAAACCATAGATAATCGAGGGTACTCCAGATAGATTACGGATAGCGGCACGAATTGTTTTGGTCAACCAATTATCCTCAGCATATTCATTCAAGTATATAGCACAACAAACACCAAAAGGAATGGAGAATAAAGCCGTCAACAAGGTCAATAAAACCGTACCTAATATTGGGGTTAAAATCCCTCCCTTTGTCATTCCTTCTCTAGGAACTTCACTGATGAAAGACCATGAAAGAGATCCTGCTCCTTGAGAAATAATCTCCCAAAGGATAAGCACCAAAAAGAAACAGACTAATCCTGTGGTTATTAATAATGTTCCCCATTCAATGATGGAAGTGAACTGAAATCTTTTACGCTGCATGATACTTTCTAAATCTATTAATGAAAAACTCGCCGACCAAATTCGCAACTAGCGTCATAAAGAACAATACAGTAGCAATAGCATACAATGAAAAATAATGCGTTGTTTTATACGGAACTTCTCCCATCTCAATAGCTATCGTTGCGGTCATTGTTTTTACCGAATCAAACATACCTTCTGGCAATAATGAAGCGTTTCCTGTCGCCATCAAAACCGTCATTGTTTCACCAATTGCACGGCCTACACCCAACATGATTGCCGCAATAATACCTGGTGCAGCAGCAGGAATGGTCACACGACATAGCGTCTGCCATTTGGTGGCGCCTACGCCGTAGCTGGCTTGTTTATATGTTTTTGGAACAGCATGGATAGCGTCTTCCGCAACCGTAATAATAGTTGGTAATGCCATTACAGCTAATAAAATAGCACCATTTAAGGCATTCAAACCATTTGGTAAATTCGCTAAATCCGCAATACCTGGACCTACTAAAACAATTCCTAAGAAACCGATAACTACAGAAGGAATTGCAGCAAGCATCTCAATTGCTGGCTTTAAGAATGTTTTCAATTTAGGACTGGCGTATTCCGATATAAATGCCGCAGTACCTATTCCTAACGGAATAGCGATAAGCATAGCACCAAAAGTTACCAATGTTGTACTCAAAATTAATGGCAACATACCATATTGAGGCAACTTACCTGTAGGATTCCATTCTAATCCAGTGATAAAATCAAGAGGCTTAACATCTAAGAAGAAGGAAAATGAATTATAAATCAATATGGCCAAAATCCCTCCCAATGCTGCCAATACAAGCAAACCTGTGATTTTGAAGATATACTTAAAGACGATATCTAAAGATAAACGAGCTTGATATTTCATATTTAATTTTCTTTGATGTAATATCCGTGGTCACGGATGATTTCTTTGCCTATTTTACCTAATTCGAAATCGATAAAAGGCTTTACCTTGTGCCATGATGATGCAAGAATGAATTGGTAAAGTGGACGCTGGAAGTAATACAAATTATTATTGATAGCGTATGGATCTACAGGAGAATACGCTGTATCTTGTGCTGTCATTTTAATCTTTAAAACTTTAACGCCCTGTTTGTTTTCCGAATTAGGAGACAAATAACCTGCTCCCACGTAACCAATACCTGACTTATCAGCCTTCACACCTTCAATAATCTGTGCATTACCTGTCATCTCCTTTGCTTTGGGTGCAAATTCAATTTTCAGTTTCTTTTTCATGAAAGAATACGTTCCAGAACTACTTTGTCTACCGTATATATTTATTGGCATGTTTACTATAGACAATTCATTCCAATCTTCAATTGTTCCATCCAACACCTTCCCCAAAGTCTCCAAATCAATTTCCTCCAAGGGCAAATCTTTATGAACAATCACCGCAGTTGCATCTTCTGCAAACACTACCGTTTTAAGCTCAATATTTTTACTTTTGAATTGTTCAACTTCTTCCTCGGATAATGGTCTAGAAGAATTAGCAATATCAGCCTGACCGTTTAACAGGGATGTTATACCTAAGCCAGACCCACCACCAGAGATAGCAATACTAAATTCAGGATCGATTTCAGTAAATTTCTCAGCCAAATTTACAGCTAAGTTTACTTCCGTATCGGAGCCTTTCATCTTGATAGAGTGGCTCTTATCCGTACAGCCAGCAAAAATCAGGATTGCTAATAAAGTCCCGAATGTGATATAATATGTCGTGATTTTATTCATCGGTACAAAATTGCAGCGTACGTATAAATAAACCATTAATCTAATGTTAACATAATGTTAATGACACACGCAAACTGTAATTTTTTTGTCAGCAGAAAACAATATTAAAAAATAAAACACTGACTAAAAGAACCTTACACAGAAAACACTAAGTTAATAAATCTTTAATATAATATTACCAAGAACAAGAAAGGGAATAAACAATGATGTTTATTCCCTTTCTTGTTAATTTAATTATACAGACTAAAAACTAACTTCATTTTCGCCATCCCAAGTTTCGTTTTTCGTGATTTGAAAGGCAACATTATTAGTCGCGCCTTCTAATAATTCACCTCTGAATACCAATTGAATATTATTTTTCATGGCGCTATTGATTTCAAAACTTCGTATCACCTCTGATTCACCCTGGACAGTGATACTATATTTTACCGGAATACTCTCTGAAAGGATTCCCATAAACTGATTGAAAACAATCTGTTTATTTGCCTGAAAATCCTCATCAATTTTGATTTCTGTTTGGTCAAGAATTGGATTCGCCATACCCGTAGTAAATGGGCTATAAAAAAATGGCTCGTGAACTTGGTTTACAGATATTGATTTCATTGTAGATAAATCAATATCTGTAAATTCCACTTTAACTTGACTATACATGCGTTGTAGCACAATATTTATCGACATGTTGCCTGTTACCTCCAACACTCGAGAATACCCATATATCTCAGCATCCTTGTTAGAAAAATTATTTGAAATGTACACATCAGAAGCCTTAGCTATATCTGGTGCTAAAATCAATTCATCATCGGAATTATTCAACACAAAGAAGATATCGTATTCGCCCACTGGAAATTGAAGTTGAACATTCAAATTGCTAATATCATCAGTATAGCCCTGAAAATCGTACCATTAGTTTTATGAAATAAAAAATAATGTAATTTATTAATAACAAAACCTTCATTAGAAGTTGGTGCTATACCTACCAGATGTAAATTGTCAATTCTCAACGTTCCCGTAGATTCATTATACGCACCACCACCTGTCCGATCTCCTGCTTTCGGACTAATACGTATCCAAAGCTCCTCACCCGATAGCTCTAATTCTTCCAAATTATAAGTAAAAGAATTTTTTCCATTAGCAGCGAGATTACCAAATTGATTGACCATAGAAAGTTCGTGATAGGTATCACCTTCATCAAAGCTATAGTACATTTCAAAATCCTTTGGTCCCATGGCAGATACAGTCATATCAAATCCTAATCTACTAATAGAAAGAACATCCTTGATAGGGAGTTTAATAAGTATTTGTTTAGGACCTGCAAAATTTGAAGCTCTTCCAGCTGGATAATTTTCAAAAGCAATTCCTGCACCCCAATTAATGGATTTACCATCGTTATAAGTGATAGAAGGATTAGCTGATTTTGAATACTTGATATCAGGTGTCAACGTTTCATTGTTGAAACTCCGAAAATAAATATAGCCTTCGCTATAATTTGCGGGAATTTGTGATGAAGCGTACAAATTCTGCTTCAATGACGCACTTTTCAAATAGCTGGAGGAGCTTTTGAAATTTGTGAATGTAAAATTAACTGGAAAGACTAATTCATTTTCTTCATCAACGTAAGAATCCTTTTTACATGAAATAGCTAAAATAAAGATGATTAAAAATGAAAGTCTATACCTCAAGTGAAATAGACTTTTCATAAAAATGTTATTTTACAGAATTTTATTTTCAACAATCTGGTTTACGCGAACATTTACTGATTCACCTTTCTTACCGTAAACTTTATAATCGACGACTTTATTATTCTTCCAAACGACGTCTATAGTCTTATTTCCACGTACACGAAGTCCTTTTACATTACCTTCAGACCATGCTTGAGGCAAGGCTGGTAAAAGATGTATAAATCCATCATGACTTTGTACCAGCATCTCCGCTATACCAGCTGATCCGCCAAAATTACCATCAATCTGAAATGGTGGATGAGCACAAAATAAATTCGGGTATGTTCCAGCCGAAACTTTGCCTTGCTCGTTAATAGCAGGCTTTAGCAATTGACGCAGAATTTCCAAGGCATGATCGCCATCGTGCAATCTCGCCCAAAACAATATTTTCCACGCTCTGGACCAACCTGTACCACCATCTCCGCGCACTTCCAATGTTTTCTTGGCTGCATCTGCCCATTCAGGCGTCGTAATAGGCGAAATAAATGGCGCTGGATATAATCCATACAGATGCGAAACATGACGATGTGTAGGTTCCACTTCCTCATAATCTTCCATCCATTCCATCACTCTACCTGATTTACTCACCACTACTGCTGGAGGAATATGTTGCAAGTCTGTCCTCAGAACTCGCGTGAAAGAATCATTAATTTGCAAGATTGAATCCGCTGCAATCACATTCTGATACAACTCACGAACAATTTGATTGTCAATTGTTGGCCCCATCACTACAGATGCAATCTTGCCATTTGGCATTCGAAATCCATTCTCAGGAGATACAGATGGAGAAGTAACGAACTGTCTTGTTTTTGGATCAAATACATTTGTATGTTTATAAAATTGAGCAGCTCCTTTCAAAATAGGAAATACTTCTTTTAAATATTCTTTATCTTCAGTAAACAAATAATGTTCCCATAGATGGTTACACAGCCATCCTGATGCTGTGCTTGCGCCCCAAGAAGCTTGTTCACCTGGAGCAGTATATCCCCAAATATTAGTCATCATATAGACAACCCATCCTGGCGAATTATAATACGCCTTTGCAGTTTTATGCCCCTCTCCTGCTATGCGTTTGATCAACTGAATAAATGGCTTATGGTATTCAGAGAGGTTATTCACTTCTACTCCCCAATGATTCATTTGTGCATTCACATTAAGATGATAATCTCCATTCCAGGGTGTTTGAATCTCATGCGCCCACAAGCCCTGCAAATTTGGAGGTAGTGCTTTGTCTGAATTACGTGCTGTACTTGAAATCGTCAAATAACGTCCAAATTGATAATATAATACAGCTAAACCATTATCTTGTGCAGGATCTGTATAGAAATTACTTAACCTTTTATCAGTAGGAATGGTATGCTTCGGATTTTCATCAGGGATTGATAATTTCACACGATCGAATACTTCTTTGTATGCGCGAATATGTGCATTTTTCAGCTTATTGTAATCCAATTTATTTGCTAACAATGTATTGACTGCATTTGTAGGATTATGTTCGTAATAATCTGTTGAGGCGGTATAATAAACGACAATTTCATCTGCATCTTTCACAATGATTTGATTATCGTGGTTAGTCACTTTTCCACCTTTATTGACTACTAAAAATTTCGTTGCATAGAGCAATCCATCTCCACCATATCCATTTGGTAGATTGCCCTCAACTAAGATCGTATTTCCATTTACCAAATGTGACTTTACATTTTCATCACGGTAAAAATGAAGCGCAATACTGAGTGCTTTTTTCTTATTGGACGAAAATTTCATTGCACCAATATTTCTATTTTGTGAAACAAAATATTCACGCGAAAAACTTGTATCGCTCATGCTGTACTGTGCACTAGCGATACCTGTACTCAAATCCAATTCTCTTTTGTACGCTGCACCTTTGTTCGCATTTAAAAAATTAATGTTAAGGTACCCCAGATTTTGAAAGCAGCCATAAGGAACTTTTGCCCCATTACCGTATCCTGACCCTGCGCCTACACATACATAATTGGCATTGACCAATTTTTCTGCTTCGTCATTTTTACCTTGAATTAATAACTCTTGAATGGTGCTTACTTGTTTGTAAGCGTTATAATTATTGGCGTCTTGGTAACTTCCAGACCACATAGAGATTTCATTCAAGACAATATTTTCTTCTTGAATCCCTCCGTTTGGCATCATACCTATCCAGCCGTTTCCTAATGGCAAAGTTTCCTCCCACCTCTTAGCAGGCTTATCGTACCACATTTTCAATTCTTGTGCGTGGACTTTAACTTGCATTAATAAAAGTAAAATAACAAATAGCGTTTTCATCGGTAGGTAGGTAGTTATTATTTATAAAATGAAAAATTACGATACGTAAATCCAGAAGACATATTTGTTGCCACAAATTTAAGGTACTTCGAACTCATTGGTTTATCAAATACAACAACTTGCTCTATAGGATTAGATAAAACATTGGAGAATTCCCCTGTTCTGATTTTCACCCAATTCTTCGCATCTTGACTTTCGTAAATTTCATAGCGTTGGACTATACCTTCTTTTTTACCATCTTGTCGTGGCATATACCCCAATGAAGAAATTTGGCCTTGCAATTCAAAAATTAATCCTTCTGAAGAAACATTAGTAAGCACTTCATCCGTTTTTATATTATCAGAAATAACTTTGAATTCAGATTTTTCTTTTTGATCTGCCGCATCGATTATATCATAACTAAAATCTTCATCGTACTCTTTGAATAATGCAAAATCACTTAATGTTGGCGCAACAGGTGCATAAAGTTTAACTTTCAATTTGGTTGCCTTGGCTGGCTCAGACAACTTAATCAGTCTATTTGCACCAATACTCGTTGCTGAAGCTAATTTTTCCCATTTACCATTCTTCCATGTATGTACAACTACTGAATCCAAACGTTGACCTAATTTTATATTTTCTCGGATACGAATAAGATCAAATTCCTTTTCCCCATCCAACGTAATTTCAAGCTCAGGGTTTAGCACATTATCCTTTGGTGCATAATAACTGTATCTATCTTCATCAAAGATATTTGCTAAAGCAAACTCAGCACTCTTACCACGCAATTGTTTCGAAGTGGCTTTTGCACCAGTCGCTAAATTAGTCGCAAACGTCTTATCAAGTTTTTCTCCAAAATATTTTAATGATTTCACATCATTGCGATGCAAAATTCCTTCTGGCATAGGTGCCAATCCCAAATTCATATTTGCACCGCGTCCTACAGATTTCAAATAAATTTCAAATAACTGGTTTGGTGTTTTTACTTTGCTGTCTTGGTTTTTGTGATAGAACCAACCTGGTCTTTGAGGAACATCACATTCTGCTGGAATCCAATATTTACCATTGCGGTCACCTGATGGTAAATTAGAAGGGTCTGTACTTGAACCAGGCATAGGCTTTTGACCATCTTTTCCTTTAGGGGTAATGGTAGCCCAAGAAGTTTCTGCTGCAAATCCATGTTCATTACCTACCCAACGCATATCTGGGCCGACATCTGAAAAAATGGAAGCCATCGGTTGCAAGCGTCTGATGATAGGCCAAGTTTTTTCTTCCCACTCGTAATATGTTGCCGAATTTATCGTACGTTTTTCATTTCTACCGCCGTAATATCCATCACCACCGTTTGCGCCATCGTGCCATGAAGTGAATAATTCCCCATAGTTGGTCATTAATTCTGTCAATTGCGCTCTGTATGCATCGGTATATGCTGCTGTACCATAACGTGTATCATTTCGATCCCAGGCTGACAGATAAGTTCCGAATGCCATCCCATTGCTATGCGAAGCCTCCATAAAATCTTTGACCATATCCCCTTTACCATCTTTCCACGGGGAGCTAGCAATACTGTATGTGGTAGTTTTTGTAGGCCATAAGCAAAATCCATCATGGTGTTTGGCTACACTTATTAATCCCTTAAACCCAGCTGATGCTGCGGCTTTAGCGATCTGATTGGCATCAAAATTTGAAGGATTAAAAATCTTAGGATCAGCATCACCAAAACCCCATTCCTTATCTTGAAATGTTGTCGGCGTAAAATGTATGAGGCAATACGTTTCCATCTCATGCCATTTGAGTTGACGTTCTGATGGTAATGCACCATATGGATTTGGTGCTTGCTGTGCACTTAATTGCAAAACAAACAAGCTATTTGCTAAAATAAAAGGAAGAGTCTTCATGGCTTATAAATTGTTAGTGCTTAATTCAACGAATTAAACATATTAATACTTTACTAAAATACAATGCTATGGGAAATAATTGATACACTAATTTATCACTGAAATAAACTATATTACCCTAAAAAATTAAGTTTATAAGCCTCGAAAGATAATATTATTTAAATAGTCATTAAAAAACCAGTAATACAGCGATTTAACAGTATCAAAAAAATAGTTTATTAATTTATAAAAAAAACTTAAAAAAACACGACTATTTTGATAGATATTCAAACAACAAATAGTTAACTTTACGGCTGTTATGAAAAAAGATCAATCCAGAATAATACGTGAGCAAGTGCCACGTTCGGCTACTCGCGAGCATTCTGTCCCCTTATATTTAACTTCAAGTTTCATTTTTGAAAGTGCAGAGCAAGGTAGAGCCATCTTTGCCGAAGAAGAAGAAGGTATGGTATATTCGCGCTACGCTAACCCCAATACCACTGAATTTATTAATCGTGTATGCACACTGGAAAATGCGGAAGCTGGATTGGCATTCTCATCAGGTATGGCAGCAGTATTTGCGTCATTCGCTGCATTTATTGAATCAGGGGATCACATAGTGTCGAGTCGTGCAATTTTCGGTTCTACGCATCAATTGCTGACACAGCAATTTCCAAAATGGGGTGTATCATTCACTTATGTTAATTCTGCAAATCTGGAAGAATGGGAAAAAGCTATTCAGCCAAACACAAAAATCGTTTTCTTGGAATCACCTTCGAATCCAGGATTGGAATTATACGACCTGGAAAAATTGGGTGACTTGAAAAAGAAACATCCAAATGTGATTTTCTCCATCGATAATTGCTTTGCAACACCATATTTGCAAAAGCCTTTGCAATACGGATTTGACTTATCCATTCATTCGGCTACGAAATACATGGACGGGCAGGGTCGTGTATTGGGCGGAATAATTGTGGGTTCACAAGAATTGATTAATAAGTTGATGTTTTTCATTCGTCATACAGGTCCATCGATGTCTCCATTTAATGCATGGATATTATCCAAAAGCTTGGAAACTTTAGGCTTACGTATGGATAGACATTGTTCGAATGCTTTGGCTTTAGCCCAAGCTTTGGAACAGCATTCGGAAATAGAAGATGTGAAATATCCGTTCTTGCCATCCCATCCGCAATATGAATTAGCTAAGAAACAGATGAAAGCTGGTGGCGGTATTGTGACTTTCGAGGTAAAAGGAGGAAAAGATCGCGCATTCCGTTTCATTGATGAATTAGCTATGATACGCTATACCTCCAACTTAGGCGATTCAAGGACTATTGCTACACATCCTGCTACGACAACGCACGCTAAACTTTCGGAAGAAGAAAGAATTAACTTGGGTATCCGACCTGGAAGTATACGTTTATCTGTTGGTTTGGAGGATCAAGAAGACATCATCGGTGATATCTTGCAAGCGCTCGAGAAAACGAAATAAGCATAAAAAAACTCCGATTTTCATCGGAGTTTTTTTATGCTTATTAATTCGCTTGTTTCGTAAAATTTAAAACCAAGTGTCCAGTAGTTCCGTTATCCAAAGGAACTGGCATTTTCATGGTTAATGTCTGACCATCTGCAAACATTAAACCCAAACGATAACCTGTTGTTACATTCGCTGCTTTATCACCAGCATACAATTTTTTAAATTGAAATTCTGGTTCTCCACCATCTTTAGGATTAAAGATTGACCAAATAATAGTTCTGACAGCTCCGTTTGCACATAATGTTCCCGCGGAATTGAAAGTAATACTTCCTTTATAATTTCCTGTAGGAAGATTCCATACACTACCAATAAAACAATCTACTGGAGCTTCGTCAAAAATATTTTTGATCGTATACGACTGTGGAATATCTTGACGTGTCACTGAACTTAACACCCAATTGCCTTTTACGCCATTGCGCCACTGCGATGCAGATGGTCCTGAAGATGATACAGCGCTTGATGTAGAGTTAGTATTTGTTCCAGCATCTTTGCGTTGTGCACCGCAACTTGACAATAAAGCTATCGCTGTAAAAATGGATAGCATCGAAAGAATATGTTTACGCATAATTATTTTGTTTATTTTCATTTTGAACGTTAGTACACAAATATAAAATAATCGCATACCAAATAGGCCATGTCATCCAAAAATCATACCATAAGTAATTTTATATTTCGAAAGAATCAATGTTGTAGAGATTGTTTACTTTTGCAAGCAATGTACCTTATCATATGACTCAACAGAAAATACTCAAGATAGCAAAAAATATCTTCAAAGTACTGGTTACGGTTATTGCATTATATTGGCTATCCAGAAATTTAAAGTTCCATGAATTTAAGGATTCCATTATAAATGCCAACTTTTTCTACTTGTTCCTAGCCTTCTTAAGCTATATTACCTCGCAGTTAGTTGCATCTTCTCGATTAAACAGTTTTTTTAAAACCATACATCTCAAACTTTCGGAGAAGTACAACATCAAATTATATTGGCTGGGACTTTTGTACAATTTCTTTCTACCTGGCGGAGTTGGAGGTGATGCTTACAAGGTTTATTTCTTAAAGAAAAAATATAATATACCTACAAAAAAACTTCTGAGTGCTGTGTTTTTTGATCGATTGAGTGGATTATGGGCTGTGGCTATATTTTGTTGTGCTTTTGTGGTATTTATGCCTCGTTTCGCTATTCCAAACTATATCACTGTAGCAGTGGCAATCATGGGAAGTGCAGCTTATTTGTATGTATTATTTCTATTTTTTAGACCATTTGCAAAAAGATTTTTGCAGACACATATCAAAGCTATGGGCGTACAAGGATTTCAGATCCTTTCTGTTATCTTGATTTTATTAGCATTAAATCACGAAGACAAATTTTCGCCCCATCTATTGATCTTTTTAATTTCATCCATCACCGCCATCATTCCATCTATTGGAGGTGCTTTAGGTGTTCGTGACACCTCTTCGATAGCACTAGCCACATACTTAGGCGTGAGTGGACAATTGGCAGGAACTATAAGTTTGATTTTTTACTTTATATCTTTAATTACCTCACTACCGGGTTTATATATTATTTTCAGACCATCAGGATTAGGTGAAAATAAATTACCATCCGCAAAAGAAGTAGAAAAAGAAATTATTGACAACGAAAAAACTGAAGAAATTTAATCATGGCAAATATTATTATTACAGGAGCGAGCAGTGGAATTGGTTTTGAAACAGTCCTAGATTTGACGTCAAACAAAGAAAATAATGTAATTGCTTTGGCACGATCTGCTGACAAATTGCGTCGATTGCACGAAATATCTTCGGACTTAAATTTTGATGGCGGAATGTTGTACCCAGCACAATTTGACATTGTTTATGATAATTATGCTGACTCTCTAGTTCCATTCATTAAATCTAAATTTGACAAAGTTGATATTTTGATTAATAATGCTGGTGCACTGATAAATAAGCCGTTCTTGGAAACTTCAACAGAAGACTTCGCACAAATGCTCCAATCCAATTTATTAGGACACATTAATATGATTAAACATATTACGCCTTTGATGACAGAAGGAGGGCATATAGTGAATATTAGCAGTATGGGAGGTTTTCAGGGTTCATCGAAATTTGCTGGCTTAAGTGCTTACTCGGCAAGTAAAGGTGCTTTGGCAATCTTAACAGAATGCCTAGCTGAAGAATTTAAAGACAAGAATATAAAGGTAAATTGTTTGGCATTAGGATCATCCCAGACAGAAATGTTTGAAGCTGCTTTTCCAGGTTTGGAAGCAGGAACTTTGGCTTTCGAAATGGGTCGTTATGTAGCTGAATTTGCCCAAAATGGGAGCAAATTCTACAACGGTAAAATACTACCTGTATCGAATACGAGACCTTAAAAAAAGATTCGCCAATCATTACTTTGATTGGCGAATCTCGTTTACAATCCCTTTATCCACCCAGCTATATCCTTAAGTACTTGTTCATTTATGGTTTCATCAATTTGTGCATATTCCGAAACTTTGCCAGTATTAGCCTTTTGAAATAAGTGATTCATTCCATCGTATTCTTTTAGAACTGTCTTTGAATTTTCTGGAAGATTATCGTGATATCCTCTAAGATTCAACGTAGATGGCACTTGTACATCCAACGTCCCAAATGCCCCAAAAACAGGAATATAAATCTTCTTGATAAAATTTGTTGGATCGATGCGCACAAAATAGCGATAAGCTGGAGCTAATAAGGTTAACATTTCTTTGCGAATAGCTGCATTTTTATCAGACTCCTCCACTATGTTCATATTTTTTTTCAATTGCACGTAGGCTTCATCCGTATTCAGATTACTTTTGACTACATCAAAGTTCTTTTTATTGATTTCCTTGGCCATTGCCAACTGGAATTCTGACATTCCTTCTGATTTACCTACACTATACAATTGTTCCACCATCAAATCACGAATAGGAATTGTAGGAGCTGCCAGTGTCACAATAAAAGACAGATTTGGAACTCCCTGTCCCGCTAACAAATTTGCAATCAAACCGCCCTCACTATGACCAATAATCCCAATCGTATTGATATCAACATTTGGTTGTTTTTTCAAAAAATCCAATGCAGATAACGCATCTTTACTGAAATCATCAATCGTCGACTTTTCAAAAGAGCCACCACTTTTATTTACCCCGCGATCATCGTAACGTAGTACAATAATTCCATTTTGGGTTAAATAATCTGCCAACACTTTAAAAGGTTTGTGTCCAAATAATGTTTCATCGCGATCTTGTGGACCAGACCCTGTAACAAGAATGACAGCTGGATATTTACCTTTTGCTTTGGGTTTAGTTATTGTTCCCGCCAAATTAATGTCCGAATAGGTATTGGGAATAACCACATCCACAGTATCATAAACATAAGGTTGTTTTGGAGTCTGAAATTTCAGTGAATTTTTAGGCTGAATAACCGCAGCACCTTTTACAAGTACCACAGGAATTGTCATGCCATTTTGAGAAAAATGACCTTCTAATTTACCATCGTCACCATGTTTAAGTTTTAAGCTAATTCCTTTCGGATTATTTAGAAAGATAGAATCACCTTTTACGTCAATCTGAAATGGGATTCCAAATGCCGATTGATCTGGGCTGTCCGCTTTGGCTATCCACTTGCCATCCGTCTGATTGACATGCACTACAAATGTTAACTTTTGTACACCAAAATCCAACTTTCCCGACCAACTACCAATCAAATCTTGGCTATACCCCACACAAGATTGTAATATTAAAAAAAGAACTATACTTAAATATTTCATGTCGTTAAAAACGGATTTAAAAATTGTAAAATAGTATTCCAAACAAAAACTAACAGAATAAGTAAGAATACATCCAGTTTACGTTTGCTATTCATTGCAATTTTCATTCCGACTACGAGCAAATAGAAGAAATAGAATAAAAGACTTATCACAACTAGACCAAAACCTACCAATGTAATCATATGTACCTTCGAAAGTTCTGGAGCTGCAAAACCCTTATCCAATATTTCTAATTCTACAGCAGTAACTGCATTTTGAACAAGAGGCAACACCGACAAACACAGCATTAGATACAATACGAGATGAGAAACCAATACGACATTTAGCACATCAACAAAACGAGTTTTTACATAACGCAGTCTTGCAAATACATACAAGATTATTGTATTGCTCAATAATGTAATGGCAATATTGAGAATCGCTTCATACCACAATTGTTTTTGGTTGCTAATTACCTTTAGAGAGCCGAATAGCAAGTGACTGGTATAACTGGAAACTAACCCAGTCAATATCGCAAATACCACACCTATAATCAGTAAATTTCTTTCTCTATAAATTTCAAACGGATTGGTTAAGGTTTTCATGATTTAGTTTTTCTGAATGTTTCGATTATACGCTGTAATTCTTCATGATTCTGCGTACCTATCATTACGCGCGCACCATTATTAAGCAACAATTGTAAGCCATATTTGCCTTTTGTATTGTAGGCTGTCCCGTTTTTACCTACCCGATAACCCCAACCTCCATAATCTGTGATCGAATATTCTTTGATATAAAGATCATCAATATCTTCCCAAAGCCAGGTTTTTTTTCGTACAAAAGGGAAAAACTTAATGCTAATTCCCTTTTCGTCAATCTTTGTATGCAAACGAACGAATGCTAAAAACAGAAAAACACACAAAAGAATTCCCAACTCAACATAGTTGGAATTATCAATCTTCCAATTGCTAACGTATATGGATTGTAGCTGCATCATCCATATTATGACAAATAGCAAGATAAGCCACCATGTCCAAAAACTTTGTTTTTCTGTATACACACTATTTCTCATCTCTTAACCTTGTTATTTTCACAATCAAATCATCCAACTTATTGCGAACCGTTGGATAACTTTTTCCCATCTTATTAGCCATTTCTTTTAGACTTCCTGAGCTCACTAAGAACTCTAAAATAAACTCCTGCTCCTCCGTCGACAACTGCATAAATAAAGGCATTCCATATTTACCGAGAACTTCAGTTTCGCAAGTTTGACATACCAATTTGGATACACTGAGTTTTTTTTCACAACTAGGACATTGTACAGGCAACTTCATGTTTATAATATTTTTATAAACAAATATATAAATGAATTAAATTATATTAAAAAATATATTAATATTATTGAATATTTTATTCCAAATATTAAGCCATAAAGTTGTTTTCTATACTCGAAAGCTTATGTTTATATTTGCTAAATTTTAAGTGAATCGAAACATGAGAAAAATTTTAGGATTTATTCTTACCCCAATATTTTATTTGGCTTTTGTCCTTCTGTTGATTATTTTCCATCCTATTCAGTGGGTATGCTTGAAAGTTGGAGGTTATTCAGCGCACAAAAGAAGTGTAGATATCCTTAATTTCTTCTTGACACACTGTAATTATATTCTTTTCAATACAGTTACATTTATTGACAACAAGAATTTACCGCTAAATACACCCATTATTTTCGTTGCAAATCACCAAAGCACGTACGACATTCCAGCGATGATTTATTTTCTACGCCGATTTCACGGCAAGTTTATCTCCAAAATTGAGTTAGCAACAGCTGGAATTCCGAGCATATCGTTTAATTTGAAACATGGTGGTGCTGCTAATATTGACCGTAAAGATCCAAAACAATCAATTGCAGAAATATTGAAACTGGCGAATAATATGAAGCAGAAAAATTGGTCTGCTTTCATTTTTCCTGAGGGTACGCGAACGCGTAATGGTAAAATGAAACATTTTAACATTGGCGGGATTGCGACGTTAGTGAAGAAAAATCCAAGTGCATTGATTGTGCCTGTGGCGATCACAGGTTCATACGAAATGACGAGTTACGGCATGTTTCCTTTAAGACCTTTCACGCCATTGAAGTGGGAAATATTAGATCCATTGAAAACTGAAGGGCTATCTTTGGAAGAAATTGTGCAATTAGCAGAAGATACAGTTCGCGCCAAGGTAGAAGGTTAATTCACCTGTCTGCCCTTCCAATCGTATTTTCCAATATTTCCCGCTACACCTATATAGACGAGGTAAAAAGTATGGATGACCGTCAGAAACGGTAAATATTTAAGTAATTCAGATCTTTTAGCAAAAGTTAAAACTGGAATCATAAACAGCAATTCTACCAACATCTTTAGTCCAAATGCCGTCAATAGCCACCAATTTAGTGCAGGCAATAAAAGTAGAAATCCCAGCAACGAGCATATTAAAGCCAAATTGAACAACCAAATACAGACACCCAACACAATTACCTTCTTGTCTTTGTACTTTGTACTTTTAGAAGCCCAACGTTTACGTTGACTAATAAACGAAGCCAAATCAGGTTTCGCATCGGTATACACAATTGCTTCACGGGATTTGCAAAAACCAATTCTATCTGCATACTTTTCAGCTACTTTATGCAAGAAAAGCTCATCGTCCCCAGACGCCAAATTATCAATCCCTTTGAAACCACCCATTTCAAAAAAAACATCACGACGGTAGGCTAAATTTGCACCGTTGCAAGTCGTTGGATTGCCATTTCCGATTCCTGCAGCTCCAAGACCAATTAAATACAAAAATTCTAACGTTTGCAATTCCTCGAATTTCGACTTTTCTTCGGAATAGGCTACTGGAGAAGAAACCAAAAAACTATTGTTTTGATCAAAATAAGCCATAATCGTCCGAATCCAATTACGTCCCATTCGACAATCCGCATCTGTTGTAACAATTATTTCGCCCGATGCCATTTCTATCGCCTTCGTGATTGCATACTTTTTGTACGAATTGAGCTTATCGCCAACTTGCAACTGCAACAATTTGACGCCTCTATCTCCATAAGACCGAACGATTTCGGCTGTTCTATCTGTAGAATGATCATCAACAATGATTAATTCCAATTGTGAAGTGGGATAATTTTGATTTAATATAGCATCAATAGTTCTTGCAATATTTTCCTCCTCATTACGCGCAGCAATAAGAATAGAAACCCTTTTATCAGATGTTTTATCTGCCAAAAAAAATGGTATAGTTGACCATCCTTTGCGTAAATAAATCACGATCAGCACATAGACAAGTGCACAGAGAGTCAAGATGAGATTAAGAATTGTTATCACCAAAATAATTTACATTCAACACAAAAACCGACCCTATAATAGCAGGAAGAATCAGATTTACAAACCAAATAAAAGAAACAATCGCCATCACCGCAATATCTTGCGTCGTAATATAAGCGTATAAATTACTCGCAACAAAGCTGCGTACACTGAAATCAAAAATATCTAAAGTAGGTAATGCCGATTGCACAAAGAATAATATAAAAATCATCAGAATCATTGGCAGTAAAGCTAGATCCGGCAAAATTACTTGCATTAACAATATATATTGTGATGTGAAAATTATAAAACGAATTAAGGAGAGTAATAATACATAACCTAATTGAGACACATTTACTTCTCTTAGCACATCAAAAAAAGGCTGAATTTTGTGCAGTATTTTAAATCTATTTACTAAGATATCTACCCAATAAACATTAAAATATAACAATATAAAAGCAAGTCCATAAATCGCTGCCAATATCCAAATCCCGAATTGTACGGCAGATGGGGTTTCTAAAAAGGTTGAGACAAACCAGGCAATACCTAACGCACCAAAAACACTAGTTAAAACTAACTGAGCAAACAAACCAACACCCATTAACACCGCTCCTCTAGCTCGATTTTCTACTTTTAAAAGCATAATACGACCGCCGTATTCGCCAATTCTGTTTGGTGTAAAAATAGCCCATGTCAAACCACAAAAAACAGATTTGGTAGCTTTCCATATATTTAATTCTTCCAAATCTTTTACAAGATATTGCCATTTAGCTACTTCAAAAAACCAATTTAAAAACATTAGAAAAACAACAACTCCAATTGTCCAATATATAGCAGTGGTATTTATGCTGTTGATTAGGTATTTAAATTCTAATAAATTTTTTTGATTATTGATTTTAGTATAAATAAACCAAAATGCCAAACCAACGATAGTTAATTTGAGGGTATAATTGAAATATTTCTTTTGCGTCTTTGTCAGCATTTTCCTTTTGGTCGCACAATTTTAACAATAATTTTATGTAAAACAATCGTAATAGGTAAAAAGCCTAAGCAAAACCGTATTTTTGCTGTATGCTAAAACAAAAGGCCAAAGAGCGTGTCATTCTTGGTATCGATCCCGGTACAGTTGTGCTAGGCTATGGTGTAGTGAAAGAAACCGGAAAAAAGGTTTCGCTCGAAACATTAGGTGTGGTGAAAATGGGACATTTGGATGACCATGGCTTGAAGTTGCAACGTATTTTTAAAAAAGTATTGGCTTTGATTGATGAATACAATCCTGATTGTGTGGCTTTGGAAGCGCCATTCTATGGAAAAAACATTCAAGTCATGTTGAAGCTAGGCCGTGCACAAGGTGTCGCAATGGCCGCAGCGCTGAGTAGAGATATTCCAATTTTTGAATATTCGCCTCGTAAGATTAAGCAATCTGTAACAGGCAGTGGAAATGCCAGCAAAGAACAAGTGGCTGCGATGTTGCAAACCTTACTGGGATTTAAAGAAACACCCGAATTCTTAGATGCTACAGATGGCTTGGCGGTGGCAGTTTGTCATTCTTTTCAGCAAAACACCACCTCAGGTTCTAAAAGCTATTCGGGCTGGTCAGCTTTTGTCAAAGACAACGAAAACAGAGTACGCTAGATTTGTACCGAACGAACTACGTTTTTTACATTCAATTCTACAATATCCGTCATCGTTTTACAACGGTAATATTGGTCATTAGCATAAATCTTGGCATAACCTTCGCGTAAGCTCCTGATATTTTCTTGCGTAGACAACTCCTGTCTTCTTGAAGCATCCCGCAAATCTTTAATCCGATGGCGCTCGCTGCGCACACGATGAACTATAGAGGAACGCTCCTCTTGCTGATACTGCAAAACTGTTTTATCCGTCAAATGCTCCATACACAACTTCACATATGGGTAACATTCTTTGAAAAATTGTGGCATGTAGACTTTCGGATTTCCTTCATAAAATTGCTGATCAAAATCAATTGCACGTATGCGAAATTGAAAATCATCAAAATCTGGTGTTATCTGCATCACAAAATTATAAGCCCGCATATCACCCAACAAAGCTATGGTACAGCGCTCATTAAATTTCACGAACTCTTTAGCAATACGTGTTTGGTTGTAATCTGGATGCGTAATTCTGGTTTTACTAAATACATCTCCTGGAATACCTACGATATGCTCTTCAACCAAGGTTTCGAAATCATAGAGATAATTCACTTGATTAGGAGACAAAATTTCTTCCAATTCCAATCCATATATCCGCGAAGCATCTGCTTGCTTGATATAAAAATAGTCGTAAACATCATTCAACCTATTAATAATACGAATCCGAAAAGGTCTTGTATTTCCGAAAGCACAATATTCGATGCGATCAATGATTTTGTGCTGCACTATGCGCGTATTTCCCGAAGCTTTCAGCTTTGCATAAATGATTTTCAAGCCATCATACAATTGATCTTGCATGTACGGCGGGTATAAAGGTGTTTCCCAGAAAGTATCGTTGCCAAATTTATCCATAACTGGAACTGTTTCCTGAAAATTCAATAAATCAAAATAAGATATAGGCAACTTTGCATCACGTTGATACATCTTTAAATATTTTGCCAATCCTTGCCCAACTGGATAAATAGGCTTCTTACGTGAAATAATTACATCCTCTATTTCCATCTTCCCTTCACAGTTTATTTTTTTAATTAAAGCTAATAAATTTTAAACAATGTCATATTATATAAATATGTTAATTTTAATTTGCATTTATTCAAAAAAACCAAATAAAATATCAAATTTTGTTATTATTTTTGCAAAAGATTCAACCGTTATGGCTAAAAATTGGTTCATTCGCAGAAAGAATATTTTCTGATTGTCTGTAGAATACATCAATCTATTAAAATAACAATTGAGTTTCTGCTCTAACAAAAGCTAAATATCACAATTATCGCGATGGATTTCGCGGTTGTTGGAAAAAATCACATTCATGGAAAAAAATTATTCTAATTACGATTTAGACAATCTTGATGTTCAAATCTTGTCCATTTTAATGGAAGATGCATCGATTCCATACACTGAAATTGCGAAAAAATTAATTGTATCAGGTGGTACAATTCATGTTCGCATGAAAAAGATGGAAGAACTAGGGATTATTCATGGTTCAAATTTAATTATTAATCCACAGAAAGTAGGATTTGATATTACTGCCTTTTTGGGGATTTACTTAGAAAAAGGATCTCAATATTCGGATGCAGTAGCACAATTGAAAAACATCAAAGAAGTTGTTGAGTTGCATTATTGCACGGGACAATACAGTATGTTTGCAAAAATTGTATGTCGTGATACAGCACATCTTCGCAAAGTGTTGAATGAAGATATACAAGGACTAAAAGGTATTCAACGTACCGAAACAATTATCTCGTTAGAAGAAAGTATAAAACGTCAAATTACACTCTAGTAATTGACTTTTAAATAGTTATAAAAGGCGGCTTTGGCTGCCTTTTTTTATGCTGTAGATTATACATTCGACAAATAATTAGCCATATTATTTTTTGTAACTTTGTGCCGTATGTCGGATATTATTCAATTGCTTCCTGATGCAGTAGCCAATCAAATTGCTGCTGGAGAAGTGGTACAAAGACCCGCTTCAGCTGTCAAAGAACTGATTGAGAACGCTATTGACGCTGGTGCGGATCGTATAAAACTTATTGTCAAAGATGCTGGAAAAACGTTAATTCAAGTCATTGATAATGGCTGTGGAATGAGTGTTACGGACGCACGATTATGTTTCGAGCGTCATGCAACCAGCAAAATACGTAAAGCTGAAGATTTGTTTGCCATCCGATCCATGGGATTTCGCGGAGAAGCTATGGCATCTATCGCCGCTATTGCGCAAGTTGAATTGAAGACAAGACGCATTGAGGATGAATTGGGGACAGTTGTTCAGATTGAAGGTACCAAAGTAGTCAATCAATTTCCAGAAGCATTGCCTGCTGGCACAAGTATCTCGGTAAAAAATCTATTTTATAATATACCAGCGCGTAGAAATTTTCTAAAAAGCAATTCTGTTGAAATGCGCCACATTATCGACGAATTTCAACGCATCGCTTTAGCTAATCCAGAAATTTTCTTGAGTCTTCATAGTGACAATAATGAATTGTTTCATTTGACTCCCGGCACACTAAAGCAACGAATTGTGCATCTTTTTGGGAATAATTATAACCAAAAATTAGTTCCTGTAGAAGAAGAAACTTCGATTATAAATTTAACTGGTTTTATTGGCAAACCTGAATATGCCAAAAAAACTCGAGGTGAGCAATTTTTCTTCGTAAACAAACGCTTTATCCGTGATCCGTACTTGAATCATGCCGTGATGAATGCGTATGAAGAGATTTTACCTTCGGAGACTTTTCCAATGTATGTATTGTTTATCGATATTGATCCATCCAAAATTGATATCAACGTACATCCTACAAAAACAGAAATCAAATACGAGGACGATAAAGCAATCTATGCGATAATTCGTTCTGCCGTAAAACGTTCATTAGGGCGTTATAATATCACGCCATCACTTGATTTTGATCAAGAAACAAGCTTTAGTGGAATGATTTCTTCTAAGCCTATTGATGAAATACAAGCGCCTACAATTACGTTTAATCCAAATTTTAATCCTTTCGAAAGTGAAATCGGTTCTTTAAGACCGTCGAATAATTCACGATCGAATGAGTATAGTTCACGATTCGAACGCGAGGCCATTCCTAAAAATTGGGATACACTGTATCAAATTACAGAAACAGAAACAGCTACGCAATTGCCTTTATTGGATACAGAAGAGCAAGAAACAGATGAGCGACCTGTAATAATTCCGAAAGCAGAATCGAAAAAAAGTTTTTTCCAGATACATAATAGATATATCGTTTCGCAAATTCATTCTGGCATTATGCTGATTGATCAACAAGCCGCGCATGAGCGTATTTTGTTCGAGCAATACAAAGAGCAATTGGAAAATAATCAAGGTAGTAGTCAACAATCTTTGTTTCCGACGACGATAGATTTATCCCCTTCGGATTTTGAGTTGATGGATGATATTCTTCCAGAATTACAAACTTTGGGCTTTCAATTAAGACCTTTCGGAAAAACTACTTATATTGTAGATGGAATTCCAGCAGATTTGGGAAATAATATCAACGAAAAGCAGATTATTGAACAACTTTTGGAAGATTATAAACATAATCGCACAGAACTAAAAGTAGACAAAAGAGACCATCTTGCTAAATCTTTGGCTAAAAGTGCAGCCATAAAAGCGGGAATCGCGTTGAATAACGATGCTATTGAAGAATTAATTGACAAATTATTTGCGTGCGAAAGCCCAAATATATCTGTACATGGAAAACCAACCATCATCACGCTCACACTAGCAGAATTGATGGAGAAATTTGACAAAATTTAATCGTATTAAATTAGATGAATAATATTTTAGGAAACCTTTCGCCTGTAGTCAAAAACTTATTGATAATAAATATCATTTGTTTTGTAGGCACCATGATATTTCCAAATGCAAATCGTTTATTAGGTGTGTATTACCCTGATTCACCTTTTTTTGAAGTATGGCAGCCAATCAGCTATATGTTTATGCACGGTGGATTTACACACATGTTTTTTAATATGTTTGCTTTAGTCATGTTTGGACCTGTAATTGAACAAATGTTTGGTTCAAAACGGTTTTTAAACTATTATCTAATTACGGCATTAGGTGCTTTGGTATTACAATACGGTGTCCAAGCTGTTGAAGTTTCTCAAATCATTGGTTCTCCATTTGCAGCAGAATCAATAAATCTAGATTTAGCAGCGAATCGTATTTCATCTCAATTACCGCTTACTGGTGATGAATTAGGGAAATTGGGATCAATATACGCAACTCCAATGGTTGGCGCCTCAGGTGCTATATTTGGTTTATTATTGGCATTTGCCTATTTCTACCCAAATATGCCGCTTTACTTTATGTTCATTCCTGTTCCTATCAAAGCAAAATACTTCGTTGGAGGATATATTTTGATCGAAATTTACTTAGGTTTTAATAATTCTGGTTCTTCCATAGCGCATTTAGCACACGTTGGTGGTGCTTTATTCGGTTATCTTATGATTAAGATGTGGGGCTACAAAAAAGGATATTATTAACAATGAATAACATGAAAGAGAATGTCTTGAAAACATTTTTAAGAGACACTTACAAAACGACATCCATTATCCCGTATGTTATTACAGGACAAGTTGTCCTATTCATTCTCTTACATATTTTTGACCTTCTTACCTTTTCGGAGACTACTTCAGTAGATCTTTACTCACTACTATTAAATAAAAGTGTATTACCTATTGGAATACAACATTTCATAACACAGCCTTGGTCATTCATCGTACATCCTTTTATTTATTCGAGTCTTTGGAATTTACTTTTTGACTGCCTGTGGTTGTCTTGGATTGGCAATCTATATTTAAATTTTCTAAGTAAACATCAATTAAACACCGTTCTTATTGGTGGATTAACTCTCGGAGCGCTATTATTCTTGGCGCTTGGGTTTATTCCCTCTTTCAATACGCCAGGATTAACATGGAGTACAATTGCTTTTGGAATTGGTGCTATGATAAGTAGTTTAGCGTTATTAGTGCCAAATTCCGAACTGCGTCTATTGCTTTTAGGCACGATCAAATTCAAATGGATTGCAGCTGTCTATTTAGGACTTCAATTCGCTTTCTTAGTGACAACAAATAAAGCTGCTGCATTGAGTTATTTAATCGTTGTGTTTGCAGGAATGGTGTTTACGAGCCAATTGCAACGTGGAAAAGATTGGAGCTTAATCTTCCAAAGGAAAAACAGCAAACTGAAAGTAGTAAAAGGAAATTTCGCACAAACAAGCAAAACCAAGGATCAGGAATATCCAGATCAACAACAGATTGACCAAATATTAGATAAAATTTCGCTCAAAGGCTATGAAAGTCTTACTCCTCGAGAGAAAGAAATGCTATTTCGCGCGAGCAAAAAAGGAGATTGATGAAAAACCAACCGTTTTTACGTAAGAAAAAACTCGGTTTCTTTAGCAAGACAGTTTTTACGGCTAATGTTTTGGCTGTAGTAGCTTTGATATTGAGTTATTGTGCTTCTTTTATTGACCCACGCGAATTTTGGATAATAGCATTCTTTGGATTAGCTTATCCACCCATTTTATTTATCAATTGTGGCTTTATTGTTTATTGGCTTTTACGTAAAAAACGAAATGCATTATTAAGTCTACTTGCGATTGTAGCTGGCTGGTCTTTCCTAACTCAACATATAAATTTTAAAAATAAAAACGATAAAATTCTTATCAAAGCGGATACAATCGTTCGTGTCATGAGTTTTAATGTGCACCTCTTTCAACATTACGACAACAAAAAAAATAAGTTTAGGGAAGAAACAATTGAATTCGTACGAACTATAAATCCCGATGTAGCCTGCTTCCAAGAATTTTACAGTAGACTAAAAGGTTCTAAACAATTTACAAAAACACTTAGAGACGAAGGGGCATTTGAGGATTATTACTTCGAACCCTTCCAAAAAAATGATTACGAAGGATACGGGCAAGCCATATATTCGAAATATCCGATAATCAATTCTGGAGCGATAGAAGAAAATGGATATGGTGTTAACCGTATTATCTTCGCAGATATCAAACGTGAAGCAGATACGCTACGCGTGTACAATGTGCATTTACGTTCCTTTGCATTGCAAGAAGAAGATAAAGACTTCATTCAAAAATCTCCAACCGAACAGGTGAAAAACGAAGAGCAAACTAAGAAATTAGGGCGTAAATTAAAAAGAGCGTTTACGAGCCGCAGTAATCAGGCGAGCACACTGGTCAAGCACATTTCAAGCTGTCCATATCCTTATATGGTAATGGGCGATTTTAACGATACGCCAATGTCGTACAGTGTCAATCTTTTGAGTAAGAATATGAATAATGCTTTTCAAGAAAAGGGTTTTGGTTGGGGAGTGACCTATTTCGGCATTTTACCCATCTTCCAAATTGATTATATCATGACTGACAAGAGAATTAATATAGATGATTACGGTATTCTTAAGGAAAAATTATCCGATCACTACCCTATTTGGGCCGATTTGATTTATTAAGAAGCAGCATCAGTACGCGCGGGACGCAAAAGCAGCAAACCAACTTCCACAAAATTATCATATCTATTTTTAACCTTGAAATAAGCTTCTCTGCCAAAATAATAACGTCCAACTATCGCTTCTATATCCGATTGAATAAGTTTTAATAGATCACGTTTCTTACGTTCGCTGATCACGAGACCACGTTGTTTCAGGTATTCTATAAATGTATCATATTCTTGCTGCGGAAGTCTATAACCTTGCAGGAAATTCTCAATTGAATATGCGGGCAACAGCTTTGTAAATCTTTCGTAGACGAACTGTTCGATATAACTGGATTTCAGAATTTCTTGGTACAACAGGCTGGTCGCATTGGAATCGATATTTATAGTCACATCTGGACTAATACCACCTCCACTGAATAATTCACGCCCTGCCAAAGTTTTGAAAATTTGATTGCTGGTATATGTTGTATCCAAAGCCCACAGTCCTCTATACATGGTTACATAATCAACCATATTGGACCAGTTTGCCGTATACTTACGTTGAATAGATCGTCCTAAAGGCGTATAATAACGGGAAATACTCAAATTAATGCGTGAACCATCCAAGAAATCAAATTGCTCCTGCACAATGCCTTTACCGTAAGAACGACGTCCTACGACAGTAGCGCGATCCCAATCTTGTAAAGCCCCAGCCACGATTTCTGAAGCGGAAGCAGAAGATTCGTTGACTAAAACAACCAATTTACCGGATGCAAAATTTCCATTTCCATCTGAAAAATATTCCCTTTTTGTCTCATGAGCACCCTGCGTGTAAACCAACAGCTTCTTATCCGCGAAAAATTCACTTGCTATTTTTATGGCAATGTGAAAATAACCACCACCATTATCTCTCAAATCTAAGATTAAATTATTAGCACCCTGTTTCTTAAGTTCGGTGATGGATGTTTTAAATTCATCAGCAGTCTTCAGACCAAACCGTCTAATTTTCACATAACCAATTTGCGGTTCCAATAGATATGAAGCATCGATAGAACTCACATTTATCTGGTCACGCTTCACTTTAAACAATTGGTTCGATGGCGCGTTTTCTCTATTCACGTATATATTTACGACAGAGCCTTTCTTGCCACGCATCAATCGGTCAACAACTTTTTGTCCAATATTTCGTCCAGATACAAATGTCGTATCAATACGAATTATACGATCACCTACTTTCAAACCAGCTTTTTCTGCGGGACCATTTCCCACCACACCAACGACCAATAATGTGTCATTGAGATTAAAAAAATCTAAACCTATACCTTCGAAAGTACCTTCTAAAAGTTCATTTTGATTTTTGGACTCATTAGGAACTAAATAGGTGGAATATGGATCAAGGTGCGAAATAATGTGGTTTATTGCGCCATTCTGCAAAGAATCCAAATCAATACTATCCACATACGAGTTTGACAACAAATCAAGAACTTGCTGGATTTTGTACGAATTATCCGAAAGTCCAATCGGCACAAGCGATACGCCTGGATTGTTATTCTGTTGCGCAACGTAATTTTGCCCCAGTATCAATCCGAGTAAAAGCGTAGCAGCATAAGTAGCAGCTACAAATAGATTCCTTCCAGTACCTTTTTGCATGAAATAAACGCGTGAGCAAAAATAACAGTTAATTCTATTTAATGTATAGATAATTCAATATTTATTAAAACAAATTGTATTCCAATCTCTTTATTATCAATAAATAATTACCAATCTTTGAATTTAATTTGGAATTTATGCACGAAATCGAACCTTTCTACAATTGGAGACATGACTATATTGCTGCGGATGATGAGAAATCTCCATTCTACGGTACAGTTTACAATGAGTTCGAATTTGATAAACAAGTGTATAACTATCTTTTACATCCCCAATGGGATGACTTTGGCTCACAGACACTTTACCTGAAAGTCATCTATACGGATTACGATAAACAGTTTGTCGTTATTGAATTTATTGGAGAGTGGAATGACGCCATCTACAATGACATTATGCTGCTCAAGCGAGAGATAATCGACATCATGATTGGCGAAGGCATCACCAAATATATTTTAATAGGTGAGAATGTGCTAAATTTCCACAGTTCTGATGATTCCTATTACGAAGAATGGTTTCAAGATATTGAAGATGGTTGGATTGCAGGCTTGCATTTCCGCAAGCACGTTATTGAAGAATTGCAATCGCAGAATATTGATTATTATTTGAACATTGGAGGCTTCTTAAATGAAATTCCTTGGCGCACTTTAAAACCAAGACAATTATTTCATCATATCGAAGAGCATATGCAGAAGCGACTGGGCATGTAATTATTCTACGATTTTATTGTCAAAGTCTTCTCTTCTATAAATTCCGGGTGAAGCATGATCCAATTCTGGAAAATCAAAATTTACCAAATTAACATAGGGAACTTCAGTCAAATAATACACAACTTCAGCCATGAAAGCATAGTTGCCTGTCGAACCCAATTGTTCTAAATAAGCAACATCACCTAACTTGACAAATACTGTGTCAGCAGAAGTTCTTGAGAGACTTAAGTCTAACTTTTCATAACGTCTATTGAGTACATCCATCACAAAATCAACAGTCAAGTCATCTGGAATATCATTTTTGACCATACTATCTCCCTCCGCATCATACGTCCAAAGTGTACCAAAAACATCTTGATCTATTCTTTGAGTCGTATCAAGTGTCGCGGATGTAGAATCTGAATTATTAGTATCAGAACCACGTTCGCCTACACATGAAAAAATAAGAATAAAAGCACAAAGTGATAAAATAAAACCTGTTGACTTATGAGCATTCATCGTAGCATATAATTAGAGTGAAAGATTATTAAATATACTATTTTTTGACAATAAAGTTGTTTTTCATATGTAGCTTCAAGTTTCTATTCTATATATAATTCAGTAACTTTGGGACACAAAAAAATAAAACTTTACTATCATGTCATTCAGAATAGAAAAAGATACAATGGGTGAAGTTCAAGTGCCTGCAGACAAATACTGGGGTGCACAAACTGAACGTTCACGTAATAACTTTAAAATCGGACCTTCAGGCTCTATGCCGAAAGAAATTATTGAAGGTTTTGCTTATTTGAAAAAAGCTGCTGCATATGCAAACCACGAATTAGGCGTATTACCTATCGAAAAACGTGATGCTATTGCTGCAGTTTGTGACGAAATTTTAGCTGGTAAATTGGATGATCAATTCCCATTGGTAATCTGGCAAACAGGTTCGGGTACACAATCCAACATGAACGTAAACGAGGTTGTGGCTAACCGTGCGCAAGTATTGGCTGGTGGCAAAATCGGTGAAGGTGAGCCTGTATTGAAAGCGAATGATGATGTAAACAAATCACAATCTTCAAACGACACGTACCCTACGGGAATGCACATCGCAGCTTACAAAGCGGTAGTAGAAATCACAATTCCGGGTGTAGAAAAATTACGCGATACATTACAACGTAAATCTCAAGAGTTTATGAACGTGGTGAAAATCGGCCGTACACACTTGATGGATGCTACGCCATTGACTTTAGGTCAAGAACTTTCAGGTTATGTAGCGCAATTAAACTATGGCATCAAAGCTGTTAAAAATACTTTAGCTCACTTAGCAGAAGTTGCTTTGGGCGGTACTGCGGTAGGTACAGGTTTGAATACACCTGCTGGATATGATGTTGTAGTAGCTAAATATATTGCAGAATTTACGGGTCATCCATTTGTGACTGCACCTAATAAATTCGAAGCTTTAGCGGCACATGACGCTATTGTAGAAACACACGGCGCATTAAAGCAATTGGCTGTTTCATTGAATAAAATTGCGAACGATATCCGTATGTTGGCTTCAGGCCCTCGTTCGGGTATTGGGGAGATTTTAATACCTGAAAACGAACCAGGTTCCTCTATTATGCCCGGTAAAGTTAATCCAACGCAATGTGAGGCTTTGACAATGGTAGCAGCGCAAGTAATGGGTAATGATGTCGCTATCACTATTGGTGGTACGCAAGGTCACTATGAATTGAACGTTTTCAAGCCATTAATGGCAGCTAATTTCTTACAATCAGCTCGTCTTATCGGTGATGCTTGTGTTTCTTTCGAAGAGCATTGTGCTGTAGGTATCGAGCCTAATTACGCACGTATCAAAGAATTAGTAGATAATTCATTGATGTTGGTAACAGCATTGAATACTAAAATTGGATACTATAAAGCTGCTGAAATTGCACAAACAGCACACAAAAACAACTCTACGTTGAAAGAAACAGCTATCGCATTAGGTTATGTGACTGCTGAAGAATTTGACGAATGGGTGAAACCAGAAGAAATGGTTGGAAGTTTAAAATTAGCTTAGTGATTAAACTTTCGAAAAAATACACTTTAACAAGAGCATACCTATCAATTTTGCTGGGTATGCTTTTCGCTTTTTCGAGCTGCTACCGTCATTCGGATATGCAGACTGAAGGCGTGAAAGATCTTCAAGGTGTTTGGGTGCAAGATAGTGTTGACAATAAGGAACAATTGTTGAGCTACACGCTTCACGAATTCACTTTTCGTTGTGATTCCATTTATGCAGTAATGGATGTCCATGCAAAAACCAAAACAATGCCTGACTCTTGTTTCCAGAATGGAAATTGGAAAGAATATGCTAAAGGTGTATACGTACAACGAGGCGATAGTTTAGTCGTAGAAGGCGTATATACACGTCCAAACGGCAAACAAAAGATATCTGGCTGCTACAAAAATGGTCAGTATTTGCCCCGCTTTAAAATTATTTCTATTGCTGCTGATAGCATCGTCTTGCAAAATAAGTTTGAGTCCAAACCTATTACTCTCCGCAAAACGCAAGATATTACCTGCGTCCCTAAAAAACGTTGGGAAATGTAAAATTTAAACTTAAAATGCCAAATAATATTGGCATTTTTAGTTTAAATTTTTAACCCAATATGAAAAGACTTTTATTCCTTATTGCCACAATTCTTATTAATGTTTGTTATGGTCAAAGTGATAGTACCAAAACTATTAATTTGATTTCCTATATATCTAAGGGAGAAACTTTAAATTATTCTGTCTTAAAAACATCTATTGATTCTAGTAGTACTAAAGAATCAAAGACCACTGAAAATTCCTTCAATTTTAAAATCACAGTAAAAGACTCTACAGATTCAAACTATATTATCAGCTATTATCGAACTTTAGATGTATTTGCAACGCCTCAGTTGAGTAATTTAGAAGAAAACATACAACAAAAGCTTATTGAGTTATCTACTATAAAATTCGATTATGAAACAAATGAGTTAGGGGCCTTTAAGCGTATTATAGATGAGGATGAACTTTCCGAGAAGATATCTTATGACTTCGAAAGATTATTAAATATTCTAAGCGCAGAAACGAATGATGAAAAAACACTAGAATTTATAAAGGGATTTATAGGTTCCATAGATCCGAAGTCATTAATTACTACATATGCGCAAGACATACATGCTTTACATTATGCTTTGGGTGCTTCACTCAATCTTCGAGATACCATTCCATTTGAAGAAGAAATTGTTGCACCAATTTTAAACGCTCCTATCACCATGAATGGAATACTGTATTGTGATGAATACGACCAAGAAAATGATTTTATCTCTATAATCCAAGAGATGACAGTTGAAGGAAATTTCATGGAAAAAGTTTTTGATTTTTTCAAAAAATACGAAAACAAAGAAAAACCTATTAACGAACAAGAATTTAAAGATCTGCAAATGGACATTTACTTCCATAATACGTATCAATATAATTCAGCTTATGGTGTAGCTACTTATATTGAACTATACAAAGAAATAACAGCTGAAGGAAAAGATGAAAGTATCAAGAGAATTGATATTTATGAAATTTCCCTGATAGAGGAATAAAATAATTGAATTTCTCCTACTCCTAACATCGAAATGACGTATATAATTAACAAGAGCCGCTTAAAGCGGCTCTTACTAATTTATTAACTTCGAATCGTCTGAAGACTTCAGCAAATTTTGCTTTAATTCGTTTTCGGATTGTAATAATTCTTGCTCTACGACTTTACGTTTTTCGCGACCATCTCGTTGAATTTGTAATACCTGTTCGATTGTGCTGATAATGTCAACATTCGCCTTTTTGATCGTCTCGATATCAACTATTCCACGTTCCGTTTCACGTGCTACATTGATTGTAGATTCTTTGAGCATTTCAGAATTCTTACGTAACAATTCATTTGTTGCATCAGTCACCGCTTTCTGTGCTTCTAAAGCACGTTGCGAATGCGCAATACCCAAAGTCAATACCATTTGATTTTTCCAAAGCGGTAAAGTATTCACAATACTGGATTGGATTTTTTCCATCAGCGATGAACTGTTGCTTTGGATCATACGAATCTGTGGAGCAGTTTGCAAAACGACCATACGCGTTAACTTCAAATCATGAATCTTACGCTCAAAACGTACGACATGCTGCTCCATATCTTTGTATGCTTGGATTTTGTGTTGATCTCCCGATTCCTCCGCTTCTTTTCGTAATTGTGGCAACGTCACCGAATGTACTTCTTGCAATTTCTCCTCTCCTGCCGCAATATGCAAAGAAAGCTCTTTGAAATAATTCTGGTTTTCTTGGAAAAGCTTATCAAAAATATTGACATCTTTCAACAAGGTTTTATAATGTCCTTCCAACTTCAGTTCAATTTGATGAATATTTTTTTCTACCGAAGCATATTCGGTACGCAGTCGTTGCACCTTTTTCTTTAGTGTATCAAAAAAAGGAATCAACGGCTTTTTATTTAGATTTTCATCAAAGGATTTGATATCCGAACGTAGATTCAACAAAATATCCTCTGCACCACCCATATCTTTTGTGCGAACTTGCTTTAAGATTTCATTCGAAAAATTACTTACTTTGGTCTGACTCGCCACACCAAATTGAATGATATCCGTAGTCGATTGCAAGTTTATTTTATCCTTATATTGTTTGATTACCGCTTTATCTTCTTCCGAAAAGTTAACCTGAATTTCTTGGTTATTATTCGGTGTATTATCGTCGTAAGTTGTCAAATCTATTGTACTCATATTTTAGTCATTAAGTAGTTTTTTATTTTTTAGCGTTTGAATGTACACATCCGACTCCGCAGATACATCCAACAAACGGTATTTAATCAAATTTGTCACATCCTGCTCGATAGCAGAAGAAGCTTGTACCAACACCGATTCCAACTTATTTTTAGATTCTAAGGTGATGGCATTATTCAATTTTGTTTGTTCTAAATCGTAATATTCACGCAATACATTGACCACAGTGCCATGTCTTACCAAAAATTTTTCAGCTTCCATAATATCACGTTGTTCCAGCAAATGAAACATGCGTATAATCTTTGCTGTGTGCGCTTGCAACGTTCTATTCAGAATGGACTTTTGGAAAAACATCAACTTAGTAACGAATGATTGTGGCGTTTCCACTTCGGCTTGCGCCAATTCCAATCGACGCTGATGCGCAATGTTATTGACCCAAGTCAATTGTCTGACTTCCGAAAGTTCTATACGCTGCAAATAATCTTTGGATTGCCCTAATAAGAGCCCATTACCTACGATATACGAACTTATGTATCCAACAATAGTTGCCAACATGCCCGAAGACATGGCACCCGCGAAATAATAAAATGAATAGAATAAGCCAAGTTGAATAGCTAATAATACCCACGCTAACGCATACCAAGAACGCACTTTACTTTTGGAAGCTTGCGACATCATCACCAAAGGATGTATCGGTGGAACAAAAAATAAAATAGACAAAAAAGTCCATTTCAGTTGTCCAAATTCCCATCTTTTAGTTTTCTTTGTCGCAAAACCCATTTTTATCAATTAATATAATCACTTCTAATATACTCAATTTTCAAGCTTCCTGTGGAAATAAATTCCACCGTATCTACAGAAAACGTTCAATTCCTATTCCAATAATCAATATTTTTACATAATGGCTACAAAAAACAACTATATCAGCTACTTACGTGTCATAGCGACAGTGTTTGTCATATTGATTCATGCCAGCACTGGTTTTTTGAATCGCTTTGATGCCGATAGCTTTGATTGGAATTATGCCAATTGGATTAATTCGGCTACCCGATGTTCTGTTCCTATATTTGTCATGTTGTCTGGTGCATTATTATTACACAAGGACGAAGAGACATTACTTTTCTATAGGAAAAGGATACCAAAATTGTTTTATCCATTTGCTTTTTGGACCATTATATATCTGATTTATTATTTCTATCGATATACCAAATTCTCTCTTTTATCGTCAGAAAAAATCATCGCTATCGCACAAGATAAAATTTTGCATGCATCAAATGCGCATCTTTGGTATCTATACATGATTATTGGGCTGTATCTTGCGATTCCTTATCTGCGCAAAATCTTCAACCAAGCAAGTACCAGAGAAATAGAAATATTCATCATCTTATGGTTTATATCGATGATCGTAATGAACAAATTTTATTATCCTGTAGTTCCTAAATTTGATCTCACGTTCTTTTCAGGGTACTTAGGTTATCTGGTACTGGGCTATTATTTGTCCATAAAATCGTTCAATTGGAACAAATGGATTCCAGTCATAGGATATATTTCGATTTCCATTTTCACAGTTTATATGACGTACACATGGAGTTTATCCGCAAATAAATATAATCCCCATTGGTATTACTATGTTTTCCCAAATACCGCTCTCGCAGCTGGCTTTTTGTTTATTTTCTTCAAAAAGATAATACCACAAGACGCCAAACTTCCTAAATGGATTCAGATTGTCGATGAATATAGTTTTGGAATTTATTTAGTTCATATATTACCGCTGAATTATATTCATCCAATTGTATCTAAATATATGAGTACAGTTTACGTGATACCTTTAGCCACGCTATTAACAATACTTAGTTCTATTGGGATTATTTATGTCTTGCGGAAAATTCCTTATGGGAAATATGTAAGTGGGTAAAAAGCAAAAAAGCTATCTCGATCGAGATAGCTTGAATTATATTATATACGGTTTTTATTAACTTAGAAAGGTAAATCATCGTCATCAGCACCTGATGAAGAAATATCTACTGGAGCTGGCATATCATTGTATGAAGGAGCAGAAGCAGCAGTTGTATTAGCTAATTTTGTTACTCTCCAAGCTACCAAAGAATTGAAATAAGTTGTAACACCTTGCGCATTTGTCCATGGACGGCCACGTAAATTGAAAGAAACTTCAACCTCTTCGCCAACAGCTAAATTATCAAAAATATTAACTCTATCTTGCGTCGCTTCAAAACGAATATATTCCACAAATTGTGGGTTTTCAGCGTATGCAACAATCATATCTCTCTTTTTAAAAGACTCAGTAACCTGTTGTACAGCACCTACTTCGTGAACTTTTCCTCTGATTTCCATATCATTAATTGTATTAAACCGTAAAATTACACAATTTTTGCGTTCAAGATTAATTAACTTTGCACAAATATGAAAGAAGTTTTCAACACAGCAAGCAAAGTGATCATAACTTGTAACAAGAGATTATCACCATTCCTTCAAGAAGAAATTAAAGAGTTAGAATTCGAAATAAAAAGAGCATTCAATACAGGAGTGGAACTTCATGCTTCTATTAATGACTGTATTCGTTTGAATCTTAATTTGCGTACCGCAAGTCAGGTACTATATGAAATCAGTGCATTCCGTGCGAACGATCCAAAAGAATTATACGATGCATTAGTGAAAATCGAATGGGAAGAACTTATCCCTTTTGATGGTTATTTCACGGTGACATCTAATGTACACAACGATACAATCACTACCCCATTATTTGCCAATGTAAAGGTGAAAGATGCGATTGTAGACAGAATAAAAGATAAAAAAGGTGTCCGTCCAGATACAGGTCCAGACGCGCACAAAACTGTGATTCATTTGCACTGGATGGAAGATCGTGCGGAGATTTTCTTGGACACTTCAGGTGAAACATTGGCTAAACATGGCTACCGTAAACATCCTGGAAAAGCACCTATGCTAGAAGCATTAGCGACTTCGACTATTATGGCGACAAAATGGGATGGCAAATCGCCATTCATCAATCCGATGTGTGGTTCGGGTACATTGGCTATTGAAGCGGCATTGATTGCACAAAACAGAATGCCAGGATTGCAACGTATGAATTATGCATTCATGCATATCATTGGTTACAATGAGGAAGTCTTTTTTGAAGAAAGAAGATTGATAAAAGATAAGGCGAATAAACACAATATTCCTCAAATCATAGCTTCTGACCTTTCGGAGCAGGCCGTAGAGATTGCGAAGATGAATGCGCAAACTGCTGGTGTAGAGCATTTAATTCAATTTGAAGTATGTGATTTTGCCGAGACAACAGTTCCCGAAGAACCAGGGGTTATCATGTTCAACCCTGAATATGGTGAACGCCTAGGCACACACAGCAAACTTGAACTTACGTACAAACGTGTCGGTGATTTTATGAAACAAGAATGCAAAAATTACCGTGGCTACGTATTTACAGGCAATCCAGACCTTGCAAAGAAAATTGGTTTAAAAGCTTCTAGGAGATTTGAATTTTTTAATGGTAAATTAGACTGCAGATTATTACAATACGAACTTTACGACGGAACAAAAGAAAAATCACATGCAACAAACAATTGATCTAACCGTAGCATTTGTACAAGATAGGCTGAAATTTTCTGAATCAGGACATGATTGGTGGCATATACAGCGTGTTTGGAACAACACGAAATTGATACTAGAAACAGAAGAAGCCGACCATCTTGTCTGCGAATTGACTGCACTCTTGCACGATATCGCTGACAGTAAATTTCATGATGGAGACGAAACCATTGGTCCACGTGTGGCTGGCGAATTTTTAGCTTCAATAGGTGTAGATCAAAAAATTATAGAGCATGTACAGAATATCATTCTGAATATGTCTTTCAAGGCTTCGTTGGGAGAAGTAGCATTTCATTCCAAAGAATTGGAAATAGCACAAGATGCTGATCGTTTGGATGCAATTGGCGCAATAGGTATTGCCAGAGCTTTTAGTTATGGTGGATACAAAAATAGAGAGATGTATGATCCAAACATAAAACCGAAAACGAACCTGAGTAAAGAGGAATACAAAAATACTACAGCTCCTACTATCAATCACTTCTATGAGAAATTATTGTTGCTCAAAGACAAAATGAATACACCTACGGCGAAAGCCATAGCGGAACAAAGACATCAATATATGGAAGGATTTTTGCAACAATTTTATGCAGAATGGGAAGGAAAAAGATAATCGTCCTTTAAATTAATATAAGATATTTAAATTAGGCAGTAATTATGAAAAACATTACTGCCTTTTTATTTATAATCTTATTTCCCATACTAAGTTTTAGTCAAACAAGTAGCGAGAAAGATTCGCTCGCAATTGTACAACAACTTTGGCAAACTAAAAAAATTGCTAAAGGAATTCTGTGGAAAAGCGCTTCTACGTCAACCATATTCCATAGCAATCAGATCATCAACATCCTTGAGATTAATCTTAAGAAGAATCAAAAGAAACTTGGACTCAGAGCGCTTCCAAAAAGTCGTGAATTGACATCCAAGCTAGCGCAAGAAGCAAATGCGATAGTGGCGATAAATGGTGGATTCTTTGATATGAAAAATGGAGGAGCAGTTGATTTTATCAAAGTTGAAAATTTCGTTGTGAACCAGACACTTTCTAAAAGTGTGCGTGCCAATGCTTATTTCGCGTTCGACAAAAAATCAACGCGTATTACTTCCGACTCTTCATCGATTGGCTATTACCCAAATATTATACTTGCTGGACCAATGCTTTTAGCTCAAGATGCAAGAGTACAACTTTCCAAAAATGCATTTAATGACAATAGACATCCGCGAACTGCCATTAATTAAAAGGAAATAAATTAATCCTCATTACTGTGGATGGTCGTAGAAATGAATCGCAAGGCATGAACTTGCATGAGTTGACCAATATCCTAAAGTGGTATGGTTGCGAAAATGCAATGAATCTTGATGGTGGTGGGAGTACGTCAATGTATATTCGCGATCAGCCGCATAATGGCATTGTGAACTATCCTGCAGACAATAACAAATTCGATCATGCAGGCGAGCGAAAAGTTTCTAATATCATATACTTTACTAAATAAATCAGCACTTACGATTATGAAAAACATTTCATTACTTATCTTATTACTATCCACATTAGCCATTACAACATTTGCACAATCCACCAAAATTGTTGCTCATCGCGGTGTTTGGAAAAACACAAAAGTGCCTCAAAATTCAATTGCGGCGTTAAAACAATCCATTGAACAAAAAGTCTGGGGAACTGAATTTGATGTTGTATTGGCCAAAGACGATGTCTTGGTCGTCAATCACGATAATGATTACCAAGGAAGGGATATAGCCACTAACGATTACGCGACATTAAGTCAGAAAAAACTTGCGAACGGTGAAAAACTGCCTACGGCAGAAGAATACTTGCGCGAAGGCTTGAAACAAAAACGTACTAAAATGGTTTTTGAAATTAAACCGAGCGCATTGGGGGTAGAGCGCTCTGTTCAAGCTGCTGAATTAGCGTACAATTTGGTTAAAAAAATGAAAGGTTTGAAAAAAACGATTTTCATCTCATTTAGTTATGATGCATGTTTACACTTGAAGAAATTGGATAAAAAAGTACGCGTGCAATATTTGGGTAGCAATAAAAGTCCTATAGATCTCTACAACGACGGTTTTTCTGAAATGGATTTCAATTACAATGTATTCAAGAATAATCCAACATATATTCAACAAGCTAAAGAACGAAAAATGAAAATCAATGTTTGGACAGTGAACAATCAAGAGGATATGCAATACTTCATTGATCAAAAAGTAGATTATATCACGACGGACGAGCCTGAATTATTGAAACAAGTATTAAAGAAATAATATGAAAAAGACGCTTAGTTTGGTGCTATTGCTGTGGTGCTCCTATCAAGCATTTGCACAGTCCATGCATGTGGCAACTTATAATATTCGCCAACGCAATCAGGTAGACACGGGAAATCTGTGGATAGACCGTAAAGACAAAGTCTGTAACCTTATAAAGTATCATGAGTTTGATATTTTTGGGGTGCAAGAAGCCTTTAAAGATCAAATGGATGATATGCAAAAGCTTTTACCAAAATATGCTTACGTTGGTGTAGGACGGGATGATGGTAAAGAAAAAGGGGAATATTCGGCTATTTTCTATAAAAAAGATCGCTACAAAGTAATCAAAAGTGGAACATTTTGGCTTTCTACTACAGATACCGAAAATCCTAACAAAGGTTGGGATGCCGCATTACCGCGTATTTGCACTTGGGGAGTTTTTGAAGATCTAAAGAATGGTAAGCAATTTATTCTGATGAACACACATTTTGACCATGTCGGAAAAATTGCACGAAAAGAAAGTGCGAAATTGATGCTTCAAAAAGCAAAAGTTTTAGCATCGAATCTCCCATTAATCGTGATGGGCGATTTAAATGTAGATGAAAACGATGAAGCCTATTTTACATTAGCCAACTCACTAAGCATTCAAGATACTTATGAGCTGGCAAGTATTGTCTACGAACCAAATTCAACATTCAACGGTTGGGGGAAAAGCATCAAAGCAAAAGGTCGTATTGATCATATCTTCGTTTCCAAACCATTTTCGGTCTCGAAGTATGGTATTTTGACAGATACCTACTTCGGAAAATATCCTTCGGACCATTTTCCTGTAGCCGTACATATGGACTGGCAATAAGATTTTGTATTTTTGCGTTTCAATAGTATAAATATGAAAACAATTAAATATTTGGCATTAGGCATTGCTTCGTTGCCGTTATTCACAGGCTGCGAGACAATGAGTCAAATCGCTAGTACATTACCGCAATCGAATCCGGGCTCAACGACTTCGAATCCAAACTCCAATAGTGGAACGATAACGCAAACGGAGGCTGCAACAGGTATCAAACAAGCATTGAATAATGGTCTGCAAAATAGTATCAAAACTTTATCTGCTAGCAATGGCTTTTATGGTGATGCGTTGGTAAAAGTGATGATGCCACAAGAAGCACAAAAAATCGAGCAAGTTTTGCGTTCTGCAGGAATGGGTAAATTAGTTGATAATTTTGTACTTAGTTTGAATAGAGCTGCTGAATCAGCAGTAAAAGAAGCTGCACCTGTATTTGTGAATTCGCTTTCGCAAATGACTGTGACGGATGCTTTTAATATTTTATTGGGTTCACAACAAGACGCTGCAACTACATTCTTTAAAAGAACGACTTCAGCTACTTTAACACAGAAGTTTAGTCCTATAGTAGAATCTGCACTAGGTAGAAATAAAGTTAATACGTATTGGACGCAGTTAACATCAGCGTACAACACATTCTCTACGAATAAAGTACAAACGGATTTAAATGCTTATGTCACGCAAAAAGCAATCGATGGTCTATTCTTGAAAGTTGCTGATGAGGAATTAAAAATCAGACAAAATATTGGTGGATCTCGAAACTCCAGTATTTTGCAATCTGTTTTTGGATGGGCTGATAAACAAAAATAAGCGGGTAGGGAAGCCATAAACTTCCCTATTTTCTTTATTTGATCTTGACAATAAACATACCTTAAAACTTTCTTTCTTTGCTACATTTGTAATGCAAAACATGTTAAAATGGATAATTCTATTATAAATAATCTATCTAATCTTTCTGTTGCAGATCGTTTTATACGTTATGTTCAGATTGATACCCAATCCGATGCAGAATCGGTGACATTTCCTTCTACAGCCAAACAGTTGAATTTAAGTAAACTTTTGGTCGAAGAATTGAAAGAAATCGGCGCTACTTATGTGGAACTCGATGAAAACGGCTATGTTTATGCGACGATTCCATCGAATACTACGAAAGATGTTCCTGCTATTTGTTTTTGTTCGCACGTAGACACTTCACCAGATTGTTCGGGCACAGATGTCAAGCCAATTGTTCACTACAATTACCAAGGTCAGGATTTGGTTTTGCCTGATGACAATTCAGTCGTGATTCGCTTTGCGGAACACAAAGATTTGGCAGAACAAATCGGTAATGATATTATCACCGCTTCAGGAACGACATTGCTTGGTGCGGACGACAAAGCTGGAGTTGCTGAAATTATGGAAGCAGCTAAATTGTTAATTGCACATCCAGAAATCAAACATGGTGACATCAAAATTTTATTTACACCAGATGAAGAGATTGGTCGTGGTGTGGATTTTGTCAATTTAGAAAAAGTAGGTGCTCAATTTGCCTACACGATGGACGGAGAAAAGGCTGGAACTATTGAAGACGAAACATTTTCTGCTGATGCTGCCACAATCACCATTCACGGAGTTTCGGTACATCCAGGATTTGCCAAAGGAAAAATGCAATCGGCTATCAAAATCGCTTCTAAAATTGTAGAATCTCTTCCGACAGATAGACTTTCGCCAGAAAGTACATCGGGCAAACAAGGTTTTGTGCATCCAACAGGCATATCAGGTTCGGTAGAAAAAGCAATAATTCAATTTATCGTAAGAGATCATAATACGGCGAATTTGGCGAGCCACGCAGCAGAATTGGAAAGCATTGCAAGGGCTGTTGTGGCACAATATACAGGTACGACTTTTACATTAGAGACAAAGGAGCAATACCGCAACATGAAAGAAGTATTGGATCAATATCCACAAATCATGGAAATTGGTTTGGAAGCTATCGAACGTGCAGGTATGACAGCAGAACGTCGTAGTATTCGTGGTGGAACTGATGGTTCAAGACTGTCATTCATGGGATTACCGTGTCCGAATGTCTTCGCTGGAGGTCATGCATTCCATGGTAAAATGGAATGGGTAAGTAAACAAGATATGGAAAAAGCGGTAAAAACTATTCTTCATATTGCCGCTCTTTGGGAAGAAAAAGCTTAATTAAATAATCAAAATATTATGTCAAACGAAGTTCTAAAAGCAATTCAATACCGTAGAACTGTAAATCAAAACAGTTTTACGGATCAAGATATTTCAAAAGAAGATCTTCTTACTATTCTGCAGGCGGCAAACGCTGCTCCTACGCACAAGCGCACACAACCTTGGCGTTTTGTAATATTCCGTAAGGATGGTGTGGAAAGATTAGGAAGTGAATTAGCGCGTATCTATAAAAACATTACGCCTGCGGAGAAATACACCGAAGTAATGGAACAAAATATGGCTAAAAAAGCTACACAATCAAATGTTGCTATCGCTATCATTGTGAATTACACAGGTGAATTACCAGAATGGGAAGAATTAGCTGCAACATCTTGCGCCGTTCAAAATATTTGGTTAGCTGCACATTCGCTAAATATTGGTGGATATTGGGCGACTCCAGGATTAATCAATCATTTGGGTGAATTCTTACAACTAGAAGAAAACCAAAAATGTATTGGTCTATTCTATTTGGGTCACCACAATGCTGAACCTCGTGAGCCTGCTCGTTCTCCAATCGAGGATAAAATTCGTTGGGAAGAATAATAAAACATAAGTGGTTGGCAAATTGCCAACCATTTATGTTTTTACATACGAATTACCATAATATAAGGTAAATTTAATATCCAAATTAAATGTCTTCGTAAGAGCCTACTTTACTTATTTCTAAAATAAAATCCGCTTGGCTACCTTTCCATTTAATATTGTTTCGAAAAATATCTTTTAACTCTTCATATTCCGCTAGATCATCACCTTCTATTGAAATATCATAAGCTTTATGACTATCATCAACTTTAAAAGTCACACGCAAACGCCCTTGAAACTCCTCACTATTTGAATAATTAGACAATAAGTGATCATATAACTTTTCCCATCCACCTATTGGTGAAACATCATTAATGATGTTATTTGGAATTACCAAATAGTCATAAGTTGACTCACTAATAACAACTTCAGTTAATTTAGCGGACTTTTGCTGTGGCAAATATTTCAACAATAACAGCGTACAAACAATCATAAACATCACACCTGCCGCCATACCTATCGCCAAACGTTGCCAGCTATAAAATCTTCTGTTTTTAGCGGTAGCCTGTTCTAGAACACGTGTTGCTAATCGCTGTTGTAATATACTTAATTGCTTAGCATCTACACCCTGTTGCAACTTATAACCATCAATTGCGTCTTGCAAAAATGGGTCATCCAAAGCTTCTCGCTCCAGCGCATGCATTTCATCACGGCTCATCAAACCATGTACATAATTATGAATACGAGATAGTTGGTAATTATTTTCCATTTTTCTTATTCTCCATGCAAATTTTAAGATTTCGCTTTCCATTTTGAATGGCGCTTTTGACTTTATTCAAGTCCAATCCCGTTTTCTCCGAGATATCTTTATAACATTTTTGTTCCAAATAAAATAAACGAACGCATTGCTCCTGCTCTACATTAAGAGTCTGCATACAACCTTCTAGTTTCTCAAAATCTTTCTCTTCCCACTTTTCCTCATCCACTGCACTTAACTTCTGCTCACTTTCATAAAGATTTTCTTCAATATCGACTTGCGGTCTACGTTTATCACGACGTAACTGCATCAAACAATAATTCTTTGAATAAACGTGTAGCCAACTTTTGAAATTGTCGATTTCATGAGTACGAAGTTTAGGAATCAATTCTTCAAAAATCTGCATCACAGCATCTTGGCTTTGCTCCGCATCTTGTAAATATTTGAAGCACACACCATACAACAAAGACATATAGGGAGCATACAGTTTGCCCAATACATCGAGACTGCCCGTCGCCTTATATTGTAATAGAAGCTCCTTTTCGTTCATGCACTTTATTTGCTATAATGATGCTTTAAGATACAGTTTTCCATAAAATTATCTAAACAAAATCATTGCAATTACAAGTGTCACGATAATATTGAAAGTTTGCGCAATCAAAAAAGCGTACAAAGGCTTTTTGTTACTATGCTGGAAAAGGTCTTTAAAATTAGTTTCCAAACCAATGGAAGTAAATGCTAAAACAAACCATAAGCTTTGTAAGCTTTTCAAACTTTCTTTGACCAAATTATTTGTTTCAGGAGAAATAACAAAAGAGAAAAGCAAAGAAGCAAACACAAAACCGATAACAAATTTTGGAAAACGCTCCCAAATAATTTTCAAAGTCGGTTTTTCTTTCTTTGTTTCGTCGTCTACGGATTTGGCATAAGTCCAATAAATACTAATCGCAAAAGCGGCAATACCTAGCAGTACATTTTGAGAAAACTTCACAATAGTACTGATTTTCAAGGCTTCCTCTCCGACCAAAGAACCAGATGCAACAACTGCTCCTGTTGTATCGATAGAACCACCTAACCAAGCGCCTGTTACTTCTTGTGATAAACCCATCCATTCAGCCAAGTAAGGCATAAAAATCATCATCGGAATAGCTGTAATCAACACCAATGAAATTACATAAGATAGTTTTTTGCTGTCGCCTTTTATAGCTCCCGAAGTAGCGATAGCTGCCGAAACACCGCATATAGAAACTGCACTTGCCAACATCAACGACATTTCCTTATCGATTTTAAGTTTTTTACACAACCAAAAAGCGAAGTACCAGACTGAAATAACCACCACCAATGCTTGTATCAATCCCAAAGAGCCTGCTTTCAGGATATCTCCGAAGATAACGGTTGTTCCTAATAATACTAAACCTATCTTAACATAAAGCTCTGTACTTAAAGCGTTCTTAAACCATTCTGGCAAGGTAAACGTATTGCTAATCAATAAGCCGATTCCTAACGCAAAAATCACTGCTTCGAGATTATATTCTTTGACAGTAGAATTCCCTGCCAAAATCAAGGCAAAAATCGTCAATACAAAAACCGATGGAAAAACGATAAGCAAGGATTTAATGGATTTGTTCAGTAACAATGCGCCCAAAATCGCTGTAATAAGAACGGTTATAAATTGACTTGCTATTTTTGTTAAATTCGATATTGAAAATACTTTAGTAGTCAAATCTGAAGTAGATTCCCAGCTAAAACTTGGCTTTGGAATAATACACCCTAATATGGCTAAAAGGACTAACCCCAATCCCAAAATCACCACGACCCAATCTTCAGTAAATGCTATTCTTTTTGTTGACATAAATTAGTTTTATTGTTCTTTTTTAGTTAGATGTTTAAATGCTTTTTGGGTAGTTGGGTAATTGTGTGTAAATCCTTCTTGCAAAGTATGAATAGTCGTGACACCATTTGTTAATAGCAACATATCACTTTCTACACTTTTAAAATAGGCTCCAATTCGAGCGAAAAGCGCAGGTAAAGGTATTCCAATTGGCATCCCTACCGCTTTACGCAGATTTTTCATAAATTCTTTATTCGATTCAGGTTGAGGTGAGCAGGCATGATACAATCCAGAAGGTGATTCATGGTTAATTATCCAAATCACTAATCGAACTAAGTCTAGCTCGTGAATCCACGCTATTTGCTGTTTTCCATCGCCTACTTTACCGCCTAGCCCAAGTTTTGCTAAAGGTAATAATTCTTTAAACATACCAAATTTGCTGGATAGCACTGGACTTAACCGTAATATTACTTTTTTTGTATCGGGTGTTTTTACATCAAAGAATGTTTTTTCCCACTCTTTGGTCAAATGAGCTAAAAAAGTATTTCCAAAAGATGTGGATTCTTCATTATGTAATCCTTCAACACCTTCGAAAAGGGATATGCCCGAAAAATTAATCCATAATCGTGGAGGAGAATCCAATTTTTGAATAGCTTCTCCCAAAAGCCGAGTTGGTGTAATACGTGATTGCAGTAATTCTTTTTTATTTTCGGCGGTGAATCGACATTGGATGGATTTTCCACTTAAGTTGATTAGAGTATCAATACCTTCCAACTCTTGTATCCAATTACCAAGGCTTTGACCATCCCATTTGATATATTGGATATTTGGATGAGAAGATTTCGCCTCTTTTCTGCTCAATATAAGGACTTGATAGTCCAAATGAACCAAAATTAATGTAAGTAACTTGCCAATATTCCCAGTTCCTCCAGCTAATACAATTCTTTTCTGTCCCATTATAAACTTACTGCTATATTAAAATGATCCTTCAAGGCAATCCTTGCTGTGTGAAAACCGCACATGCCGTGTACACCTCCTCCAGGAGGGGTTGCCGATGAACAAATATAAACCGATTTGTTGGACGTGCGATGAGGATTCAAAGAAATGGTCGGACGAGTATACAACTGCGAAATATCCATTATGCCGCCGTTGATATCGCCACCAATATAGTTAGGATTGTACGCTTCCATTTGCAGTGAATTAAACGTATGCTTTGCCAATATTGTATCTTTAAAACCTGGTGCAAAACGTTCTATTTGGTTTTCTATAATTTCAGTATAATCAACGGTAGAACCATTAGGCACGTGACAATATGCCCATCCTGTTTGTTTATCTTCAGGCGCTCTACCCTTATCAAATTGACTTTGCTGGGTAAAAAGCACAAAAGGCTTATCTGTAATTTTCCCTCTGTGTCCATCTTCTTCAGACAATGCGATATCATTGAACGTACCACCAATATGTACAGTAGCAGCTTGTCGGGCGCGCAAATCCGTAAATGGTGTTTCTTCAGAAAGTGCCCAATCAATTTTGAATACGCCCATACCTTGCTTGTAGCGTTGCAATTGCTTCGCATAGAATGGTGTAAATCCCAATCCCTCAATATTCAACAATTGCTTTGGTGTCAGATCCAGTAATAAAATCTTATGTTCTGGTAGGTCAAATTTATTTTTAAGCCAAAATCCTGTTTGTATTTTACCCCCTAAGGATAGATAATAAGACGCTAACGCATTGGCTATCGACTGTGAACCGCCCTTCGGAATAGCCCAACCATACCGGTGTCCTACGCCCATCAGCACTAAGCCAATTGCCGAAGTCGTAAAATTATCCAATGGTTGAATGCCATGTGCCGCCATACCAGCCCATAAGGCTTTTGCTTTTTCAGTTTTGAAGTGCTTGGCCAACCACGAAGCAGGTTGTAACGCATGCAAACCAAAAGCAGCGAGATTCAATGGGTATTTTGGAAATCCCAAAGGCCCCATCGTGTCTTTCGCCAGCTTTTCCCAATTTTTGACTACAGGTTGTATCAAACTTTTGTAGTATTCACCATCTTCACCCAACTCATTAATCGTTTCTTGTAAATCACGATGCAATACCCCTCCTTCTTCACCTAATAAAGGATGTGCAGCTTCGTATTTAGCATATTCAAATGATAAGCCATAGTCTGATAATGGAATGGAACGCATAAAAGGTGACGCCATCGCCATCGGATGTATAGCAGAACAGACATCATGTTTAAATCCTGGCAATGTCAGTTCCTTCGTTCGCATTCCCCCTCCGATAGTATCCGATCCTTCTACAATAAGCGTAGAAAGACCTTGCTGCTGCAATATTATCGCAGCAGCAAAACCGTTCGGTCCAGAACCTACTATTATTGCGTCGTATTTTGCCAATGTTTAATAGTTATGGAACTAATTTAGTGGTAAAAAACCAAAATTTTCTATGATATGCTCTCCTTTTTCTTTAAACCAGTTCACATATTTTGAAAAATATGTATTTTCATTTTCAGAAATGGTTACTGTAAGTAGACCTGAAGGCAATTCAATTTTATCTTTTTTAAGTCTTTGGATTAGAACCTTACGGTCTGCATAAAAGTTTTCATCACTGTCTATAGTACCATTATTGTTTAAATCAATTGGCAACACAGTTATTCCTTGCTTTATCTTTCCTGTGTTTATATCATAAATATTAGATGGATCCAAAAATGTGATGCCTAATGTATCTTTGGCAACAAGATCTATTAACAAACTGTCATTTTCTATTTTATCATAGTCATTGACAAGCGTTTTTATATCCTCCTTTAAAAAACTAGAAAATGAAACCGCCGCACAAGCGCTACGAGTTAATACATTGAAATTAGAATTTGGCTTAAATCCGGCATCTCCCTTGTCTTTAAAAAATATACTTTTAAGTTCATCTACACGAATACCTTTCTCCAATAGACTTTTAATATCGGGGTGGTTAGTGTTAACAACAGGTAGATAGACAATTTTGGCTAAGGCAATTTGTTTATAACCTTCCTTAGCAGTAGGAAGCACATTTGGTGTAGCAGTGGCTGTAATATCTGCCTTTGGATTTCTAGATGTAATTTCAAATAATTTATCAAAACCTTCTCCTTGTAATGGTTCATTAAATTGCTCAAATAACGGCAGTAAAAATCTTGTACCCGTAACAGTGTATTTTCTTTGTGCATATGCAGTTGAAACTATTCCAAATGCAATTATTAAAATTTTTAAACTTTTCATTTTGATATAATTTTAGTTGTAGCCTTCATTTTGTTCAATTTCTTTATCAACAAAGATTAATTGTTGCGGAATAGGGAGTAATAATTTGTAGTCTTTAGTTATACCTAATGTTGCTTTAGCCTTATTCGTTCTTATTAAATCAAACCAACGTTTTCCTTCAAATGCAAATTCTAATCTACGTTCTAACTGTATTTGACTTTCTAATTCTTCTTCATTTGCATAATCAGAAACTTCCGAAACATTTGCTCTTGCACGTAGCTTTTTCAGGTCATTATTTGCATCAGCTAATTTTTTAAGCTTAACATTAGCTTCAGCTCTATTGAGATATATTTCTGCAAGTCGGAAGACATAAACTTGATCAATACCCATAGCAGGCTTAAAATCCATGTTTCCATAGTAAATACCCTGATCTAAAAGTAGTAGGTTCTCCCGATCACCACCCACGAGAGGATTATTAAGAAGACTTATCAGATCATCAGTGGGTAAAAATTCTCTTCTTCCTCCTAAAGATCCAGGAAGCCAATTAATCGCATAGTTATTGCGGTTATTGATAGTATATTCAATTTCAAAAATTGATTCAGCAGTATTTTTTGATAAGTAAAAATCTGAATAGCTTTTATTCAATTGATATAAGGTAGTTTGTTCGATCACCTTATTCGCATTATTTACTGCTTCTTGCCATCTTTCTAGATACAAATAAAGAGTACTTCTAAAAGCCCATACTGCCCCTTTAGATGCTCTCGACTTAATGGTATTAAGTGCTAAATACTGCTCTGCTTTCTCTAGATCAGATAAAATCTGTTCATATACTGCAGCTTTATCCGAACGAGAAATTCCTAATCCATCTTCTATAGAACCTGTAGGTTTCAGTATTATAGGAATACCTCCCCACAATCGTACAAGATCAAAATAATTCAATGCACGTATAAAATAAGCTTCGCCAAGTATGCGAGCTCTTTCCGCATCTGTAAACGCTTGATCCTGAATATCAGGCACCTTAGAGATTATATGGTTTGCACCATTAATGGTGCTATAGATTGCATTCCATAAACTTTCAACTCTTGAATTAGAAGTAAAGACTTCAAAAACATCAAACTCTCGATTACTAGGACTGTTACCAACCCATCTTAAATTATCACCTGAAAGATTGGTAATAAATCGAAAAGAAACACCATGGTAACTATCAGAAGCCAACTTGTTATAAACACCATTCAATGCGGCTGCGGCTCCCTTTCCATTAGTTATGGATTGTTCATCACTTATAGCCAATTCAGGTTCTACCTCCAGAAAATTGGCACAAGAAGTAAACAAAAATAATATTGTGATTATGATTAGATTTTTTTTCATTACTATAATGTTATGTTAACACCTAATTGAAAAGTTCTGGGTTGAGGAGCAATAGCTTGATCGTAACCAATTTGATTTTGATCAGCTCCTGTTGTATTTACTTCCGGATCTACACCTGAGTATTTAGTAAAAGTCAATGGATTCGTAGCTGCCAGATAAAGTCTTAAATTTTTAATGTGGGCACGCTCTAACCCTTTTCCTTTAAAATGATATCCTAAGGAAACATTGCGTAGACGCAAATAGGAACAGTCTTCCAGAAAGCGACTTGGAATGATACTCGCATTATTTCCCGAAGTGGTCATCCTAGGTACATCCGTAATATCTCCCGGTTTTTGCCATCTATTTAACTGTTCTTCTAACATAGCAAAGGCATCATTTCTAGAGCCACCATGCCCCATACGATACCTTGTATTATTCCACATTTTATTTCCTACAGAAAAATAAAGCAATGATTTGATATCCAACTTGTCCCAAAGGAAGAAATCATTATTAAAGCCTCCTGTGAATTTTGGCCATGCGTTTCCGATAATTTGTAAATCCGCATCAGTGGCTAAACCATCATTATTTAAATCTTCGAAAAGTACTTCACCGTTTTCTGGATTTACACCGATCTGCTTATGTGCATAAAAAGAATATAAAGGATTGCCTTCTTTGAGTATTGTTCTATTCAATAGAATAATAGAGTTTAACTTCTCAATAAGATTTATATTTCTAAAAATATTGAGATTTGTGTTCCATTTAAAATTTGCTTTGTCAACTAATTTTCCATTAAAGGCAAACTCAAACCCCTTATTGCTCATTTCACCAACATTTGAAAGTTGTGAGCTGAAACCTAATTTAGAGGATATAGGATTGGACAATAATAAATCTTTAGTATACTTATCGTAATAATTGAACTCGATATTAAATTTGTTCTTGATAAATCCTATTTCAAAACCAGCATTAAACTGCGAAGTTGTTTCCCATTTCAAATTAGGATTTGCCAATTGAGAGGGAAATATACCAGAGGCGTTTAAATAATTATGGCCCCCGGACCACAATCCTCTAGAAGCGAAGTCATTTATACCATTTTGATTTCCTGTAATACCGTAACTTGCCTTTAATTTTAAATCGCTTAACCATTGAATATCTGCTAAGAACGATTCTTGGGAGATTCTCCAAGCTCCACCAATTGATGGAAAATAAGCCCATTTATTTTCCTTTCCAAAACGTGAAGATCCATCTGCACGAATACTTGCATCCAGTATATATTTGTCAGCAAAAATATATGTTCCCTTTCCAAAAAAGGATACTAAAGCTGATGTTGTTGACCTAGAAGTACCATATTGAGTTGCAGAAGATGCAATCTTTGTAAACTCATCGGATGGAAATCCAATCCCCGTGACACTAGTCAGGTCATATGATTCCTTTTGCAACGTATTTCCGATTACAAAAGATAATTGGTTGTTATCATTAATAGTTGTGAGATACGACAGTGTTTGCTCATTTATCAAAGAAGTTAATCGTGATGTGGCAGAGGTAGCCTCCCCATTAGGTTGACCTAAAAACATTTTACTATTGTAGTAGTTGTTTTCATAGTTTTCGTTGAAATCAATACTCCAACTTGTTTTGAAAATTAAATTTTTCAAAATTGAATATGAACCATATACGTTACTAATAACCCTTGAACCTTCCGCTTTAAAGTTTGATTCATTAATAGTTGCTAAGGGGTTTTCAAAGAACACTGGACGGTTATAATTACCATCGCTTGTAAATAGTGGATAATAAGATGGAGTATATAATGCCCCATTTACTGTTCCATTAGGCACATTTCCGTTGGCACTCATATTCCTAATCGTTCGTACCAAACTTGTACTTGTACCAATCTTCACTTTTTCCGTGATCTTATTATCTAGATTTATTTTAATGCTATACCGTTTAAACCAATCTGGTTTAACAATAGCTTCTTGATTGGTAAAACTACCTCCTAAATAATACTGTGTTTTTTCATTGCCCCCACTCATCGATAGATCAACATTTTCACTTTCTGCAGTTTGAAATATAAGCCCAATTCTATCATAGGTAGTCAGATCTTCTGGGTTGCCTTTACCTCCCTCACTTACGGAACGGAATGGCCTTTTACTAAAATCCTTTCCATCATTAATCCATGTTTCATTTTGAAGAATTGATTCCTGTTCTGCAGTTAAAGTTTTCCATTTTTTCGGTGCATTTGAATAGGATTTTGAAAGGCTAAAGCCAATATTATTTTTTCCAGCCTTACCTCTTTTTGTAGTAATAATTACAACACCATTTGCCCCTCTTGCACCATAAATAGCCGTAGCACTTGCATCTTTTAATATTTCTATAGATTCAATATCTGTGGGGTTAATATCCGCTAGAGGAGAAGTCTCTTGTCCCCCTGTTCCTATAGTTTGGAGACTTGTATTATTGATGAATACTCCATCAACGACATATAAGGGATTATTGCTAGCATTAATAGAAGTAGATCCTCTAACACGTAAAAATATACCTGTTCCAGGCACCGATGAATTAGCAGAAACTAAAACTCCCGACGCTTGTCCTTGTAAAAGCTGGTCTACTCCAGAACTCTGAATATCCTCTAAAGCTTGACCACTCACTTTAGCAACGGAACCTACGACGTCCATTTTCTTCTGCGTTCCATACCCTACCACCACCACCTCATCTAATCCATTAGATTTTGGTTTGAGTTCTACTATTGCAGGTGATGTTTTGAACACTATGGTTTGCGATTCGTAGCCTACATAAGATATAGTCGCTGTGAATGGCAATTTTTGTCCTGTGACAAATTGAAATTTACCCTGGCGATCTGTTTTCACACTATGTGTTACGGCTTCCAATTGTATAGTAGCACCTTCAATAGGCTCTTTAGTATCTGCATCGATGACAGTTCCTACTAAAGAAGCATTGATAATAGGCTTGGTCTCTTGCGCCTTTATCGAACTCCAAAAGCCCGAAGATATAGACAATAGAATAGCTAGGGCGTATATAAATACACTCTTATTTTTCATTTCAAGTAAGATTAAAGTTATTGACTACAAGCAACCTTTGTAGGTATCAAAAGGCTTGCATGAATGATTGAGATAAAGTCTCGAGAGTTGTGCCCACCTCCCGAGAACTTTAATATATGTAGATTAAACTAATTAGGCTTGCATTCGCATCTTGTAACAAATGGTATAATGCACAATCAAGTCCTTAATATCATTTTGTCGAAAATTATTTTTTTCTGAGTTTTTCATAGTAAATAGGTTTGTTAAAATTTATTTCAAGAAAATATTAACCAAACTCCAAGTTGAGGTAATTATCACCAATACACCAACTAATATTAACAAAGCTTTTGGATTCACTTTTGAAGCGACAAATGCACCAATTGGTGCAGCGATCACACCGCCAATCACTAATCCAAGTACTATATCCAAATGTTGTACACCTAATACGAAGATGAATACGATTGTCGCAAAATATGTAACGAAAAATTCTGCTGTATTTACTGTACCTATAGTTTTACGTGGATTATGTCCCTGACTCAATAAGTTTGATGTCACAATCGGACCCCAACCACCTCCTCCAATCGCATCGAATAGCCCACCGAATAAAGCCAGGTAGGGAGCATATTTCGTTTTAGGTTTAGTATCAACTTTCTTTCTAATAGCTTTGATGATTAAATAACCACCCAATAAGATTAAATAACCCGAAATATAAGGCTTTATTACGCCGCCATCTAATATATCAGACAAGAGATAGGCACCTAATGATGCGCCCAATACACCTGTAAAAACGATTTTAAAAAACAGCTTTTTATCCAGATTGTTGAACTTGATGTGCGAGAGACCCGATACGCCTGTCGTAAATATTTCTGAAGTATGAACACTTGCAGAAGCCAATTTTGGCGATATACCTAAACTGAGTAATAAAGTCGTACAGCTGACTCCGTATGCCATGCCCAAAGCTCCATCAATCAATTGTGCAAAGAAACCTGCAACAATAAATAGTAGGAATGTAGTGTCAAAATCTACAGTATTATTTTGTACCGCTTGAACAAGCAAATAGCCGAAATAAGTAATGATGACAATCTTTAGTAGTAAAATAATTCCTACTATAGGGGACAATATTTTTTTCTTAGCAATTGCTGCTGGAATTTCAATAGTTTGATCTTTATTACTCATGTCTAAGTTGATTTAATGAGTGAATTATCTTTAATTATCTCCAATTGTATCTCAAAGTCACACCATATGTTTGTGGATCACCAACAACACCTGCATATTGACCAAAGTTTCCCGGAGCAGCTAACAATTGCTCGTAATAATCCTTATTCGTTAAGTTTCTACTCCACGCAATCACTGATAAGCCATTACTTCCACGGAATCCCAAACGCGCATTTACCAATGTATAAGCATCAATATTCAAGTATTGCGATGGTGATGGACTTGATGAAAATTTAGAGCGATAGAATGCATCTACACCTAAGAAATAACTTCCTTGAAGGCTTAAGAAATTGCCTTTGACAGTAAACTCTGGAGAAATCGTCCAAGAATATTTAGAAATACCTGGCAATTCACCTCCTGAAACATCTTTGAAGGCTTGAGCTCCACCCACTTCTTCCAATGGAACAGGTGCATTTGTGAATGAATCATATTTACCATCTGTATAGGCAAATGCTGCATTGATACGTAAGAAGTTAGTGGCGCGGATACTACCGTCCAATTCTAAACCTTTCACACTTACTTTTTCTGCATTAGCCAAATAACCTCTGTTTACACCTGGATCGGGTGTTTGAACTTGCGTTTGGTAATCTTTAATATTTGTTTGGAAAATAGTTAAGTTTAAAAACGCATTACGTGTTGGGTTAGTTTTTACACCAAATTCGTAGTGATTTACAGATTCAGGCTTAACTTCCGCCAATTCTTTCGCAACTTTACCGTCAATTACTGGTAAGCCTCCAACATTGATACCAATTGGTTTGTAAGATTTTGAATAAGTAACGAACGCATTGTAGTTCGGGTTGAATTTATATTGTAAAGATAATTGTCCCGAAAAATTCGCTGCATCCGCATCCACATCAAATTCTTGATTTGAATAAATACTTTTGACTGCCGCCAATTGCGCTTCTGTATAATTAATCTTGTTATCAATATAATTTACACGTGCATAGTTTGCGACTTTCTTATCATAATTGTAACGTACACCTGGCAATACGTGTATCTTATCAGTAATAGCCCAGTCAATTTGACCAAATACAGCTAAACTTGTACTTTTTATACCATAATTTGTACGAATTCCGACACGATCTATTAAGCCTGGTGCCCATTGTGTAGCAGAAGCATTATTTTGTTGAAAACGCCATAACGCATCACCAGCCTCTTCTGTATGTACTGGATCAGTACTTAAATCTTGCCATAATCCAAAAACACCTACTACACCACTAATTTTTTCATTTATATTACCAGAATATCTGAATTCTTGTGACCACTGGTCATGCTTCGAAGTTCCTGATGAAATGGTGTAAACTGGAATACCCAAATAATCTCTATCATTCAATGGTACCCATTTCCAATATCTCCACGCCGAAGTAGATGTTAGAGTTCCATTACCAATTTTATAGTCAAAATTTAATGAAGCGCCACCCAATTCGTTATCTGCCTTTGATCTCGTATCTAAATCAACTTTACGTTCGAACGCACTTTTATAAGGGATTTCATAACCCAAATCTTCAATAATCTTATTAAACTGTCTATATTCTGAACGCTGATTTTTCACAACACCAGCAACTGCCCAACCATATCCATCCGGCTTTTGAATTGTTCGATCACCCGTCAACGTAACTTTCAAATTTTCTGTTGGTGTATACAACAATTGCCCACGTAGTCCCAAATTGCTAATATCATTAATTTGACGATCTGTATGCACATTATACAACAGTCCATCACGTTGTGTACCAGAAAATGAAACTCTTGCCGCTAACTTATCCTTTACAAGAGGTCCTGTAATTGAAGCTTTACCTTGTACATAACCGTAATTACCATAACTTACTTCAAAATTAGCTCCCGGAATGAAGGAAGGAAGTCTTGAGGTAATATTGAAAGCGCCAGAAGTAGTGTTTTTACCAAACAATGTTCCTTGAGGGCCACGCAATACTTCAATCTGTTCGATATCAATGAAATCTAACGCTGTAGCTGCTGGTCGTGCTATATAAACACCATCTAAATAAAAACCTACACCTGGGTCGATACCATCATTTGTTAAACCGTATGTAGATCCAAGACCACGAATATTTAAAGTTGTATTACGCGGGTTGGAAGCATACAATTGTACCGAAGGAATAACCTCTTTAATACGGCTTACGTTGAATGCTCCAGCATCTTCTATAGTGCTTGCTTTTACTAATGAAACTGGGATAGGGATATCTTGAATTTGTTCTGTACGGCGACGAGAAGTTACAAAAACCTGCTCTAAAGAATTCACACTTTGCTTTAATTCGATAACAGCTGGAGAAGTTTCGATAACTAATTTTTGAGTTTCGTATCCCAAGTAAGAAACGATAACCGTGAAAGGTAATTTTTGACCAGTAACAAATTGAAATTTACCGTCTCTATCTGTTCTAACTTGGTGAGTCACTGCATCCAATTGCACGGTGACACCTGAAATTGGTTCTTTAGTATCTGCATCAATCACAGTACCAACCAACGAAGCATTAATAATAGGTTTTGGATCTTTTTGTTGTGCTTGTACCGCGCCGGCAGTTCCAAGTAATAAAGATAATCCGAAGGAAATGCTATAAATAGCTTTATAATTCATAAATTTAAATCGTTTAGTAGTGAATATTACAAGTATCAATGCCAATCGAAAACTTGTTCATTATTTAACAAAATCAAGGGGAAGCCTCACACTTCCCCTATCTATATACATAAGGGGAAAAGAAACTATCTGCACATTCGCATGTTCCCACGCAAAAGATTTTGTTTAATAAGTGTAGTCCGTGCTACCAGATCTGTTTTTAGTAATTTGTAAAATTGATTCATTCTCAAAAGTTTAATATTAAGGTTGATTAATTCCATCTTTGCTCTCATAATGAATGAGATAACGATGCAAATATAAAAACAAAAAATAAAATGTCTACTAATTTTATAGATTTTATATACTTTATTATTTAACAAATTGATTATCAATGATATAATTTCTAATTATTAACTATAATAATATTTTAATAACCAAGATTTAACCCACGAATAAGACTGTTAGCACAAAAAAGCCCGCTAAGAAGCGGGCTAAATCAATCAACTTAATTAAAACTGTTATTTAAAAACAATACTTATTTTCTTCTATTAATTTTCGTGCAATTCGTTGACGAGCTTCTTTCACATTGAAAGGTTGAGCTTTGGTAAATCGGCGTATACCAACTAACATCATATTTAATTCATCACCTTCGCCGAATGAATATAATGCTTCTTTTGCTGCCACATTAACTTTATCAATAGTAGTATACAAATACACACGAGCCATATCCGTTGCAAGAGCAGCTGCTTCCTCCCCTTTTGTATGGTATAATTTCTCCGCACGCAATAGCACAGACTCTGCAACATACACGTAACCGAAAATATCCGCTATATTCATTAAAATCTCTTGTTCTTTCGACAACGACATCATCAATTTTTGAACCGCAGCACCTGCCACCAACAAACCTGCTTTTTTAAGATTAGCGATGACTTTTTTCTCCGCTGCAAAAGTTGTTTCATCTTCTTCACCAAAATCTGGAATAGACAGCAATTCACCAGCCACCGCTTGCGCAGGTCCCATTAAGTCTAACTCGCCTTTCATCGCACGTTTCAACAACATATCAACCACCAACAAACGGTTTACTTCATTTGTACCTTCAAAAATTCTGTTGATACGTGAATCGCGATACGCTCTTTCCATCGGTGCTTCAGCAGAATACCCCATTCCGCCATAGATTTGAACGCCTTCATCCACCACATAATCCAACATTTCCGAGCACCAAACTTTGATAATCGCACACTCAATAGCAAATTGTTCTACGGATTTTAATTTAGCTTTTGCTTCATCCATTCCCCCTGCTACTAATGCATCGTATGCATCATCGATGTTTTGTCCAGCGCGATACGTTGCAGATTCAGTAGCAAAAAGTCGTATTGCCATTTCAGCTAATTTGTAACGAATAGCACCAAATTTTGAAATCGGTAAATTAAACTGCACACGCTCATTTGCATAATTCACCGCGCGAGAAATAACTGCACGTGCAGAACCAATCGTAGCAGCACCCAATTTTATACGCCCAATATTTAGAATATTCACAGCGATTTTGAATCCATTTTCGCGCTCCGAAAGCATATTTTCGACCGGAACAGGGCAGTCGTTAAAAAACACTTGACGTGTCGACGATCCTTTGATACCCAATTTATGCTCTTCTGGATTCATAGTGATACCACCAAAATCTTTTTCTACAATGAAAGCAGTTAGATTTTTATCGTCATCAATTTTGGCAAAGACAATGAAAATATCTGCAAATCCACCATTTGTGATCCACATTTTTTGACCATTTATCAAATAATGTGTTCCTTCTGCATTCAACTTCGCTGAAGTACGACCTGAGTTCGCATCCGAACCCGAATTTGGCTCTGTCAAACAATAAGCTGCTTTCCATTCACCTGTGCCTAACTTCGGAATATATTTAGCTTTTTGGGCTTCATTTCCATAATACAAAATTGGCAATGTACCAATGCCTGTATGAGCTGATAAAGCTACCGCAAAAGAAAATCCACCACCTACCGCATCCGTAACCAGCATCGATGTGTTGAAATTCTTACCAAAGCCACCGTATTCCTCTGGAATGGACACGCCCAACATGCCCAATTCACCTGATTTATCCAGCAAACTTTGCATCAACCCTTCTTCTTGTGCATCAATGCGATCCAACTTATTTAGTACTTCCATATCCAAAAAATCCAAACAAGTCTGACGAATCATCTGTGCTTCTTCATCAAATTCCTCTGGAATAAAAATATCTGTGTATGCAGTTTCTTTAATTACAAACTCCCCGCCCTTGATTGTTGCTTTGTTACTCATAGTTTTTAATTGATTAAGGAGAAAAGAATAAGTCTTAATATCTTATTCTTTTTATCATAATTTATAATCTTTAATGTTTGCCCTCTAATCTAATCCAGCAATTCAAAAATTCCTGCTGCACCTTGTCCCGTACCCACACACATGGTCACCATGCCATATTTTCCACCGCGTCGTTTCAGTTCATTCAAAACCTGCACGGTTAATTTTGCTCCAGTACATCCTAATGGGTGACCTAAAGCAATAGCACCGCCATTCACATTGATTTTTGATTCATCCAAACCTAACTCACGGATAACTGCCAACGATTGTGAAGCAAAAGCTTCGTTCAATTCGAACAAATCAATATCTTCTTTCTGCAAGCCAGCCATTTCCAAAGCTTTTGGAATTGCTGCAATTGGTCCAATCCCCATGATGCGTGGAGGCACTCCTGCTACTGCATAAGAAATTAATTTTGCGATTGGTTTTAAGCCAAGTTCTTTCACTTTTCGTTCGGACATCACCAATACAAAAGCTGCACCATCTGAAGTCTGGGAAGAATTACCTGCCGTCACTACTCCGTCTGCTGCGAAAACCGGTCTCAATTTGGCCAACGCATCTAACGTTGAGTCCACGCGAGGACCTTCATCTGTATCAACGACATATTCGCGTGTTGCCATTTTTCCATCTTTGATATAATTTTCCTTGATTTTAATCGGAACGATTTCATCTTTGAAAACACCAGATTTAATGGCACCCACAGCTTTCTGATGTGAATTCAACGCAAAAGCATCTTGATCTTCACGTGAAACATTAAATTCATGCGCGACAGCTTCTGCAGTCAATCCCATTCCCCAGTACCAATCAGGATTCTCCTTTGCTGTCTTAGGATTTGGAACTATCTTCCACCCACCAAATGGCATCCCTGACATCACCTCTGCTCCACCAGCTATTATAATATCCGCCATGCCAGTTTTAATCTTTGCTGTCGCTGTCGCAATAGTATCTAAGCCCGACGCACAATAGCGGTTAACTGTTACACCTGGAACTTTGTCGGTATCTAATCCCATCAGCGAAATGAAACGCGCCATATTCATACCTTGCTCTGCCTCGGGCATCGCATTACCGACGATGACATCGTCAATTTCTTCTTTATTTAAATTGGGCACTGATGCCACTAAATGTTTTATAACTTCTGCTGCTAAATCGTCTGCACGCATGAATCGAAAACCACCTCTCGGCGCCTTCGCTACTGCCGTACGATATCCTGCTACTATATATGCTTCCATTTGTTGAGATTTGAGATTTGAGACAATAGATATGCGATAATAGATGTTTTTCTACTTCTCTATCTTAGTTCTTCATTTCTAAGTTTATTGTGAAATCCAAAAATCATTTTTTGAATTTCAATTAATTGATTACATATTTCAACGGATTTTTCAGAATCCAACAATCCTAACTTACTTGCAATTAATACTTGTGTATGTAATTCATAAACTGAACCATTGGCAATTCCTAGAAAATGGATAAATTCTTTAATCGAATTTCTCCCTGCTCCCTCAGCTATATTTGAGGCAATGGATACAACAGACCTCTTTATTTGAGACGACAAACCATATTTTTCATCCGATGGAAAATTTGCAACCATATCATAAACAACCACTGATAATTCAATAGCTCTATTCCAAATTTTCAACTCGAGTAAATTATGCATGTCTAATGTCTCAAATCTAATCTCTCATATCTCCCTCAATTCCTCAAAGGCTTACCTTTTGTCAACATATGCTGTATACGCTCCAATGTTTTGCGCTCAGCACATAATTCCAAGAAAGCTTTGCGTTCTAAGTCGAGTAAGTATTGTTCCGAAACTTCCGTTGGTGCGGAGAGATCGCCTCCACACATTACGTATCCCAGTTTTTCGGAGATTTTCTTATCATGATCCGAAATATATTTACCAGCTCGCATAGAATCCGAACCTACGTAAACAATACCCAAACCTTGATTACCCAATACTTTGATATCCGAACGTGGAATAGGCTGTACATAACCTGCATCTGCCAACTCAATTGCTTTGGTTTTTGCGTCAACTAATAAACGTGAACGATTCATCGTAATCGCATATTTACCTTTTTGCAAATAACCTAACTCGAAAGCTTCAACAGCCGAAGTTGATACCTTCGCTTGGCCAATAGTCAAGAATCGATCTTTTAGCGTATTTTGTACAATCTGATCGTCTTTGTATTCATTCGAAGCGCGTAAAGCAAATTCTTTCGAACCTCCACCGCCGGGAATTACACCAACCCCAAATTCAACTAAACCCATATACGTTTCCGCGTGTAATTGCACAAAATCAGCGTGCATAGAGAACTCACAACCACCACCTAAAGTCAATTGAAATGGAGCTGCAACTACAGGAATTGATGAATAACGAAGACGCATCGCTGTATTTTGGAACATACGTACAGCCATATTCAACTCATCGTAATCCTGCTCTACCGCCATCATAAATATCATACCTATATTTGCTCCTGCGGAGAAATTTTTCCCGTCATTCGAAATCACTAATCCACGGTAATCTTTTTCCGCAATATCAATTGCTTTGTTGATACCTTGAATTACATCACCTCCAATAGTATTCATTTTGGTATGAAATTCACAGTTGATAATTCCATCCCCCAAATCGATGATTGAAACTCCAGAATTTTTCCAAATCGTTTTCGAGTCACGGATATGGTCTAATACGATTAAATCTTCCGTACCCGGAATTGGTTTATACGATTTGCTTACTATATCATAATAATGGCGAACACCATTTTCTACTTTATAAAAGCTCTCAGCACCCGACGCCAACATATCATGCACCCACTGTGCTACTTCACCTGTTTGACCTGGAAGGCGTTTTTCCTCTGACTGAATCTTGCCTAAAGTTTCACGAACTCCCAAAGCATCCCAAACTTCAAAAGGACCTATTTCCCAACCGAAACCCGCACGCATCGCATCGTCAATACGGAAAAAATCATCCGTAATCTCAGGAACACGTTTTGAAACATATTCGAACAAAGGGTAATGCATAGCGCGAAAAAGTGCAGCTGCTTTATCTGTACCTTGTTCGTATACTTTCATGCGTTTGCGAATATCTTCTATGAGCTTAGTCGCCTCCAGAGTGGAAGACTTCACTTTTTGTTGCGAGCCATATTCTAAGGTTTTCAAGTTCAAAGACAAAATTTCAGAACTACCGTCAGCAGCTTTTACTTTTTCATAAAAACCTTTTTTTGTTTTTTCACCCAACCATTTATTTTCTACCATCTTGGTGATGTAATCAGGCAATTTGAATACACCTTTCGACTCGTCATTTGGTGCATTTTGATCCAAACCATTAGCCACGTTGACTAAAGTATCCAAACCAACCACATCTGCAGTACGGAAAGTTGCCGACTTAGGATGTCCCATCGCTGGACCCGTGTATTTGTCGACTTCTTCGACTGATAAATCCAACTGATCCACCAAATGTGTCAAAGCTAACATCGAGTAAACCCCAATACGATTGCCAATAAAGGCAGGAGTGTCTTTACAAAACACAACTGTCTTGCCCAACATCTTGTCACCAAAGTGCATTAAGAAATCAACAACTTCTTGTTTAGTGAATGCTGTTGGAATAATTTCTAACAATTGCAGATAACGAGGAGGATTAAAAAAGTGTGTGCCACAAAAATGAGCTTTAAAATCATCCGATCTACCTTCATTCATCATATAAATAGGAATACCAGATGTATTAGAAGTGATTAAAGTTCCTTGTTTGCGGTATTTTTCGACCTGTGCAAACACAGACTTTTTAATATCCAAACGTTCGACTACAACTTCGATAATCCAATCAACCTGCGAAATTTTGGACATATCATCCTCAAAGTTTCCTGTCTGTATTCGCTTCGCATAAGATTTGCTAAATAGAGGCGCTGGATTAGATTTTATTGCGGTATCAAGTGAGGTATTAACAATACGATTTCTTACCGCAGCACTTTCTAATGATAACCCTTTCGCTTCTTCGGCGGGAAGCAATTCCTTTGGAGGAATATCCAAAAGCAACACCTCTACACCAATATTAGCAAAGTGGCATGCGATACGCGAACCCATGACCCCCGAACCCAACACTGCTACTTTTTTAATGCTTCTCATCATAAGTTTATATTTTTTTGATTACTCTTCAACCATGACTTGTGGTTCATATTTATTTGCCAAATCATTTAATTTAGCAAGCATTTGTGCTAACTGTTGTCTTTCTTTCTCGGTAAATTGCGCATCCAAATATTCATTGAAGCCTTTCACGACATCTTTTGCAATTTTTCGTTTCTCCACCCCCAAAGGAGTTAAAAATACCTTCACAGAACGTTTATCTTGTGCGCTAGCTTCTCTGTAAATGAAGCCTAAACTTTCCAAATTCACTAACACGCGTGAAAGCGATGTCGTCTTTACACCTGTCAAAGTTGCTATTTGTGATACAGGTGTTCCCTCTTTATGAATATTGATTAATATATACCCAGCTGCCTGCGTAAAACCATACTGTGTAGCTATTGCATTGTATTTATTCGCTACAGTTTGCCAAGCGGCTTTTAAAAAATAATCAATTGTTTTATTCTGGCTCATAGTCAATTCGGTAAAATGGCTAACCTGCATTTATTATGCATGCATAACAAATCTATAGATTAGAATTTAATATTTCAAGAATTATGTTGTTTTTTTAATAAAATTGTGTCTGAAATTGATTAAACACATCATTGGTTAATAGATATAATCAGCATCAAGGCAAAATGTGGATAACTTTTATGCATTGATTATCTAATAATTAGCGCGAATATACGATAGGTTATAAACATAATCAATATTGTATATGCGAATAATGCTTTAACTTTGTGAAAACAAAAAGCAAAAATATGGCATTAGTGAATATTCCTCGTCTAGATCTACATGATTATACTCAGGGGTCTACCGAGCTTCGCGCTCAATTTGTACAAAATATCGGTAAAGCATTTAATGAGACCGGCTTCGTAACAATTGCTAATCATGGACTTAGCCCTGCGTTGATCGAGGAGCTTTATGCTGTCGTAAAAGCTTTTTTTGATTTACCGCAAGAAACAAAAGATAAATATGAATATCCGGAGTTAGCTGGCCAACGTGGTTATACTAGTAAAGGCAGAGAAAAAGCCAAAGACGCTAAGGTTCCAGATTTGAAAGAGTTTTGGCAGCGTGGTCAAACTATTATAGGCGAAGAGTACTCAAAAGCGGACTTCCCGGACAATCCATCTGTAGCTGAATTACCTAAATTTAACGAGATAACTGCCGAAATTTACAAGAAACTTGAAGATGCTGGGCGTAATCTATTGAAAGCCATTGCTTCCTATTTAGAATTAGAAGAAGATTATTTTGAAAAATATGTAATCAATGGTAATTCAATACTGAGAGCTATTCACTATTTTCCTATCGAAAATCCAGAATCTATTTCTGATGATGCCGTTAGAGCAGGTGCGCATGAAGACATCAATTTGATTACTTTATTAATTGGAGCTAGTGCTGATGGTTTAGAAGTATTAACGAAAGATGGACAATGGTTTCCAATAAAAGCTAAAGGAGAAGATATTGTTGTGAATGTGGGAGATATGTTGCAACGCTTAACGAACAATAAATTGAAATCAACTACACATAGAGTGGTGAATCCTCCTCGTGAATTGATGAAGACATCACGCTATTCTGTGCCATTCTTCTTACATCCAAAGGCAAGTATGAGCTTAGCATCATTAGATTCATGTATTTCGGAGGAATATCCAAAATTATACGAAGACTATACAGCAGGTCAATATTTGGACGAACGCTTAAGAGAAATTGGTTTGAAAATGTAATATAACTACAAAAGGCAATCTTGAGGATTGCCTTTTGTAGTTATAAAGTTTCTCGAATACTTTTAGGAAGGGATTTGACCACTAAATCAAAGCTATGATCAATTAGATCTAATAACTGTTTAGGGTTCAATTCTCGACCAAGAAAAACCGTATTCCAGTGTATTTTATTCATATGATATCCTGGAAATATAGTTTGATCATATTTCTCACGTAGTTCAATTGCATATTCAGGATCACATTTCACGTTGAAACTCAAATTCTCCACTTGATCCAACCCGATTAAAAGAAACACTTTACCTGCAATTTTGAAAACAAGCGTATCAGGTCCAAAAGGTAATTCTTCAGTGACCAATTGATGCTTTTCTAAGCAATGCGATCTAATATCTTCAATATGCATAGTAAAATTATGTACTAAGATAAAAGTTTTATGATATCATTTTGAATTTCAACACCTTTATCTTCATTATACCACTTTTGAAGAGATTCTTTCATAGCGTTGAATTCAACACATTCTTCTTTCCAAAACAAATATAACTCTTGGAGTTTTTGAGGACGCGGTCCCCAAACGGCTAAATCATTATTATTTGCATCTCGTATAATCAGCTTAGGAATAGACTTTCCCCCATTTGTTAAATAATTCTCAATCATAAAAGGCTCCTCGTCACGCAATTGAATATCCAACTTGATATTAGCATTATTCTCCACCATATTAATCAATTGTGGAACTGAGTGTGCTGCATCACCACACCATGGCTCCGTAATAATAATCCAAGTTTGTGGCTCTTGTATTGAAGAAATTACAGCTTTGAGCTCATCGTTTGGCTCAAATTTATTAAGCCAACGATTGGTTCTTGACCAATTTAGTTTGGCATAATTGTAATAATTTTCATCTTGATAAACAGGATATTGCTCAGGATTTAAGATGATCTGCTCGAAATAATTTAAGTATTCTTCAAAAGTCATATATCAGTGTTTTAAGCTTAAACAAAAGTACTTTTTTACGAAATATTATTTGTCATAAATTTGTTGGTTCTCGATTAAACCTTTTTAAAAAACTACCATCTAAGACCCTAATACCATAAACCAATTTTAATGAAAAGCATCATTTTTACCTTTCTTGGACTTCTGATTTCAAGCTTGAGTATAGCACAATCAAATTTAAATGGGAAAATCCTCGATAAAGCGGATAATACCCCCTTAACAAATGCAACAATTATATTACTAAATCAAGATTCGATCTTACAATATCATACCAGAGCGAATGAAAACGGAATTTTTGAATTTAAGAAAATTAAAAACAACGATTATATAGTCATAATCTCTTACCCCAAATTCGAATTGTATTCTCAACCAATCCAACTCAACAAGAATACCACATTAGATAATATTCTACTGAATTCTCAAGCTAATTTGATAGAAGAAGTGGTTGTGACAGGAAGAATTCCAATTCGTATTAAAGGTGATACTATCGAGTACGATGCGGGCAGTTTCGAAACGGAGAAGAATGCTAAATTAGAAGATCTATTGAGAAGGCTTCCGGGGCTTACAGTTTCTGGTGATGGTGCAATCACCGCTCACGGAAAATCAGTTGCTAAAGTATTGATTGATGGAGAGGAATTTTTTGGTTATGATCCTAAAATCGCAATTCGTAATGTCCGCGCTGATGCGGTAGACAAAGTTCAAGTGTATGAACGTAAGTCTGAACAAGCTGAGTTAACGGGCATCGATGATGGTCAGCGTATTCAGACGTTGAATGTCGTGCTCAAAGAAGAAGCACGGGTTGGTGTATTCGGCAACATCGAAGCTAACCTCGGAACGGAAGAATTATATACAGCCAATCTCTTTGCTGCAAAGTTCAACCGAACAGAACGCATTGGAATCACCGCTAACACCAACAATATGGGCGCATCAGCGGGAGGGCGTGAAGGTGGATTACGCATGAATAGCCAAATAACAGGTGAACCAAAAAATTCATCTATTGGAGCTAATTATGAAAATCAGTTCTTTAGCAAAAAGCTAAACGTGAACGCCAATTATAATTTTAATGACGCAAGCAACCGCAACGAACGTGATAGCTACAATAAAGAGATTGTTTCTAATGATCAAATCCAAGAGACAAACAGTAGCTCCAAAAATGAAAATGCTAACCAAGGGCATAACTTTAGATCACAATTTAGATGGCGTATAGATTCGACGTCCAATATGGAAGTACATTTAAATGCACGACAAAATCAAAGTACAGGCTTTAGTAGCTCGGAGAGTTTTATGCTTAACAATGTGACCGACTCTGTACGTGACTTTACGAGTTCTAACCGCAATTTCGGAGACAATCTTTCCAACGATTTCCGAATAAATTATCGCAAACGACTCAACGCCAATGGAAGATCGATTAATATTCACGTGAGTAATGACATGAATCAGTCCAACCAAGAAAGTGAAGTCTTTCAACGCACGTATTTACACAAAGACAATAGAGAAACAATCGTCGATCAGACAAGGATAAATGAATCTGATGGTAATAATTTTTCTACACAATTGCAGTTTTCTGATCGTATTACCCAACAAATGTATTACTCTATAGGCTATAATTTTGGGTACAATAAAAACAAAAATAAAATTGATGCATTTAATAATGATGGTGGGAATCAAACAATTGACGAACAATATTCACAAAATCTAATAAATGAGTCTAGCAATCAAAGCGTCGTAGCAAATTTGAATTATAATACTGAAAAATTAAATTTCTCTCTTTCAAATCGCACGAACTATAGAGATCAGGGGATAAATGACTCTTACCGAGATATTGATCTTAGCAGAAGTTTTTGGGATAATGATTTAAATATTAATGGTAATTATAGAATTTCTAATCGAAAAAATCTATCTGCATCTTACCAAAATAGTTTTGATGTACCTTCATTTGGACAATTGCAACCATTGCAACCACAAACTTCTCCTATCTTTTTACAATTAGGAAATCCAGATTTGCAGCGAGCTGTGAACAATAATTTCAGGTTGAATTACAATACTATGAGTCTTTTAAAAGGCACAAGCTGGAATTTAAACTCTGCAATAAGTTTTAAAAACAATCCAATTGTAAACAAACGAACTGTAACTGACACTTTGACCACAAGCACCTATGTCAATGTAATGGGTAGATCGAGTTGGAATGCAAACTTAAATGCAAACCACGGCAGACCTATATTTGACCGTAAGGTGCGATTGAATATTTTTTCAGGAGCGAATTATGGAAATGGATTTACATATACACGCTATTCGGAAGATGGTTCACGAAACGATCAGGGGCAGTATGAGCTAAACAATACGCAAAACGCATCTGTTTTTACAGGATTTAGTTTTAATGAACAAGATTCAAAAGGTTTGGACTATGATTTTAACTGGCGTGTGAATGTAAATAATCAACGTAACAGCCTACAACGTGATTTGAATTACACAAATTTAAGTACTGGCGGATCAACTTATTTACGCTACTTTTTACCAAAACAGTTTAATATTACCACACACATAAATTATAGTGTAGAAGGACCAACCAAGTTTTACAACAAATCTATTCATCAATTCTACACAAACCTGGAAATGAGCAAGAAGCTATTAAAAAATCAAAGTTTAGTAGCCAGCGTAAAAGCATTTGACATATTCAAAACATTCAATACAACAAATAGAAATGTCTCGGATACACAATTCTCTGAATCAACACAATTGATGTTGACACGATACTTTTTATTTGGTCTAAAATGGGATTTTAACAAAAACTTAGGAAAGAAAAACAATGAATAAGCTAATACTAACATTTATATTATTAATCTGCTGTGGGCAGAGTGATGCACAGTACGCCTATTTCGGCACAAGAGGTAAAATTTCATTTGACAAAGTCACGTTCACCAAAGCAAGAGTACGCAGCATGACTCAAAATGCGGATCCAAATATGATGATGCGATTTGGTGGTGGAGGCGGATTTAATTTGGATAATATGCCCGAATCGACCACACAAAAGTTGATGTTATATTTTGATGAAAATAGCACCGTATTGACAGTAGACCCTTCGGCCGAAGAAACTGCAACACCAAATAATTCGGGCAATAGAGCTGTTGTGAGAGCTGGCGCAGGTGGCGGTAGAGGTGGAAATATGGGCGGTGGAAATTTTAGGATGAATGCTGGTGGCGGTGGAAATATGCCTCGAGGTAGAATGAATAACAATTCTAAAGTTTTTCATCAAAATCTAAAAGATGGCACCAGTAATGTGCAATTGGAAATCGACGAAAAGTACATCATATCTGACAGCCTCAACAATATTACATGGCGATTCACCGACGAATACCGAG
>Ga0233369_1000015_pt1 | contig 110275 bp, 111 predicted proteins | sample ElkDunMinimDraft_26_FD_191537 | JGI IMG/M metagenome (GOLD analysis project Ga0233369, IMG submission 191537) | Fecal eukaryotic communites from dung pellets of Tule Elk in California, USA - Elk Dung D16 | ecosystem: Host-associated > Mammals > Digestive system > Large intestine > Fecal... | reverse complement strand
GACCACCGGACCATTGGGCGAAGCCGCCATGGCGTTGAGCTCGGGAATTTCCGTACGGCATGGACCGCACCACTCAGCCCAATAGTTGATCACGAGCCACTGGCCTTCCAGCTGCTTGGCAGTGACCGGCAGGCCATGCTGATCCAGGCCCCAGTCTTCACTGCAGCCAACCAGCACCAGGCACCCCAGAATTCCCATGGCCCGCATTAATCTGTTCATCATGTTCCCCTGGCCGATTCCAGCCCCGATCCAAGCAAGTCCGTTCCTTACCGCAGCACACTCACGCCCGCTTCGCCAGCAGCCAGTCTGCAAGGCTCCCGCCAAATAACCTGGCCTGCTCGCTCTGCAGCAGCTCCAACGACCGGCGCACCTTAGGGTACCAGGGTTCCTCGAGGTGCTCCGGCAAGGGCTGGGCGCCCGAAATGGGCCACGGATTGTGTCGCAGCAGCTGGTCGAAACTGTAGTGACCAAGATCCCGACATAGCACCCAGCCCATCGACCCGGTCCGGCAAACCAACTGCTCGCGCTCGAAGAACTCCATTATTTCGTCCCATTCGTCCTGCGGAAGAAGCCAGCCAGCGCGATGCACGTCACGCAAGCGCACCTCCCGCCCCATCTGCTGGTGGTCATGGAGAATCCTCAACAGCGACAGCATCACCAACAAACGCGGCGTGGACTGGCGCCGCCATTGTTGCGACGAGGACTGTCCGCAGACCAGTTCGGCACCGAACAGGACGATCATCCACGACAGGTAGATCCACAGCAGAAACAGCGGCACTGCCGCGAACGCTCCGTAGATCAGTTGATAGCTGGGGAAAAAACGGACGTAGAGTCCAAACAACTGCTTGGCCGCCTCGAACAGCACCACGGTGAACACACCACCAATCAGCGCGTGGCGCAGCGGAACATGGGTATTGGGAACCGCAGCGTAGATCAATGTAAATGCCGCAATGCTCAGAATCAGTGGCATGGCCTTGAGCAGAACCCCGACGCCGAGCAAGGCGTCAGGCCCCGAGATCAGGGACAGGGAGGTCACATAAGTGCTCACCGCGAACGCCGCCCCCAGCAGCAACGGGCCGAGGCTGAGAATCGCCCAGTAAAGCAGAAAGCTCGCCATGCCCCGCCTAGGCTGGCGAACTCGCCAGATAACGTTGAAGGCTTTTTCGATGGTCAGCAACATCATCAATGCCGTGGCCATCAAAAAGCCCACACCGAACCAGGTCAACTGCCGCGCCTGATCGGTGAACGCGACCAGATATTCCTGCACGGTCGCCCCGGTGGATGGAATGAAATTACGGAAGATGTACATCTGGATCTGCTCGCCGACACCCTGGAAGGCGGGAATAGCGGATAGCATGGCGAAGGTCACCGTCATCATCGGCACTACGGCGAATAGCGTCGTGTAGGTCAGCGCCGCCGCGCTCTGCGGTCCATGGTCGGCCAAGAAGCGTCGCAGCAAAAAACCGCAGAACTCCATCAGATCATCGATGCGCTTGGGCATGCCTACTCCTTTATACGAGGCCGGCGACTACAAAGCACCCGGACGCTTCGATCAGCTATCGAATATGAACCTAGCGATTCCAGCAGCCGAGGCAGCGCCGGCATTTCAGGCAACGCCCCTCGGGGGGTTAGAATGGTCAACTCCTCCGGTGCGAACAACCCGAAAATGACTGAACTTACGCTCTATCACAACCCCCGCTGCTCCAAGTCGCGTACCGCGCTGGAGTTGCTCCAAGGCCGCGGCCTCACACCAACCATCGTCCATTACCTGGAAACTCCTCCCACGGTCACCGAGCTCAAGGCTGTACTGAACAAGCTGGGTATTCCACCCAGACAACTGTTGCGCAGCGGCGAAGACGAATACAAACAGCTCGACCTTGCCGACGCCAGCCTGTCCGACGAGCACTTGATCGCGGCCATGGTTGCCCATCCGCGCCTGATCGAACGACCGATCCTGATTGCAGGCGATGCCGCGATCATCGGACGCCCACCGGAAAAAGTGCTGGAGATCCTGCTGTGAGCGCACCCTACATTCTGGTGCTGTACTACAGCCGCCACGGCGCCACTGCGGAAATGGCCCGACATATTGCCCGCGGAATCGAGCTGGCCGGCATGGAATCACGGCTACGTACGGTGCCGGCGGTGTCCAGCGAATGCGAAGCGGTCGCCCCTCCCGTTCCTGAACAAGGCGCCGTCTACGCGACCCTCGAGGATCTGAAGAATTGCGCGGGCCTCGCTCTGGGGAGCCCGACCCGCTTCGGCAACATGGCCGCTCCATTGAAGTACTTTCTAGACGGCACCAGCAGCCTTTGGTTGACCGGGGAGCTGGTCGGCAAGCCCGCTGGAGTGTTCACCTCAACGGCGAGCCTGCATGGCGGCCAGGAAACCACCCTTTTGTCGATGCTGTTGCCGCTTCTTCACCACGGCATGCTGGTACTCGGCCTGCCCTATAGCGAAAGCGCCTTGCTGGAAACTTCAGGCGGTGGAACCCCTTACGGCGCAAGCCATTTTGCCGGAGCAGATAGCAAGCGCGCGCTGGACCCACACGAGATAAGCCTGTGCCGCGCTCTCGGCCAACGAATAGCACTGACGGCCATGCGGCTGGAGAATCCCCTTGGCTAGAAAACCCAAACCCTTGCCTTCCCTGGAATGGCTTACGCCGCGCGTGAGGATCAGTCGAGCTCTGAGCCTGATCAGCTTCATCGCCTTGGCCGCCCTGCTGCTGACGTGGAATCTAGTGTTCGCCGACCTGCATGGCGCGAGACCCTGGGTAGTCATCAGCATCCAGCTAATTCCGCTGCTGCTGGTGGCGCCCGGAATGATCAGCGGAAGCCCGCGCGCCCACGCCTGGCTGTGCTTTATCGTCAATCTCTATTTCATTCAGGGGGTTCTGGCCGCGATCAATCCTGCCCGCATGATGTTCGGGTGGCTGGAAGCAATGATCAGCCTGGTGCTTTTCGTAGCCGCACTGCTTTACACCCGCTGGAGCTACCAATACTCGCGCAAGGCCGCAGGCGAGAGCTGACCTGTGACTCGGGAATGGGGGCCGCCAGGGCCGGAATGACTCCCCGCGATTGAGCTAGCAATGCCGATTTCGCTAGAATCACTACCCTCTGGACGGTGCAACCGACTTTGGTATAACTGCCAAAAAAGCAGGGAGCCCTAGAATGGCGCGAGCAAATCCGCCCATTTATGGCTGTTGACGCGTGAACGTCTTAAGCACGGTGGACTTCCGTAAGGCTGAATGGTAGAAGTCATCCACTTTGGCTTCTGGCCTGTAAGCGGCTACATCCGACGCTCGACAGGGCACGAAGTAATCAGGGGTTGCAAAGCCCTCGACAGATCCTCATGAGAAGAATTCAGCGGAGACTCCATGACAACTGATTTAAGCAAATACATTCGCAACGCTGCATTTCTGGACAAAGTCGTCTCCGCGCAAGAGGCAGCATCCTGGATCGAAGACGGCATGACGCTGGGAATGAGTGGCTTCACGCTGTTCGGTGAGCCAAAAGAATTCCCTCGAGCCCTGTCTGAACGCGGCCAAAAAGAGAAGTTCAAGGTAAACCTGTTCACCGGCGCCTCTATGGGCCCGGCTGCCGACCAGTCCATGGCAGAAGCCGGCATCATCAACAAGCGCATCCCTTATCAGGGCAATCCGGTTCAGCGTAAGAAAATCAACGCCGGTGAAGTCCTCTACATCGACCAGCACCTGTCCCACATGGCCGAGCTGATCCGCCAGGGCGTACTGCCGCAGGTCGACTACGCGATCATCGAAGCGGCCGCCATTACCGAAGACGGCCAGATCATTCCGACTGGTTCCGTGGGCAACTCCCCAATCTTCGTCCAGACAGCCAAACACGTGATTATCGAGCTGAATACCTCCGCTCCACGTGAGTACGAAGGCATGCACGACATTTATGTGCCTGGCCCAGCCGGTGAAAACGCACGTAAAGATATTCCTATTTACGACATCAGCACCCGCATCGGCACCGTGGGCATTCCGGTAGATCCGGCCAAGGTGCGCGGCATCGTGCTGTCCAGCCAACCGGACATCCCGTCGCCGCTGTTCGAGCCGAACGAAGAAACCCAGCAGATCGCCAACAACCTGCTCGACTTCCTGCGCGCCGAGGTTAAGGCCGGTCGTTTGACCAACAGCCTGGCTCCGCTGCAATCCGGCGTTGGCTCAGTAGCCAACGCAGTGCTGAACGGCATGCGCACTTCCGAGTTCAAGGATCTGGTAGTTGCCTCTGAAGTGCTGCAGGACGGCGTATTCGACCTGATCGACGCTGGCGTCGTGAAATTCGCTGCAGGTACCGCCTTCTCGCTGTCCAAGAAGCGCGTGGACAACCTGGCGTCGGACATGGCCAAGTACGCAGGCAAGGTTGTATTCCGCCCGCAGGAAATTTCCAACCATCCTGAAGTGATTCGCCGCCTGGGTATCATCTCCTTCAACACCGCACTGGAAGTGGACATCTACGGCAACGTGAACTCCACTCACGTCAGCGGTACTCACATGATGAACGGTATCGGCGGTTCGGGTGACTTCGCCCGTAACGCACGTATCAGCATCTTCGTGACCACCTCCACGGCCAAGCAGGGGAAGATCTCCTCCATCGTGCCGTTCGTGAGCCATGTCGACCACACCAACCATGACGTGGACTGCATTATCACCGAACAGGGTTTTGCCGACCTGCGCGGGCTTGCTCCGGTTGAAGCCGCTCAGCGCATCATCGAGAACTGCATGCACCCTGATTACCGTCAGCAGGCATATGCCTATCTCGAAGAAGCCAAGGCACGTGGCGGTCACACGCCGCATGTGCTGGAGAAAGCTTTCTCCTGGCACACCAACCTGGCTGAACATGGCACCATGCACCTGACGAAGTAAGCGTCAGCGCAATAAAAAGGGTCCTTTCAGGACCCTTTTTTTGTGCCCGACCGGGCCAGTTCGGACAACAGGCCTGTTGCCCGAATCCGTCTATAGCGGCCCGTCGCCAGACCCAAGTGATCTGCCGGTGCGCAATCGACCTACCAGCCTAGCGTTTCCTTGAGAAATGGAATCGTTAGCTTGCGCTGCGCCTGCAGAGACGCGTGGTCCAGGCGATCGAGCAGCTCGAACAGCGCACTCATGCTGCGTGCACCTCGAGTGAGAATGAAGCGACCGACATCATCCGGAAGGTTCAGGCCACGACGAGAAGCGCGCAGCTGCAACGCGCGCAGCTTGTCCTCGTCCGACAGCTGTTGCAGCTGGAATACCAGCGCCAGGCTCAATCGCGACTGCAGGTCCGGCAACTGCACTGCTAGCTCTCTAGGCGATGCGCTGGCAGACAGGAGCAGACGCCGGCCACCGTCACGCAGACGGTTGAACAGATGGAAGAGCGCTTCTTCCCATACCGGGTCACCCGCAACCGCATCCACATCGTCCAGACAAACCAGCTCGCTCTGCTCCAGATCATCGAGCAAGGCAGTGCCATATTCAGCCACTTCGGCGAGCGGCAGGTAAACGGCTAGCTCGCCGCGTTCTTCGACCCGCAGGCAGGCGGCCTGCAACAGATGGCTACGCCCGACGCCCGCCTGCCCCCAAAGATAGATCAACTCGTCGGACCAACCCGCAGATGGTGAGCAGAGGCGTTCGACATAGCCCAGCGCCGCCGCATTGGCGCCGGGGTAGAAATTGGCGAAGGTGGCATCGTCGCGCAGACGGATGCCGAGGGGGAGCTGGATGGGCTTCATGGTTCGCTGGGTGGGTCGACCGGTGCGTAAAGATCCGAGAGTTTATAGAGATCATGCACATGGCGCAGCAGAACCATGATTACTGCCGCCACCGGCAACGCCAGCAGCACCCCGGTAAAGCCGAACAGTTGCCCGCCAGCGAGTATCGCGAAGATCACCGCAACTGGATGCAAGCCGATACGATCACCCACGAGCAACGGGGTCAGCAGCATGCCTTCTAGCAGCTGTCCCACCGTGAACACCGCTGCCACGCCGAGCAACAGATAGGGGTCCAGCCCGGCCTGAAACAGCGCCGCGACGATGGCCGCACCGATACCCACCACGAAACCCATATAAGGCACGATGCTCGCAAGGCCCGCCAGCACACCAATCAGCAGTCCCAGCTGCACGCCTACAAGCATCAGGCCACCGGCGTAGACCACGGCCAGTGCCAACATCACCAGCAATTGGCCGCGCAGGAAGGCGCCGATGACCTCGTGGCACTCCTGCATCAGGTCTACCACCATCGCCTCACGACGGCGTGGCAGCAACTTGCGCAGCTTGGCCATGATCTGATCCCAGTCACGCAGCAGATAGAAGCCGACCACTGGCACCAACACCAGGTTACCGAGCCACGCCAGCAGCGCGAGACTGGATGCCGTGGCCTGACTGAGAATAAGCCCCACCACATCGGTGGTACTGCCTAGATTGTCGGTGATAGCCTGCTTGACATGATCGAAGCGCCAGAAGCCTTCCTCCAGCCCGAACTGCAGTTGCAACCAAGGCAGGGCCTCCAACTGCAGCCAGTCGAGCGCCAGCGGTGCCAGTTGGTACAGGTGCACCAGCTGCTCGCCGAGCATGGGCACCAACACCAGGATCAGTACCAGCAACAGCAGGCTGAACAGGGCAAACACCACAACCACGCCCCAGGTTCGAGACAGCTTCCAACGCTCCAGACGATCCACCAGCGGATCACCCAGATAAGCCAGCAAAATGCCCACTAGAAATGGCGACAGGATCGGCGTCAGCTGATAAAGCAGCCATCCAAACAATAACAGTGCTACAAGCCACGGCCAGCGATTCGCTTGAGTAGGCGTCATTTTCAATCCTTGAGTCAGATAGTTGCGCAACGCAGCACCGTCGGCATCCTCAGTCACCGGCGCCGCTAAAAGCGCTCACCCGGCACTGTCGCTAATGCCATGACGAACGGCAGGTTTACCAGCGATAACGCAACAGCAATCCTGCATCCGGCTGGAGGCGCCGTTTCTCCGCCTCAGGTACCCGCTCTCCCGCAGGGGCGTGCGCATCGGGCGTTGGCGCTTCGACAGAATCCGGCTTATTCCCGTGTGCTTCCATCACCGTTTCTTCAGCCGGCACTTCATGCAGACGCGCCAACGCAAGCTGCGCGCGCAATTGCTCGGGCGATGCCGCCAGGCGATAGACCAGGCGATCACTCTCAACGCGGGCCAACCGTCCTGCCAACGGAGCCATCAGTTGCTCCAGTTCGGCGAAGCGATCGACGTCAGCGCCCATCACCTCCAGAGTAATGTCCTGGACCTCCCCGGCCGCGACGGTGTAGCGCGGCGCCAGAAACGTGCTTACCGCCAGCATCACCGCATCCGCTAAAGCCTCATGCGTCTGGCCGCTGGCCTTGCCCTGGGTCTGTTCGTCACCGAGCCAGAGATACCAATTGGCCTCCCACTGCGAATCCGCCTGGCTAGCGGAGACCGCCAGCAGCGCATCGGCGTCGTAACGCGACGATGCCTCGCGCAATGCCTGCGCGTCAGCGCCCTGCGCCACTTCTGCAACGCCGAGCATCTGCTCGCCGAGGTCCGCCAAAGGAAGGCGCAGGGGCAAGCCGCGATGTTGCGCGGCCACCCTCAGTGCAACCGATTGATCCTGGCCATCCCCCACCAACCGCGCACCATCACCCTCATCAACCAGCCACCAGCTGAGAATGCTCGGACGATTGGCACCCCACAGGGCCAACCCGGCACTGCGCAAGCTGCGTTCGGTGGTTTGCGGGTCAAAATAGACCACGACGCTGTCGCCTTCGTGGGCATAGCGACCGATCAGTTGCTGCGGATTCTTGCGCAGCTCGGCGACTGACGGACGCTGGCTAGCTTCAGGATCGCCCGTCAAGCGCAGCACGAGGCTATCGAACGCTCTGCGCAAAGCCTCTTCTCGCGCCTCGGGCTGCTGATCGGCAACCGGCTCGCGCACCTCATACAGGTTACTTAACGGCGCGGCGAGGCTGGGGAGGACGATACAGGCAGCGCATAGCGTCACAAGGCGGAAAATCGAGCGCATGGGTAGGTCTCACAGGCTGGAAGGCGTGCCGGACCTGTAAAGGGAACACCTTACAGATCAGCGATTGCGCTATACCTTAAACAGCCGTCCCAATCGCAGCAACCAGCGCGCTGCGATGCTGAGCGGCTTTCCACGTCATAGTACCCAGCCGCGGGATGGTCGCTATGCGGCAAGCCTGATAAAATCGCGCGCTTTCCGCTGACCGGCCTCGCCGTTCTCCCGGCTTTGAAGCGCAACCAGCGCTTCTGGCCCGGTCGCCCCGCACTCCTTTCACAGGTCCGGACTCTATGAGCAAGCAACCCTCCCTCAGCTACAAGGACGCAGGCGTCGACATCGATGCAGGCGAAGCGTTGGTAGAACGCATCAAGGGCGTCGCCAAACGCACTGCCCGTCCTGAAGTCATGGGCGGCCTGGGCGGCTTCGGTGCGCTCTGTGAGATTCCAGCTGGCTACAAGCAGCCCGTCCTGGTATCCGGCACCGATGGTGTTGGCACCAAGCTGCGCCTCGCGCTGAATCTGAATAAACATGACAGCATCGGTCAGGACCTGGTCGCTATGTGCGTCAATGATTTGGTGGTATGCGGTGCCGAGCCGCTGTTCTTCCTCGACTACTACGCCACCGGCAAGCTCAACGTCGACGTGGCTGCGACCGTAGTCACCGGCATCGGTGCCGGCTGCGAACTAGCCGGTTGCTCGCTAGTGGGCGGTGAAACCGCTGAAATGCCTGGCATGTACGAAGGCGAGGACTACGACCTGGCCGGTTTCTGCGTCGGCGTGGTGGAAAAGAGCGAAATCATCGACGGCAAGAAAGTCGCCGCTGGCGACGCTTTGATCGCACTGCCCTCCTCCGGCCCGCACTCCAACGGCTATTCGCTGATCCGCAAGATCCTCGAAGTCTCGGCAACCGACATCGAGAACGCCCAGGTCGACGGCAAGCCGCTGACCGAGCTGCTGATGGCGCCAACCCGCATCTACGTCAAGCCGCTGCTCAAGCTGATCAAGGACACCGGCGCGGTCAAGGCCATGGCCCATATCACCGGTGGCGGCCTGCTGGACAACATTCCGCGCGTGCTGCCCGAAGGCAGTCAGGCCATCATTGACGTCGCTAGCTGGCAGCGTCCGGCGGTCTTCGACTGGCTGCAGGAAAAAGGCAACGTTGACGAGCATGAGATGCACCGCGTCCTCAACTGCGGCGTTGGCATGGTTATTTGCGTTGCGCAAAACCAGGTCGAGGCCGTCCTGTCGAACCTGCGCGCATCCGGGGAGTCGCCATGGTTGATCGGCCAGATCGCTACCGCCTCCGAGGGTGCCGAGCGCGTCATATTGAACAACCTGAAACGCCACTGATGACCGAAGCCTGCAATGTGGTCGTGCTGATTTCAGGCTCCGGCAGTAATCTGCAGGCGCTGATCGACAGCCTGAATGAAAGCAACCCCGTCCGTGTTCGTGCGGTGATTTCCAACCGCGCCGAGGCCTTCGGGCTACAGCGCGCACGGGCCGCCGGTATCGAAACCCAGGTTATCGATCACAAGCAGTTCGCCAATCGCGAAGCGTTCGATACCGCACTGATGGAGCATATCGATGCCTACGCGCCGCAGCTGGTGGTGCTGGCCGGCTTCATGCGCATCCTTACGCCTGCCTTCGTCCGTCACTACCAAGGCCGCCTGCTCAACATCCATCCTTCGTTATTGCCCAAACATAAGGGACTGGATACCCATCGCCGCGCCCTTGAAGCCGGTGATGACGAGCATGGTTGCAGCGTGCATTTCGTTACCGAGGAACTCGATGGTGGCCCCGTGGCAATACAGGCGGCCTTTACGGTGCGCCCCAGTGAAGGCATAGACGCGCTGACCAGCCGGGTGCATACCGCCGAACACATGATCTATCCCCTTGCCGTGCGCTGGTTCGCTGAAGGGCGCTTGCGCCTCTGCGGCCAAGGCGCGATGCTGGACGGTGCCAAGCTGCCGGCCACCGGCCACCTGATCAGAATCTAGGAGTCACTATGCGTCGCACCTTGCTGCTTGCTCTCAGCCTACTGGCCTTGCCTGTCCAGGCGTTGGAGCTCAAACCCTTTTCAGCCAGCTACACCGCTGACTGGAAGCAGGTTCCCGTCAGCGGTACCGCTCAACGCAGCCTTGAGAAAACCGATGGCGACACCTGGCTACTCAACTTCGAGGCGTCCATGCTGGTGGCCAGCCTCAATGAGCGCAGCACCTTCCGCGTCGATGGCGATACCCTGCTGCCACAGCGTTATCGCTTCAAGCGCAGCGGGTTGGGTAAAGGAAAGGACATCGAGTACAACTTCAACTGGGACGCAAAGCAGGTAACCGGCGAAGACCGCGGTGAACCAGTCAAGCTGCCGCTCGACCGTGGCCTGCTGGACAAGTCCACCTACCAGATCGCCCTTCAGGAGGCAGTGGCCGCTGGAAAGAAGAGCATGAGCTACCAGGTGGTCGATGGCGATGAGATCGAAACCTACGACTTCCGCGTGCTGGGCGAAGAGCAGGTCAGCACCAAGGCCGGCAAGGTCGATGCGATCAAGGTGGAACGTGTGCGTGACCCCACCCAGAGTAAGCGTCAGACGATTCTCTGGTTCGCCACCGACTGGGATTACCTGCTGGTCCGCCTGCATCAGGTGGAGAAAGATGGCAAGGAATATCAGATCATGCTTGAAGACGGCATGGTCGACGGCAAAGCCGTTCGCGGCAGCTGAGTCACTCCCCGGCGCCAGCCCACCTGGCGCCGTCCCGCCTATCCACGAAACGAATCCGCCGATGCCCGCTCAACGCGCCCTACTGCTACTGCTCATCCCGCTGTTCGCCGGCTGCCAGTCGTTTGGCTGGCAGAACGACGCGCCACCGCGTCCTACCGAGCGCCTGCAGGGCCAACTGGCGGTGGTCGATGGTCAGCTGGCGTTTCGCTCATGCCAGGGCGGGCGCCGGTTGCAGCTTGTTGACTCGATCGGTAGTGGTCTAGTGGACGACGCTCTGGCGCTGGGAGGGAATACTGGCGCAACGCTATTCGCCGATGTCCGCGGCGTCTTGAAGGAGCAGAATGGCGAACACAAGATGGAACTCACCCGTGCCTATCGGGTACAGGCCGAAGGCCACGGTTGCGACGCCCAAGGCTTCAAGCAATTGATCCTCGCGGCTCACGGCAACGAGCCGGGCTGGAGCCTGCGCATCACCCGGAACGGCATGCTGCTTGAACGCATCGGGCAGCCGCCGCTCGCACTGCCTTATCTTGAAGAGCAGCTCCCTGGCGGCCAGACCAACTTTACCAGCGAAGCCAATGGTCGGCAGATCGAACTCTGGGTCGCACCACAGCGTTGCGTCAACGACGCCAGCGGCACGGTCAGCCACCTGACTGCAGAGTTGCGCCTGGGCAACGACATGCTCCGCGGCTGCGCCTACTACGGTGGCCGCAACGACTGACTCGCAGCCTTCCTGCCCCACACCGACTGCTTGAAGAACCGTTCATGAATGACGACCTGACACGACTGCAACCCTACCCCTTCGAAAAGCTCCGCGCGCTGCTGGCAGGTGCCCAGCCGCCGGAAGATGAGCGCGCCATCGCGCTGTCCATCGGCGAGCCAAAGCATCGCGCACCGGCATTTGTGGCACAGGTGCTGGCCGACAACATGGACCAACTCTCGGTCTACCCCACCACCCTTGGCATCCCCGCTTTGCGCGAGGCGATCGCCGGCTGGTGCGAACGCCGTTTCGGGCTACAGCAGGGGGCCCTGGATCCCGCACGCCACATCCTGCCGGTCAACGGCACGCGCGAGGCTCTGTTCTCTTTCACCCAGGCGATTGTCCAGCGCCATCCCGATGCGCTGGTGCTCAGCCCCAACCCCTTCTATCAGATCTACGAGGGCGCGACGTTGCTGGCCGGCGCCACACCCCACTATCTTCCGTGCCTCGCCGAGAACGGGTTCAACCCCGATTTCGACTCGGTCCCGGCCTCGATCTGGAAACGTACCCAAATCCTTTTCCTGTGCTCGCCCGGCAACCCCACCGGTGCACTCCTTCCACTGGAAACACTGAAGAAGCTGATCGCGCTAGCCGACGAGCACGACTTCGTCATTGCCGCCGACGAGTGCTACAGCGAACTCTACTTCGACGAATCAAGTCCGCCGCCCGGCCTGCTGAGCGCCTGCGCGGCCCTGGGTCGAAGCGACTTCAAACGTTGCGTGGTCTTCCACAGCCTGTCCAAGCGTTCCAACCTGCCGGGACTGCGATCGGGGTTCGTTGCGGGGGATGCGGACATCCTCAAGGCCTTCTTGCTGTACCGCACCTACCACGGCTGCGCGATGCCAGTGCAGGTTCAGCTGGCGAGCATTGCCGCATGGAATGACGAGGACCATGTGCGATCCAACCGCGAGCTATATCGGCAGAAATTCGATGCGGTGCTGGAAATTCTTTCGCCGGTTCTGAACGTACAGCGTCCGGATGGTGGCTTCTATCTTTGGCCGGAAACCCCCATTGATGACCAGCGCTTCACCCGCGAGCTGTTCGCCAGCAAGCATGTCACGGTCGTCCCCGGCTCCTACCTATCGCGTGAGATCAACGGGTTCAACCCCGGCGCCAACCGCCTGAGGCTGGCGCTAGTAGCGCCACTGGAAGACTGCATTGAAGCGGCTCAACGAATTCGGGCGTTCGTGACTGGCTTGTAAATTAAGGGCGTGCCGGCCTCAGAGTGTCCTGCAGCAGCAAGGCGGAGTGCGTCATGCTGATGTGTTTCGCCTCCACCTGTAGCGCTTCCGCGGTAGCGCTTTCGAGGGCGCGCGTGGCGGCAAAGCCCCACGCCGCAAACTGCGCCTCGAGGACGCTTCGCCTGAATTCAGGCCACTGTCGCGGAATCCGTCCTTACGTAATCGCGCAGTTTCTCTAAGTTCTCCGGCTTCCTGTGCTCGGGGATATCCGCATTGGCAGGTCGCACCCCTCGTCGCGATGATTATTCGGACTCTCGTCTGGCTCGCTCATCGTTCACCTTTCAGATCGCGTTCTCTTCCCAAATCAGCTCAGCCTCGTCACTAACCTCCACCACCTTGGTCAGAGCCGCATCGGCTGCCTCTTCGGCTTCGGAGGCCAAGTCGTAACGGCGACCATTGGCGACCTTGAAGATGTGCAACGGCTCATCGCCACCGCGACGCTTGACGGCAATCACCGCCTCAAACGAATCCTCCGCCGGAACAGCAGATGAAATCGCGTCGAACTTCTCGAAATGCTTGCGTGCCATACCTCGCCTCTACTCGTTGCGGCTGTCATCAAATGGACAACACGAGTGCGGAAAGATCATATGGCGCGCTCTATCGGTTCGGGCATGAACCCAACACCCTACACGCACTCACAAGCTATGAATCCGAGGGAGATCCGCCATGGGAATGAACGAAATCTATACCCAAAACGAACCCGACCGTGCCGAGGTCGACGCCCTTGGGGGCCTCACGCTGCTTGAATTCGGAGCACCCTGGTGCGGCCATTGCCAGGCTGCGCAGCCGTTGCTCGCCCAAGTACTGGAAGGCCGAGAGGGCCTCTATCACCTGAAGATAGAGGATGGCCCAGGCCGCCCGCTGGGTCGCTCGTTCCGAGTCAAGCTGTGGCCGACGCTGGTCCTGATGCGTCAGGGCAAGGAACTGGCCAGACTGGTTCGCCCGACGAATGCAAACGACATACGGCGGGCCCTCGACCGTGCTTCCGGCAACAAAGCCGCCGACATGGCATAATTCGTGCCCCTGAATGGCCAGAGATAAGAAAATCGTTTATGCCTCTTGAGAAACAACGACTGTGTCTATACGGCATCAAAGCCTGCGACACCATGAAGAAGGCTCGCATCTGGCTTGACCAACAGGGCTTGAGCTACGACTTCCATGACTACAAGAGCGCCGGTATCGACCGCGCCCACCTGGAAGCCTGGTGCAACGAACACGGCTGGCAGACAGTACTCAACCGTGCAGGCACCACCTTCCGCAAACTGGAAGATGCACAGAAGGCCGACCTCGATCAGGCCAGGGCCATCGAACTGATGCTGGCCCAACCCTCGATGATCAAGCGGCCGGTACTCGATCTCGGTGACAGAACCCTGATCGGCTTCAAGCCTGACACCTATGCGGCCGAATTGGCCGCCAAGAAATGATTGCCCGCTCGCCAAGACGAGCGTGATAAAAAAGGAATCCCATGAACAAAAACCTATTCAGCCTGGCCTTCGGTGTCGGCACTCAGAACCGCCAGGGCGCCTGGCTTGAAGTTTTCTACGCACAGCCTCTGCTGCAACCGGCCACATCCCTGGTCGAGGCCGTCGCTCCGCTGCTCGGCTACAACGGTGGCAACCAAGCCATTGCCATCACCACCGGCCAAGCCGCGCAGCTGGCCGACACCATCAAGCCGCTGGATGCCGCGCAACATGCACTGCTGACGCGTCTTGCCGAAAGCCAGCGTCCGCTGGTGGTCACCTTGCTGGCCGAAGATACCGCGCCGACCTCCACCCCCGAGGCTTATCTGAAGCTGCACCTGCTGTCCCATCGGCTGGTCAAGCCGCACGGCGTGAACCTCTCGGGCATCTTCCCGTTGCTGCCGAACGTTGCCTGGACCGATCGCGGCGCGGTAGACCTCGGCGAGCTGGCCGAACGCCAGCTCGAAGCGCGCCTGAAGGGCTACCTGCTGCAGGTCAACTCGGTGGACAAATTCCCCAAGATGACCGATTACGTGGTGCCGACCGGCGTACGTATCGCCGACAGCGCGCGCATCCGCCTGGGCGCCTATATCGGTGAAGGCACCACTGTAATGCATGAAGGCTTCGTCAATTTCAACGCTGGCACCGAAGGTCCTGGCATGATCGAAGGCCGCGTTTCGGCGGGCGTATTCGTCGGCAAAGGGTCGGACCTCGGCGGCGGCTGCTCCACCATGGGCACGCTGTCCGGTGGCGGCAATATCGTCATCTCCGTGGGCGAAGGCTGCCTGATCGGCGCCAACGCTGGCATCGGCATCCCGCTGGGTGATCGCAATACCGTGGAGTCAGGGCTGTATATCACCGCCGGTACCAAGGTGAACCTGTTGGATGAGCAGGAACAGCTGGTCAAGGTGGTCAAGGCACGCGAACTGGCCGGCCAGAGCGATCTGCTGTTCCGCCGCAATTCGCTGAGTGGCGCCGTGGAGTGCAAAACCCACAAGTCCGCGATCGAACTGAACGAAGCGCTACACGCGCACAACTAACCGCCTGGCCGGTTGCCTCGAGCGGCAAGCTGAAACATCAGCATGCCGCTCGAGACGTCCCGCTTCCATTTCGGACTGACGCTATGCTTCGTTCCCCCTGGCGTTCCGACTTCCCCGCCCTGGCCATACTCGAAGCCCAGGGACAGATCTATCTCGACAGCGCCGCGACCTCACAGAAGCCCCAGGCACTGATCGACGCACTGACCGGTTACTACACCAGCGGCACGGCCAATGTCCACCGAGCCCAGCATCAGGCTGCCGAGCGCGCCACACGAGCATTCGAAGGCGCGCGCATCAAGGTTGCGCGCTGGCTGAACGCGCAGAGCCCTACCGAAATCGTCTTCACTCGCGGCGCCACCGAAGCGCTGAATCTGCTGGCCTACGGGCTGGAGCATCTGTTGCAGCCCGATGACGAAATTGTCATCAGTGCCCTGGAGCACCACGCCAATCTTTTACCCTGGCAACAGCTGGCCAGACGACGTGGCGCCAAGCTGGTAGTGCTTCCGCTGAACGAAGGTTGCTCGATTGACCTTCAGGCCGCTGCCCAGCTGATCGGGCCACGGACGCGCCTGCTGGCCGTCAGCCAACTGTCCAATGTACTTGGCGCCTGGCAGCCACTTGCCGAGCTGTTGCCGCTGGCGAAGGCCCAGGGCGCGCTGACCATCGTCGACGGTGCTCAGGGCGTGGTACACGGTCGCCACGATATGCAGGCGCTGGCCTGCGACTTTTATGTACTGTCCGGTCACAAGCTCTACGGCCCTGAAGGCGTCGGCGCGCTCTATGGGCGGGGCGAATCCCTGCTCAAGCTCAATCACTGGCAGTTCGGCGGCGAGATGGTACGGGTAGCCGATTTCCAGAGCGCGGAATTCCACGCCGCACCACTCGGTTTCGAAGCGGGCACTCCGCCCATTGGCGCGGTCATCGGCCTTGGCGCGACCCTGGATTACCTCGCGAAACTGGACGCCGCCGCCGTAGCCGCCTATGAACAGACTCTGCACATCAAATTGCTGACAGGCCTGGCCGCACGCAACGGAGTACACGTGCTGGGTGAGCCTCAAACCGCCCTGGCCTGTTTCAGCGTGGAGGGCGTGCATCACGGTGATCTGGCACACCTGCTCACGGAACAGGGTATCGCTGTGCGCAGCGGGACCCACTGTGCACAACCGCTGATGAAAACCCTGGGCATCGAAGGCGCCATTCGCGTTTCGCTGGGCCTATACAACGAAGGTGCTGACCTGGAACGTTTCTTCGCCGCGCTGGATCAGTCGCTGGAACTGCTCCGATGAACGACCTGCCCGCCGCAGCCAACGAAGCCCTGCTAGCTTTCCAACACGCTGCCGGCTGGGAACAGCGCGCGCGCCTGCTGATGCAATGGGGTGATCGGCTCGAACCCATCAGCGAGGTTGAGCGCAACGAGCAAAACCAGGTAACGGGATGCGAAAGCCGGCTATGGCTGGTTGGCGAGCAGCAGGATAAGCGCTGGCATTTTCGCGGCACCAGCGAGGCACGGCTTCTGCGCGGGCTGCTCGCCGTTCTGTTGGTACGGGTCAACGGGCTCGATGCAGGACAGCTGCGGCAGCTGGATGCCGCTCAATGGTTCGAGCAGCTCGGCCTGTCACGTCAGCTCTCGCCTTCACGCAGCAACGGCATGAATGCGGTGCTGGCACGTATGCACGAACTGAGTCGGCGAACGCCGTAAGACTAACCAACCGCCCCCCAAGGAAACCAGCGCGGCGTGTGCCGGCAGTAGTCGCGATACTGCTCGCCGAACACCGACTCAAGATACGGTTCTTCGTAGCGTGCGATGTATACCGCCGCAAAGCGGCTCCAGATTGCCAGCCACACCGCCAGCAGCGGCGAGCTGTAGATGAGCATCAGACCGACCAACACAAAGGTACCGGACCACATCATCGGATGCCGAACCCAGCCGTAAGGACCGTTTCGCAGTAGCGCTTTTGGCCCGGCGAGGGGGCTGAGCGTTCCCTTGCCGTGCCGGTACATCATCAGCGCGCAAACGATCGCCAACAGTCCGCCCAGATTCAACAGCGCGACGCCGGCGTACTTCACAACCAAAAAACGCGGCAGCTCGATGCCCAGTTGCTGCTCCAGCAGCAGGAAGTAGCGGGGGAATACGTAGAGCACCCCGAACGGACAAACGATCAGATAGATCAGCGTGTCGATCTTGCCGATCAGCTTATTGAGGATGAGTGGCATCCGTCGCTCTCATTACACAGGCAGCCGAAGCTTTAAGGACAACAAGCGCGACCGCCAGGTTCGCCCCAAGTGCAACAACGGAGTGCCTCAGCCCTTTTTCGCCACACGCTCCGAGGGTCGCCGGGCGCCCGCCACCAGCTTATCTACCGCTCGCGCCGCTGCCACCAGGCCGAAGCTGGCGGTAACCATCATCGAGGCGCCGAAGCCACCGGCGCAGTCAAGCTTCACCCCTTCTCCAACGAAGCTCTTGCTCTGGCAGACGCCACCGTCGGGCTTGGGATAACGCAGCTGTTCGGTGGAGAACACACAGGGCACGCTGTAGGTGCGCCCTGGGGTGCGAGAGAAGTTGTATTCGCGGCGCAGCAGCGAACGCACCTTAGCCGCCAGCGGATCATTGAACGTCTTGTTCAGGTCGGTGACCTGGATCTGCGTCGGGTCCACCTGACCGCCGGCCCCACCCGTAGCGATGATCTGAATCTTGCGCCGTTTGCACCAAGCGATCAGCGCAGCCTTGGCCGGCACGCTGTCGATGCAGTCGATTACGCAATCCAACTGCTCGGTGATGTACTCGGCCATGGTTTCGCGGGTGACGAAGTCGGCTACCGCATGGACCACACAGGCCGGATTGATCGCACGGATGCGGGCTGCCATTTCCTCCACCTTGGGCTTGCCCACGGCGCCTTCCAGCGCATGTACCTGCCGATTGGTGTTGGTGATGCAGACATCATCCAGATCGAACAGGCTAATCTCGCCGACACCGCTTCGCGCCAACGCCTCGGCCGCCCATGAACCGACCCCGCCAATACCGACCACCGCCACATGGGCAGCCGCCAGCCGCTCAAGCCCGGTCGAGCCATACAGCCGGGCGATCCCCCCAAAACGCTGATTATCGATAGCCATACTGCACCCTGAATAACGTGCGCCGATTATAGGACTGCCGCACCCAACGGTTACAGCCGCCAGGCTCGACTTTCGGGAACGGAGGCGTTGAACACCGGACACGCCAAGACCAAGGCGCGTGGCCGCGGTCTCTTAGTCCCGTTTCTGCCACTCTTATTGACCACTTTAATTTACTATGGCGCCCTTTCCCGCCGTACCGGAGCCGTGATGACCGCCCCTGCCCTGTCGCCTACCCTGAAACTCGCCTGCGAGTTGATCAACCGCCCGTCGGTAACCCCGCTGGACGAAGGCTGCCAGCAGCTGATGAGCGAGCGTCTCGCGGCCTGTGGCTTTGCTGTAGAGCCGATGCACATCGAGGATGTCGAAAACTTCTGGGCGGTTCGCGGTACGCAAGGTCCGGTGCTGTGCTTCGCCGGCCACACCGACGTGGTCCCCACCGGGCCGTTGCAGGCTTGGCAGAACCCACCGTTCACGGCACGGGTGGACGAGCACGGCATGCTCCATGGACGCGGCGCGGCGGACATGAAAGGCAGCCTTGCGGCGATGATCATCGCCGTGGAGCGCTTCACTGCCGATCATCCGGATCACAAGGGTCAGATCGCTTTTCTCATCACCAGCGACGAAGAAGGCCCGGCGCACCACGGTACCAAGGCCGTGGTCGAACGCCTGCGTGAGCGGGGCCAGCGGCTGGACTGGTGCATCGTCGGCGAGCCTTCGAGCACCACGCTGGTCGGTGATGTGGTCAAGAACGGCCGTCGCGGGTCATTGGGGGGGACTTTGACCGTGCGCGGCCAGCAGGGCCACGTCGCCTATCCGCATCTGGCGAAGAACCCGATTCATCTGGCTGCGCCAGCATTAGCCGAACTGGCGGCCGAACATTGGGACGAGGGCAACGCCTTCTTCCCGCCAACCAGCTTCCAGATTTCCAACCTCAACTCCGGCACCGGAGCGACCAACGTCATTCCTGGCGCACTGGAGGCGGTTTTCAACTTCCGGTTTTCCACTGAATCCACGGTCGAAGACTTACAGCGGCGCACCGCGGCAATCCTCGACAAGCATGGTCTGGACTGGCACGTCGACTGGGCCTTGTCCGGCCTGCCATTCCTCACCGAGCCGGGCGAACTGCTCGACGGCGTCGCTGCCGCAATTCGCAAGGTGACCGGGCGCGAGACCACCCCTTCCACCAGCGGTGGAACCTCCGACGGCCGTTTCATCGCGACACTGGGCACCCAGGTGGTGGAACTCGGCCCGGTCAACGCCACGATTCATCAAGTCGACGAACACATCCTCGCCAGCGATCTCGACGTGCTGACGGAAATCTACTACCAGACCTTGGTCAATCTTCTCGCATGCTGATCTGTCCTCTCTGTCGCGGCGACCTGAGCAAGCTCGACAAGGGTGTTGTCTGCCCGGCTAACCACCGCTTCGACCGAGCGCGCCAGGGCTATCTCAACCTGCTGCCGGTGCAGCACAAGAACAGCCGCGACCCCGGCGACAATCAGGCCATGGTCGAGGCGCGCAGGCGCTTTCTCGATGGCGGCCACTACGCGCCGCTAGCTGCGCGCCTGGCTCAGCTGGCAGCCGAACGGGCGCCCTCTCGCTGGCTCGATATTGGTTGCGGCGAAGGTTATTACACCGCCCAGATCGCCGAGGCCCTGCCGCGAGCCGAAGGCTACGCGCTGGATATTTCCCGCGAGGCGGTCAAGCGCGCCTGCAAGCGCGCGCCACAGCTGGAATGGCTGGTCGCCAGCATGGCGCGGGTTCCGCTAGCAGACGCCAGTTGCAACCTGCTGGCCAGCGTCTTCAGCCCGCTGGACTGGGCCGAAGCCCGACGGCTGCTCGCCCCTGGTGGCGGCCTGCTGCGCATGGGTCCGACCCGCGAGCATCTGTGGGAACTGCGCGGCCTGCTGTATGACGAAATACGTGACTATGACGATGAAAAACACCTGTCTCTGATCCCGGACGGGATGAGCCTGGCACACAGCGAAACCCTCAGCTACGAACTGCAGCTGGATAGCGCCGAAGCCCGCGCCGACCTCCTGGCGATGACACCCCATGGCTGGCGCGCCAGTGCAGATCGCCGCGCCGCGGTAATCGACGCACCCCTGCGGGTAAGGGTTGCGATACGCTATGACTGGATTCAGCGCGACCTGTAAATCTTTCACACAAGGCAGCCCGCCCATGCGTCAACCGGATATCGAGATCTACCTTAAGGACGCCAGCCAACAGGCCGTTGCCGACTGGCTAGCCCAGGCAATTGGCCCTTGCTCGCCCTGGCAGCAGAAAGGAAAGACGTTCAAGTGCATGGCCGGCAACGTTCCAGTGACGTGGCTACCGAAAGCCGTCGGCAAATGGCACAGCCTGCTACTGGAAAGCGACGCCACGCCCTGGGAAGACGACCTCGGCTGCGCCCGTGCAGCGTTCGAGGCACTTGGCGTTGAGACGCGCTGCGCACCCGGCGGCTGGCTGGAAGAAGAATCCGTTGAAGATGCCGATCGCTGGATGAGCATCAGCGAGCGCGGCGAAGAAGAAATCATCTGGCGTACGGGCTGAGTGTGGGAGATCCACCCCTGGCGAAGCTTTTCCAATTTGAGAGCGACCTGCTTCGCCAGCCAGTGAGCTTCTCACTCGCAGCGACTCATTGAAGTCCCGCGATACCAGCTTGCCTGAGCCCTGAACCGCTATCCCTGCAAACCTCTGCCAGGAAGCTGGGTTTTCACACCTGATCGCCTTAAGCGAGAAAGGCAGCCTGCTGGCTGCCTTTCTCCTTGCTGCGCGACGTTCAGTTACTCGTCAATGTGCAACTGCGCCAGTGGCACCCAGATCAGTCTGGGAGCGCACGAACTGCGGGAAGAAACGAGCACCCTCTGCGTCAGCGGTTATCGACTTGTCGGTAACCGAGAAGAACCAGATACCAACTAAGGCAGCGATGATGGAGAACAGCGCCGGGTAGGAGTACGGGAAGATCGCCTCGGCATTGCCCAGCACCTGCACCCACACGGTCGGACTGAGTATGGTCAGGATCAGTGCAGTGAGCAGGCCCATCGAACCACCGATCAGCGCACCGCGAGTGCTCAGGCCCTTCCAGTACATGGAAAGGAACAGCACCGGGAAGTTGCAGCTGGCCGCGATCGAGAACGCCAGCCCCACCATGAAGGCGATGTTCTGCTTCTCGAACACGCTCTTGCGCGCTTCCTTGGCGTCGGAGACGGTGAAGAAGCGCATCAGGATATGCGGCAGACCAGCGGTACCGAACATCAGTGCCATCCCCTGGGAAATCGCCGAAATCGGATCGGTCACCAGACCGCCAGGACTCATGATGGCGTCGCCCTTCTCGTGCAGCTTCACTGCCTCGGAGAACAGGCTGGCAAAGTCGAAGCCGACATTCTTCATCACCATCAGCGCCATGAAGCTGGCACCTGACAACAGCAGAACGGCCTTGATGATTTGCACCCAGGTGGTCGCCAGCATGCCGCCGAACAGCACGTATATCATCATCAGCGCGCCGACCAGCACCACGGCAACGTAGTCATCCAGACCGAACAGGAGCTGGATCAGCTTGCCAGCACCGACCATCTGCGCGATCAGGTAGAAGGCGACCACGGTGAGCGAACCCATCGCCGACAGGATGCGGATCTGGGTCTGACCGAGGCGGTAGGACGCTACGTCGGAGAAGCTGAACTTGCCCAGGTTGCGCAGGCGTTCAGCCATCAGAAACAGGATCAACGGCCAGCCGACCAGGACGCCGATGGAATAGATCAGGCCGTCATAGCCGCTGGTGTAAACCAGCGCGGAAATGCCCAGAAAGGAAGCGGCCGACATGTAGTCGCCCGCGATCGCCAGGCCGTTCTGGAAGCCGGTGATGCTGCCCCCGGCGGTGTAGTAATCGGATGTGGAAGTGTTGCGCTTGGACGCCCATTTGGTTATGCCCATCGTGAACACGATGAACAGCACGAACATGATGACCGCGGTTCAGTTGGTCGGTTGTTTCTGTACTTCGCCAGTCAGTGCCTCGCCTGCGATGAGCAGGGGTGACGCAACGAAAAGGGCGGCTGCCGCGAGCAGACGGGAAATCATTGTACGTTGGCATTCCTGCGCTTTTGGCCGCTCGCTCACCGGATGAACCTCGAAAAAAGCCCAGTTTCTTTCGAGCATTAGGTATCCGAACAAGCCAGAGGTGCATACTTGACCTAACTGGCCTCATTCCTGCTTAAAAGGCTGAAATGCACTACCACTCATCTGCAACACTGCCGCTGCGCTGTGGTCTACTCACCCAACGCATAGTGCGCGCTCTATCGAAGCGACGACATGGACACAATTCAGGCGCGCCCGCGCATCCAAGGAGCATCTCGATCATTAATCCCATTCGCGAAAAGCGCGCCCTACCCGGTGGGACTCGGCGCATTGCCCGGCTCGCCTCGTGGTTGCTGTGCCTGTCAGCGCTATTTACGCTGGCGCAGCCCTCGGCCCAAGCGGCGGATCTCAGCGTCGAGGAATACGGCTACCCGCTGACCAACCCTTTCGAAGCCACCATCGCCACCACGCCATTGGAGTTGCGTGCCGTCGTCCCCAGTGATGACGACATCGATCAGGCCGACTACAGCCTGCGGTTGCGTCCTGAACGCGAGTTCACGCTGCCCGACAATTTCTGGGCGGTTAAACGGCTGAATTACCGGCTGGCGCGACAGCCGGGACCGGCTCCGCTGATATTCATCATTTCCGGAACGGGCGCCAGCTATGCCGCTGGCAAGACTGAGTCGCTGAAGCGGCTCTTCTACGGTGCGGGTTATCACGTCGTGCAACTGTCCTCGCCGACCAGCTTCGACTTCATCGCGGCCGCCTCCCGCTTCGCCACGCCCGGCTACAGTCCCGATGATGCCAAGGATCTGTATCGCGTGATGCAGGCCGTTCGCGCCCAACAGCATGATCTTCCCGTCACCGAGTTTCACCTCATCGGCTACAGCCTCGGCGCGCTGAATGCCGCCTTCGTCAGCAAGCTCGATGAAACTCGGCAAAGCTTCGGCTTCAAGCGCGTGCTGCTGATCAATCCTCCAGTCAATCTGTACACCTCGATCAGCAACTTGGACAAGCTGGTACAGACCCGCGTGGAAGCCATCGACAACAGCACCACCTTCTACGAGCTGATTTTCGAGAAACTGTCGCGCTACTACCAGCAAAAGGGCCATATCAATCTAGACGAGGCGGTGCTGTTCGATTTTCAACGGTCCGGGTTGCGGCTGACGGACGAACAGATGGCAATGCTGATTGGCTCATCGTTTCGGCTTTCCGCCGCGGATATCGCGTTCACCTCGGATCTGGTCAACCGCCGCGGCCTGATCGTCCCGCCGGGTTATCCGATCAACGAAGGGACCAGTCTCGAGCCGTTCTTTCGCCAAGCGCTGCTATGCGACTTCGACTGCTACATCACCGAACAGCTGATCCCCATGTGGCGCGCCCGCTACGACGGCGGCAGCCTCTCGCAGCTGGTGGATCAGGTCAGCCTCTACGCCCTGGAAGACTATCTGCGGCAAAGCCCGAAGATTGCCGTCATGCACAACGCCGACGACATCATCCTCGGTACCGGCGACCTCGGCTTTCTTAGACGCACCCTTGGTAACCGTCTGACGCTTTACCCGCTCGGCGGCCATTGCGGCAATCTGGATTACCGGGTCAATGCACGGGACATGCTGGAGTTCTTCCGTGGTTAGATTATTCCGGATTTTGCCCGCCCTACTATTGGCCAACAGCCTCGCCTATGGCGCGGAAGCCGAGCCCGACGGTTTCACCAACCCGATGAGCCGGCTTGAGTTCAACCCAGGGCTCGACCAGCGAGAATTCGAGCGTGCCACGTTTCAGGCCCTGAATATTGACGATCCCTGGGAATCCTTTAATCGACGCATGTATTACTTCAATTACCGCCTCGATCAATGGGTGATGTTGCCTGCCGTACGGGGCTACCGCTACGTGACACCGCGAGTTGTGAGAACCGGGGTGAGCAACTTTTTCCGCAATCTTGCCGAAGTGTCGACACTGTTCAACAGCATGGCCCAGCTCAAGGGCCAGCGCGCCATGCAGACCACTGCCCGGCTGCTGTTCAACTCGATCATTGGCGTCGGCGGCGTGTGGGACCCTGCGACGCGGATGGGCCTAGCGCGCCACTCCGAGGACTTCGGCCAGACGCTTGGCTACTACGGCGTACCCGCCGGCCCTTACCTGATCCTGCCAGCGCTGGGGCCATCCAACGTTCGCGATGCGACCGGAAAGGTTGTCGACTTCGGCGTCGAACGGCAGATCGACCTGTTCGACTACGACGAATTCAGTGGTGGCGAGATCGGCCTAACGGCACTGCGCCTGGTGGATCTGCGCTACACCACTAACCTACGCTACGGGCAGCTCAACTCACCCTTCGAGTACGAGAAGGTGCGCTATGTATATACCCGCGCGCGGGAATTGCAGATTGACGAGTAACGGCCGGCTGGCGCGCTGGGGCAAAATTTGAGCCGCTGGCTTGTAGCGATTTCCCGCAAGACGCCCTTGGGCTCACCGTGTTCTGTAAAGGCTCGGCTCGCCCTCGGGTCGAGTTTTGAACCGCCGGTGCGCCCACAGATACTGCTCGGGATTGGCCCTGACCACTTCTTCGACCCAACGGTTGATACGCAGGCAATCGGCTTCGTCGCTCTCCCCCGGAAAGTCCTCCAGAGGCGGATGAATTACCAGACGGTAGCCCGAACCGTCGGCCAGGCGCTGCTGGGTAAAGGGGACCACCCTCGCCTTTCCCAGCCTGGCGAATTTAGTCGTGGCGGTGACAGTGGCCGCCTGGATGCCGAACAGCGGCACGAAAAGACTCTGCTTGCGTCCGTAGTCCTGATCCGGTGCATACCAGATCGCTCGCCCGGCTCGCAGAACCTTAAGCATCGCCCGCACATCGTCGCGCTCGATAGCAGTGGCATCACGGTTGTGGCGCTCCCGTCCACGCCGCTGAATGAAATCGAAAACCGGATTCTTGTGCTCACGGTACATGCCGTCGATGGTGTGCCGCTGACCGAGTAGCGCCGCGCCAATTTCCAGCGTGGTGAAGTGCAGCGCCATTAGAATCACACCCTGCCCTTCAGCCTGGGCCTGCCGCAAATGCTCCAAGCCTTCGATATGGGCCAGGCGCTGCAGGCGAGCCGGCGGCCACCACCAGCTCATGGCCATTTCGAACAGCGCGATACCATTGGACGCAAAATTCGCTTTCAACAACCGCTCGCGCTCGGCCTCAGCCATATCGGGAAAGCACAGCTCCAGATTGCGCCGGGCGATCCATCGGCGCGAGCGCGCAACGCGATACATCAATCCGCCCAACGAACGCCCCAGGACCAACAACACCCGGTAAGGCAGCTGGACCACCAACCACAACAACCCCAACCCTAGCCATAGCAGCCAGAAACGCGGATGAAGGAAGTAAGCGCGAAAATGGGGACGATCCATCGGAAAGCTCATACCGGAAAAACTGCGCATTCTAGCGTTAAACGAGGGTGCGGTGGACTGGGAAGCTAAGCGGAAGGGCCAGGCTTCCGCGCCTCAGCTTCCGCACTACTGATTTCGCTAACGCAGCAGGGCCTGTATGGTCGACATGGTCGCATCCATCTCACCCGCCCTACCCGAAGGAGGACGAGCGTTCGCACCGGCAACAGCGTCGAGCCTCAAGCCAACTTGCGCCAACTTGCCTGCCCCGCTATAAGTCCTCGCCATTTACCGTTGCAGGCAGATCATGAGCCAAGCCGACCTTCTCGATCAAAATCCCGTGTTCCAGCTCAAGGGCAGCATGCTCGCCATCACCATCCTGGAACTGACGCAGAACGACCTTGTTCGCCTCGATCAGCAGCTGTCCAAAAAGGTCGAGCAGGCGCCGGATTTCTTCAACAACACACCACTGGTACTGGCGCTGGATAAGTTACCGGCCGATTGCCAACTCGACCTGCCGGAACTCATTGCGCTATGCCGCAAGCATGGCCTGCGCACACTGGCATTGCGTGCCGGCCAGCCGCAGATTGTCCAGGCCGCCGGCACGCTGGACCTGCCGGTACTGCCGCCCTCCGGCGCCAAGGAACGCAAGCTCGACCTCGCGTCAAAGGCGACCACGGCGCCGGCCAAGCCCACCGAGCCGGTCCATCGCCCAACCCGCATCGTGACCACCCCCATCCGCGGCGGTCAGCAGATTTATGCCCAAGGCGGCGACCTGATCGTACTGGCACCGGTCAGCCCTGGTGCGGAACTTCTCGCCGATGGAAACATCCATGTGTACGGCCCATTACGTGGTCGTGCTCTCGCGGGAATCAAGGGGGACACCGGAGCACGCATTTTCTGTCAGCAGCTTACGGCGGAAATGGTGTCCATCGCAGGCCAATACAAAGTGGCCGAAGACCTACGGCGCGAGCCGCTCTGGGCCGAGGGGGTACAGATCAGCCTGTCTGGCGACGTGTTGAACATAACCCGCCTTTAACGGATACTTCCGCGAATTTTCAGCACCAACGGGCAATCCGGACGCCAGCACGGCGGAAGGTCCCAGCTTCCATATTTAGGGTGAATCACCTTGGCCAAGATCCTCGTAGTCACTTCCGGCAAGGGTGGCGTCGGCAAGACCACTTCCAGCGCCGCCATCGGTACCGGCCTCGCCTTGCGCGGCCACAAGACCGCCATCGTCGATTTCGACGTCGGTCTGCGCAACCTGGACCTGATCATGGGCTGCGAGCGGCGTGTGGTGTACGACTTCGTCAATGTCATCAACGGCGATGCCACCCTGACCCAGGCGCTCATCAAAGACAAGCGGCTGGAGAACCTCTACGTACTGGCCGCCAGCCAGACCCGTGACAAGGATGCCCTGACGCTAGAAGGCGTCGGCAAGGTCATCGATGAACTGGCAAAGAATTTCGAATACGTCATCTGCGACTCTCCAGCCGGTATCGAGAAAGGCGCGCATCTGGCGATGTACTACGCGGACGAAGCCATCGTGGTGACCAACCCGGAAGTGTCCTCGGTACGCGACTCGGACCGGATGCTTGGCCTGCTGGCGAGCAAATCTCGCCGCGCAGAGAATGGCGAAGAGCCGATCAAAGAGCACCTTCTGCTGACCCGCTACAACCCGGAGCGCGTAGAAAAAGGCGAGATGCTCGGTGTCGAGGACGTGGAGGAAATCCTTTCCATTCGCCTGCTCGGCGTAATCCCGGAGTCCCAGGCCGTGTTGAAGGCATCAAACCAGGGCGTCCCCGTCATCCTCGACGACCAGAGCGATGCCGGCCAAGCCTATAGCGATGCAGTCGATCGACTGCTCGGCAAAGAAGTGGATCACCGTTTCCTCGACGTCAAGAAGCAAGGCTTCCTTGCGCGCCTGTTTGGAGGTCGAGAATGAACCTGCTGGATTTCTTCCGCGAACGTAAAAAGAAGGAAACACCTGCTGCCATCGCCAAGGAGCGACTGCAGATCATCGTCGCTCACGAACGCGGCCAGCGCACGCAACCGGACTACCTGCCGGCGCTGCAGAAAGAGTTGGTGGAGGTCATCCGCAAGTACGTCAATATCGACCAGGATCAGGTTCATGTCGCACTCGAAGATCAGGGCAGCTGCTCGATTCTCGAGCTGAACATCACCCTGCCGGATCGCTAAGAGCGTCTCCGTTGCAGAGAACGGCGGCCCACGGGTCGCCGTCTTCATTTGTGGGAAAGCAAATGCCGTTAAGCAACATCCAGATCGTCCACCAGGACGCCGCCCTGCTGGTGATCAACAAACCCACCCTGCTGCTCTCCGTTCCCGGACGCGCCGAGGATAACCGCGACTGCCTGGTGACCCGCCTGCAAGAAAACGGCTTTCCAGAAGCGCGGATCGTGCATCGACTGGACTGGGAAACCTCCGGCCTGATCGTGCTCGCCCGTGATGCCGACAGCCATCGAGAGCTGTCTCGCCAGTTCCACGATCGCGAGACCGAAAAAGCCTATACCGCACTCTGCTGGGGACAGCCGGAACGGGACAGCGGCAACATCGATCTCCCGCTACGCTACGACCCACCGACCAAACCGCGCCACGTGGTGGATCATGAGCTGGGCAAGCACGCACTGACTTTCTGGCGCGTGCTCGAACGCTGCGGTGAGTTCAGCCGTGTCGAACTGACACCGATCACTGGCCGATCCCACCAGTTGCGCGTGCATATGCTCTCCATCGGCCATCCGCTGCTGGGCGACCGTCTCTATGCCCATGAGCAGGCGCTGCAAGCCCATGAACGCCTGTGCCTGCACGCCAGCATGCTCGCGCTCACTCACCCTCTGAGTGGCGAGCGCCAGCGCTTCGAATGCCCGGCGCCGTTCTAGGCGCCTCGCTTGCCGAACCTCCGATACAGGATTGCCGGTCCTCCAGGCTTATGCCTCTTCCAACGAATGCTATAGACTTCGAGGCCTTGCAGTCTGGAGCCCGACATGCGCGAAAAACTCAACCAAGGCCTGATCGAATTCCTCGCCACCTCACCCACGCCTTTCCATGCCACAGCCAGCCTGGCGCACAACCTGCAGGCGGCGGGTTTCAAGCCCCTTGAGGAGCGCGAAAGCTGGATCACCGAAGCCGGGGGGCGCTATTACGTCACCCGCAACGACTCCTCGATCATCGCCTTCCAGCTCGGCAGCAAGCCGCTGGTCGAGCATGGACTGCGCCTGGTGGGCGCGCATACTGACAGCCCCTGTCTACGGGTAAAGCCGCATCCGGACCTTCAGCGCCACGGCTTCTGGCAGCTTGGCGTGGAAGTCTATGGCGGCGCCCTGCTTGCGCCCTGGTTCGACCGGGACCTTTCCCTTGCCGGGCGCGTTACCTACAGCCGTGACGGCCGCATCGAAAGCCAGTTGATCGACTTCAAGGCGCCGATCGCGACGATTCCCAATCTGGCGATCCATCTCAATCGCGAAGCCAACCAGGGTTGGCCGATCAATGCCCAGAATGAATTACCTCCGATCGTCGCGCAGATTACTGGCCAAGACAGTCCGGACCTTCGTGCACTGCTGGCCGATCAGCTGGGGCGAGAACATGGCCTAGCGGCCGATGTAGTCCTGGATTTCGAACTGAGCTTCTACGATACCCAGCCGGCTGCAATCATCGGTCTGAACGGTGATTTCATCGCAGCCGCCCGACTCGACAATTTGCTGTCCTGCTATGCCGGCTTGCAGGCGTTGCTTACGGCGACTGCTGGCGAAACCTGCTTCCTGGTGTGCACCGACCACGAAGAAGTCGGCTCGACCTCGATGTGCGGCGCTGATGGCCCTTTCCTGGAGCAGGTGCTACGGCGCGTGCTGCCTGACGAGGAAAACTACCAGCGCGCGATCAATCGCTCGCTGCTCGTTTCCGCTGACAACGCCCACGCCGTGCATCCCAACTATGCCGATAAACACGACGGCAACCACGGTCCCAAGCTCAATGCGGGCCCGGTGATCAAGGTCAACAACAACCAGCGCTACGCCACCAACAGCGAAACCGCCGGTTTCTTCCGTCATCTATGCCTGGAAAATGAAGTGCCGGTGCAAAGCTTCGTCACCCGCAGCGACATGGCTTGCGGCTCGACCATCGGCCCGATCACCGCCGGACAGCTGGGGGTGCGGACCATAGATATCGGCGCACCAACCTTTGCCATGCACTCCATTCGCGAGCTGGCTGGCAGCGAGGACCTGAAGCATCTGGTGAAAGTCCTGACGGCCTTCTATTCGAGCGCAGAAGTGCCCTGAGAAGGCTGAGAAAGGCGCTGTGCACTCGCACAGCGCCTGACGACTCAGACGAGCGTTTCGTCGATAACCAGCGCCAGCTTGCCGGACACGGTATTGCTGGCCAGCGTAGCGAAGGCGGCTTCCACGTCGTCGACCGGGTATTGGCCCTCCAGACGGGGCTTCAGCTGGCCGCTGGCGAAAAGCGGCCAGACCTTTTCCTTCAGCTCCGCCATCAGCTCGGCCTTGTCATCGGCATCTCGGCTGCGCAGAGTCGAGCCGATCAGCTGAATACGCTTGGCCAACAGCGTGCCGAAATCCACTTCTCCCTTTCGGCCACCCATGAGCCCGATCATCACCCAGCGGGCATCTTTGCCGAGCACTTGCAGATTGAGCGCAGCGTATTTGGCACCCACCGGGTCAAGAATCAGGTCGAACGGCGCGAAGTCGCGCAGTGCTTCCAGTGTCTCGCCCCGCAGCACGCCGCCTTGTGCACCCAAGGATTCGCAATAAGCCAGGCGCTCAGCCGAACCGACGCTGACCCAGCACGGGTTATCGAAGGCTTTGCACAACTGAATCGCCGCCGAACCGACACCACTAGCCCCGGCGTGAAGCAATACCTTTTCACCGGGCTGCAACGCACCGAGCCGGTACAGATTAAGCCAGGCCGTGGCGTACACCTCTGGAATAACCGCCGCCTCATGGAGCGACAACCCCTCCGGAACCGGCAGCACATGCCGTCCGTCGACGACCACCTCTTCGGCCATGCCACCGCCGGCCAGCAAGGCACATACACGATCACCCAGCTGCCAATCGCTGCCCGCTCCAACCTCGCTGATCACGCCAGCACACTCCAGCCCAAGAATGTCGGTCACGCCTGGCGGCGGCGGATAATGTCCGGCCCGCTGCAGCAGATCGGCGCGGTTCAGACCCGCCGCTGCCACCTTGATGCGCACCTCCCCCGGAGCGCATGCCCGCGCGTCTCGCTGCGCCCACTCCAGTTGCCCTTCGATACCTTGCAAACCCTTCATGCAGCCTCCATATTGTTCAAACCTGCGACCGCCCAACCGTCACTCGCTGACGTTCGCAATCACCTGTAGCACCGGGCTATTATTTTCACCGTCGGCCCTATACCGGTCTGCGCCCAACTTGATGGCCTAATATGCGTTATACCCTAGCTTCGCGTCACCGACTCTCTATGAAACGCGCCCTCACCCTCGGCATTTTTACGGTATTCATCGGTCTTCAGGCCTCCTCCGCCACGGCCAAGCCGAGCAGTCCAGCGAACTGGGATTATCTGGAACCCAACCGCGAGCAGGTCATTGCCAGCCTCAATGTGGTGGAGCTCCTCAAGCGCCATCACTACAACAAACCGCCGCTCAACGATGCTCGGTCAGCGAAAATCTTCGACAGCTACCTCGCCATGCTCGATCCATCGCGCAGCTATTTCACGGCGGCGGATATCGAAGAGTTCAGCAAGTGGCGCAACGAGTTCGATGATTTTCTCAAGAGTGGCAACCTCCAGCCCGGCTTCACCATCTACAAGCGCCATCTCGAACGATTCAAGAGCCGTCTCGAGTACGCCTTGTCCCTGCTGGAGAAAGGTGTAGGCAGCTTCGATTTCAGTGTCGATGAAGAGCTACTGATCGACCGCGAAAAAGCTGCATGGCCCAAGGACAACGCGGAGCTCGATGACCTCTGGCGCAAACGCGTCAAGGACGAAATTCTGCGCCTGAAGATCGCAGGCAAGGAGCCCAAGGCCATAGAGGAGCTTCTGACCAAACGCTACCGGAATCAACTCAGCCGCCTCGATCAGACCCGCGGCGAAGATGTGTTCCAAACCTACATCAACGCGTTCGCCCAATCCTACGATCCCCACACCCAATACCTGTCGCCGGACAATGCCGAGAATTTCGACATCAACATGAGCCTGTCGCTGGAAGGCATCGGCGCGGTGCTGCAGAGCGACAACGAGTACGTCAAAGTCGTACGCCTGGTACCAGCCGGCCCAGCGGAAAAGACCAATCAGATCGCACCGGCGGACAAAATCGTCGCGGTCGGCCAACGGGATGATGAGATGGTCGACGTAATCGGCTGGCGCCTGGACGAGGTCGTTAAGCTGATTCGCGGCCCCAAGGGCTCAGTGGTTCGGCTGGAAGTCATTCCAGCCACCAACGCCCCTAACGACCAGACCAGCAAGATCGTCGCCATCACTCGCGAGGCGGTGAAGCTCGAAGAGCAGGCCGCCAAGAAATCCATCCTCAACCTCGAGCACGAAGGCCAGAACTACAAGCTCGGCGTAATCGAGATTCCCGCCTTCTATCTCGATTTCAAGGCGCTACGAGCAGGCGACAGCGACTACAAGAGCACCACCCGCGACGTGAAGCAGTTGTTGACCGAGCTTCAGAAGGAGAAGGTCGATGGCGTGGTGATCGACCTGCGCAACAATGGCGGCGGCTCCTTGCAGGAAGCCACCGAGTTGACCGGTCTGTTCATCGATCAAGGCCCTACCGTACTGGTGCGCAACAGCGATGGCCGCATCGATGTACTTGCCGACGAGAGTGCCGGAGCCTTCTACAAGGGCCCTCTGGCTGTATTAGTCAATCGCCTGTCGGCCTCCGCTTCGGAAATCTTCGCTGGCGCCATGCAGGATTACCACCGGGCGCTCATCCTCGGAGGCCAAACTTTCGGCAAGGGCACCGTGCAGACTATCCAGCCGCTAAATCACGGTGAGCTCAAGCTCACGCTGGCCAAGTTCTACCGGGTCTCTGGACAAAGCACTCAGCACCAGGGCGTGATTCCCGACATCACCTATCCAGCCGAAGTGGATACCAAGGAGATCGGCGAGAGCGCACTGTCCGAGGCCCTCCCTTGGGACAGTATCCGTGCCGCGATCAATCCAGACATGAATCCTTTCATGCCCTTTCTCGCCGAGCTCCAAGCTCGCCATGAATCACGCACGGGCAAACATCCCGACTTCGTCTTCACCCGTGAACGCCTGGCGCTGACCCAGGAATTGATGCAGGAAACGTCCGTGAGCCTCAATGAGGAGAAACGTCGCAAGCAGCAGGCCGACATCGAGAAACGCCAACTCGCGCTGGAAAATGCGCTGCGGGTGGCAAAGGGCGAATCGCCGCTCAATGAGCTGGAAAAGGAAGACGAGAGCATGCCCCATCAGGAAGATAAAAAGCTCAAGCCCGAAGATGACGCCTACCTGTCCGAAAGCGGCCGAATTCTTCTGGATTACCTGGGGCTCAACGCAGCCATGGCAAAACACTAGGCCGAATGCTGAACGTGAATCACCACTCACAGTAGCAGTACAGGGGCTGCCGTAGGCGGCCTTTGTATTGTCAGCTCAAAGCCCAAGTTTGGACGCGACAGCTTTGTAATGCGCTGCCAGTTGCGGGTCAGCCTTGAGTCCGTGCCCTCCGCTGGCGTACAGCTGCGCAAGACGTGACGCAGCGATCGGATGTCCTGCGTCGGCTGCCAATGACCACCAACGCGCGGCTTCATTGCCATTCGGGCCATGTTTGGCGTCCTCGCTGAGGCTCACCACGCCCATTTGATAGGCCGCCTTGGCATCGCCGGCCTCCGCTGCCAGGCGCAAGTAGCGGATACCCTCACGCTTCGCCCCGTAGCCTTGCCCACGAAACAACAGGATATGCCCGTAAAAGCTCTGCGCAGAGGTATTGCCCAGGCGGGCCATACGTGCGAATTGCCCCTCCATCCAGCGCCAAAACCTCGGCTGCCGAACAGCCCAGCTTGAGGCCATCAGCTTACGAGCAGTTAAATAGCCCATGCGGGCGCGCAGTTTCAACAGCATCACGAGATCTCCGGATAGACGAACTCAAATACTCGAGCCACCTCACCCGCATGCCAGGAAGCTGCTATAGAGCCATCGACCGGCCCCGCAAACCGCCCCAGGCGAACGGCACATTCAAAGAAACCGGTACGGGGCAATCGGCTCGCACTTTGGCTGATGACGAGCGCGCTACGCAGTGGACGGTCGGCCTGCGCATCGAGCGCAGCCAGATGCTCGAGCGCCGCGGCTAGCGTTTGCATCGCCGGCGCGGGCAGATCCAAACGCTCCAGCAAGGCTCGGTAAGTCACGAGATGGCGCTGCCTGCGTGCGCCTTCCAGCTCGGCAAGCAACGCTCGCCAATGAGGCCGGCTTATACGAATGGCAGGCGCCTGCCGAATCAAGCCTCGCCCTCCCAGCCAGCTACTCCCAGCGCCCGGGCCAAAGCACGCTGTATGGCCGCGTCAGGATCACGTTCGCCACTCTCGATCAACGCTAGGTATGCCGGACTTATACCTACCGACTTGGCCAAGGCATCCAGGCTGATGCTCTGCCCTTCACGAAGTTTTGATAACTCGCTGAACTTGGGCTGCGCAGCAGTTTTTTCCGCTGCCGACAAGGAAGGCTGTGACCGCCCCATTGCGTTCAGTAGGGCCTGATAATCCGCCCAAGGCAGTACCGCATATTCCGGCGCACCATCGCGCATGATGACCTGGACATTCATTCACTTGCCTCAATCGCTTATTCACGAAGAATGAATGTTAACAGCCTGGGCCCGAAGATTTAGCTAATGGCGCCGCATTAAAGCGCTGGGTCCTCGGCGATGCGCTACCGCCTGTCACCTGAATCGGGCGCTGCCGACATCTGATCGTCGGGGGCGGGTAGGCGCTCCAAGCGGGCCAGTACCTCGTCCGACTGCGCGGATTTCCACGTGCGAAACGCCTGCAGTTCCAACGACCACTTGCGGATTACCCAGCCGAGGACCGCCAGATCGTCGATAAAGCCAAGTCCAGGAATCCAATCGGGGATGGTGTCCATGGGTGAGAGGAAATAGAGCAATGCCGCTACGACTGCCAGCAAAGCCGGCTTGCTGATAGCACGGTACTCTCCCTTCCACCATGCCACGCAGAGCGATTGCAATAGCGATAAATCGTCTCCGAGCCCCTTCAGCCACCCCCTTTTTGACGAACGCTTACGAGCCACAGCGATCAGCACTGCAGGCAAGCGGCCGCGCAAAAGTACGCGCTGCGCCAAAGACAAATACTCCATCAGATTCCAAGGCGCTTTCATGCGAATGCTCTCCAAGCCCCGTGGCTTTTGGCTTTAAGGGTTATCCACAAAACCTGTGGATAACTCTGTTAACAAAGTATGGATGAGCGCCGCAAACGCCCGGCTGATGCGGGCTCCCCACAGATCGCCGCCTTTTTACACACGCGAAATAACTTCTTTAAAAACAGTAACTTAAAGAAATCAAGCAGCAATATCGGCATGAAGGAATAAACCAGCCATCTATTACGTCGGAAATGTGCATAACCCAAACATGTCAATTCCTTTTTTCGCCGATTTGACACTTTTCCGCGACCCTTAAGAGCGCTTTCATTTTCAGATACCTTATGCGCTTATTACCGGAAACGCCTCGGTCTAAGCCCCGCTTGAGCCAACAACACCTCTAAAAGAGGACACTGAACAACTGCAAATGTCCTTCGAGCGAGACACCTTAGGCTCATCCATGCGGCAACCCGTGGACTCAGCTACATCCACGACCACTGGTGACATAAAAAGGCCAAATGACAAAGGCCGATCGTCTGATCGGCCTTTGTCATTTCAGCACTTGATTTGAACGTTAATTCAAGCTGAGCTTGCCACGGTTCTTTTCCAGGGTGGCGGCACCAATGCCCTTCACTTCGAGCAGCTCGTCGATGGAAGTGAAAGGCCCGTGCGCGTCCCGATAATCAACGATGGCACGAGCCTTGGCAGCGCCAATGCCTGTCAGCACACGATGCAGGGTTTCTGCATCAGCCGTGTTGAGGTTGATCACACCGACCTCAACGACAGCGCTTGGGCTGGCCCCGATCGGCTCGGGCTTGGTGGCGGCATAGATGGGAAGGGTAACACTGCTCAGCAGCGTGAACGCCACTGCCGAAAGTAAGGCTTTTTTCATGAGATTACGTCCTTGTAATAGATTGGTTTCGCGCCGCTGCACGGCACTCCTTTGCTCCGCAGGATTCAATCTATTAGGTCATAACCACTTGTCAAACAGGGGCAAGGCGAATTGTGATCCTCGCCGCGTTATCGGGTTCAGCGCATGGCGTTGAACAGATTGAGTCCGCTGATCTTTACGTAGCTTTGCTGGGCTGCTTCGAGAATGACTGTCTGGAAGGACAACCGCGACAGCGCCTCGGCATAATCCAGCTCACGCAACTCGGCCTGCACAGACTTGTTCACCAGCGCCACGTCTTCGTTGTCGGTCAGGGTAGTGTCGATAATGTTCAACCGTGCCCCGATATTCCCCCTCGCGGCATCGACGCTAACCATGCCGTGGTCGAGGTTGGTCAGGGCTACGGCGACGGCATCGCGAACTTCGGCATTGCTGGAGGAAGGCCCTTCGAGGGCCATGCGCAGGTTTGCGATGGTTCCCAGAATGCCCTGCTTTTGTACCGTCGGATCCAACGTGATTTCTACCGTTTCGCCTCCGGCAGGCGCCCCATCGAACTTGATTATCACACCGCGGAACACGAGCTCGTCGGCCTTCTCCTTCCTATCGACCGAGCCCGAAGCAAGCACCCGATCCGGGATGGCGTAAGGATCCGCGAAATCCGCTGGTGGATTATCCAAGTCGTACACGACGTACTCAGTCTCTGACGTGAAGTGCACCCCAATACCCGCCGCTGGAAATGCCGGCGACGCCGCGACTGCCACTTCGTCCTGCACCAGCGGCGCGGAAATGCTCAAGGTCGAGCCAGGAAGCGCCCCCGTGCTATCGAGTGCGCTCAGATAGCGTCCCGCATTGATAACGTTCTCGAATACGGCCTTACCGCTGTCGCTGATAGGGATATTCAACGAGCTGGCAATCTGCAGCTTCCGTTGCCCTTCGTCGCCCTGATAGCTGTAACTGCCGTCCGCAGCGCGCAAAAAGGGTTGGGTCTTGCCCTGGAAACCGGAGAACAGATACTCGCCGCGGGCATTGCGCGTATTCATCAACGACAGCAGCTCGTCCTCGCGCTCGCCCAGTTCCGCGGCGATGGCCTTGCGGTCCTGGGCGTCGAGGGCGCCGTTACCGGCCTGTCCTGCCAGTTCACGCACGCGCTGCAAGACGGTATTGACCGAGTTGAGCGTGACCTCCTCCTGGGTCAGGTTGTTCTTCGCTGCAGTCAGGTTGGCCTTGTACTGCCCCAGAACATTCTGCTGCTGTTCGAGCTGCAACAAACGCACCGACGCCACCGGATCGTCCGCCGGAGTAAGGATGCGATTGCCTGTACTGATCTGCTCCTGCGTACGGGTCGCGTTCGCATAGTTGCGCTGCAGTCCAGCGACGCCGTTATTGAAGGCTTGCAAGGTCGAAATGCGCATGGTCGGGCCTGTTACCTGAAGGTGCTGATCAATGTATCGAACAAGGAGCGCGCAACTTGAATGATCTGTGCCGAAGCGTTGTAGTACTGCTCGAACTTGATCAGGTTGGCGGCCTCTTCATCGAGGTTGACCGCCGAGAGCGAGTCGCGATTGTCAGTGGCCTGTTTGAGGATGGCGCCCGTCGCATCGTTGTCCATGCGCGCCTGAGCCGTCAGGGTACCGACCCGCTCCACCAGCTCGCCGTAGCCATCGGTGAAGCTGAAACCCGAGCCGGCGACAGTGTTATCGACCCCGACGGTCTGTTTGCTTTGCAGATCGACCAACTTCAACGCATTGCGGTTATCCGACACACCGCTCTGGTTGAAATTGAACGAAAAGGTATCGCCATCCGCGGGCCGGCCGCTGATGGTAAATTCGAACTTGTACTCTTGCTGATCAGGCGCCGTTCCCGTGGTCAATGTCAGACCCAGCTTGTTGGTTTGCCCAGCGATAATTGCAGATGGCGTCAGCACCAAGCCCGCCGGTGCCGGGGTGGGCAGAACCAAGCCCGTGCCATCGTAGGTGAGGGTCAAACCTTCGAACGCGGCCTTGAGCTCGGCAGAATTGATCGGAGACGGCCCGGCAATCAGCTCGGGCTGTCCTATCGCCCCGTTACCACTGTTCTGCAGGTTGCTCTCGGCACGCACCGGTGACGCGAAAGCGAGCTGATCGGCCTGGTCGAGTACTGCACTGATATCCGTGGCGCCGCGCCGCGTAGGTTGCAGGGTGAACTTGTCGCCGACCAAGGGCGCCGGTGTTCCCGGCGTTATCTCGAAGCCCTGGCCACGGCCACTCATGTCGCTGATGCGCAAGGTGCCATCTGCCGTAGCGGTAACCGTCATGGGCTGGTTGTCGCTCAGACGCCGGACCTTGTAGCCGCTCGGCAGGCTGCCGTCATACTCCATAAGGTAGTCGCTGGTAGTCAGCAGGCTGGTTTCCGTAATTTTCATCGCCGGCTGCGCGTTGCTGGTGTTGCCGGCGAACGCATTGACGCGAAGCTTCATCAGCGCTGGATCGTTGTAATCACCGAACAGCGCCGAGCCCACCTGCCCCTTGAGGTCCAACCCCTGCCCCAGCTGGGTATTGACCTGATCACTGACCGCCAGCGCCAGCCGTCCCAGCGAGTTCATGGTCGAGTCCAGCACTTCCTCACGATAGCGAATCAACCCACCAAGTTCGCCACCAGTGATCTGTGAAGTAATACCTTGGCGCGAGCCGCCACTGATGAATTGCACTTCATGACGATTGGGGTCGCCCTGCCCCGGCACAACTTCCAGCCGCGCCACGCTGCTGCCGACCACAAGCGGCTGGCCGCTGCCGATGAAGATATTGAAGCTGCTGTCATCCTGCGGAACCACAGTCACGCCAATGTAGGTGGAAAGCTCGCGCACCGCCTCGTCGCGTGCATCGAGCAAGTCGTTCGGCTGCTTGCCATTGGCGGCGGCGACGGCAATCGCCTGGTTCAAGCTGCCAATACTGCCGGCCAGCCGGTTGACCTGGTCGGTGACCGCTGACATCTGCTTGTTGGTAAAACTGTTCTGCTCCGAAAGCCGGTCGTAGACCGTATTGAAGCGCCTAGCCAAGCCCTCGGATTCAGCCAGCACCAACTGGCGTGCCGGGATATTGGCAGGGTCTTCAGCAGCGGTCTGCAGCGCGGAGAAAAAACTCTGCAAAGAAGGCGTGATACCCGTCGTGGTGCCGGCCAGCAACGAATCGAGCTGATCGATCTGGCTCTTGTAGGCCGCGACGTCACTGTTCAGGGCAGTGCTGCTGCGCACCTGGCTGGTGAGAAACTCGCTATAGGTTCGGCGAACGTCTATTAAGGTAGTACCCGAGCCGATATAACCGGCACCGCTGAACTGCGGCGCAGTCGTAGCCTGATTGGCACTCTGCCGGCTGAAGCCCGGCGTGTTGACGTTGGTGATGTTGTGGCCAGTGATAGAAAGCTGCGTCTTGCTCGCAGAGAGGCCCGAGAGGCCGATATTCAGAAGGTCAGCCATGATTTAGCCTCTGGTCCGCATGGCGGGCGCCGTACTGGCGTCGGCGATGGTTTGATAGGTCTGTACCTTGCGCGCGATCTGGTTGATCTTGCGCGCGTATTGCGGGTCAGTTGCATAACCGGCCCGCTGCAATTCATTGACGAAACGCTCGGAGTCACCGGTAGTGCCAGCCACCTGGATCGCCTTCGAGTAGCGCCCGTTGCTTTCCAGCAGCCTCACGTAATCGTTGAAGCTCTGCTCGAACGAATCGTAGGCACGAAAGCCCGCCTTCTCGCGAGTCGCCTTGCCATTGACGTATTCGGTCGTGGTAACCGTCGCCGAAGCCCCCTGCCAGCCAGTGGCCTTGATGCCGAACAGGTTGTGGCTGTTGCTACCGTCCTTCTGGCGGATCATGGATTTGCCCCATCCTGTTTCCAGAGCAGCCTGGGCAACCAGAAAACGCGGCTCCACACCTAACCGCTCGGCCGCCTTTTCCGCCATGGGCAGCATGGTAGCGATGAACTCAGCGGGGGAGCTGAAGCGGCTCTTGCTGGGGGCGGACGGCTCGCTGGACGAGACACCATTGATGGTCAGCGGCTTGTCTTGCGGAGCGGCGAAGGCAGTAGCCGGTTTCCAGTCGATATTGACCAATGATTGCGGCTGGCCGGCGTTACTCACCGTTGGTGCCGCGGCTGCCTCTGCCGTCAACGACGTGGCGAGCCTGCCCGGCAAGGCCAGGCGGCGCTGATTGAGCAGCGCCGCATCATTACGACTCGCGTCTGTCGTCGCCGGGGCAGCGTTGGGGTTGCTCGCCCACTTCGACCCGGCGGTTTGCGCAACCTGGTCGAAGGGATTGGGCTTGGAAATCGCCTCTTTCTGCTTGGTCAGCTGGCGAATCATCACGTCAGCCAGCCCAACACCGCCGCCCTCCCGCGACAGCGTGACCGACAGCTGCTGGTCATGCATGTCCTGATACTGTTTGCCGGCCTGACTGTTGAACGGATTGTCCTGGGCCAGCACGTCGGTGGCCGAGCGCATCGACTTGAGCATCTCGTTGAGAAACAGCGACTCGAATTCCTGCGCCACCTTGCGCACGTTTTCTTCACCGTCGCGATCCTTGCCAACCTTCAACTGGTGGAGACGATTGAGGTCCGAATAGCTGCCGCTGTCGAGGCTGCGCTGGCCAAGTCCCAGGCGATTTTCCATATCCGTCGTCCTTAGATCACGATCAGGTCGGCTTGCAGCGCACCGGCTTGCTTGAGCGCTTCGAGGATGGCCATCAGGTCACTGGGCGCAGCCCCTACCTGGTTGACCGCACGAACGATCTCATCAAGGGTCGTACCGGGGCCAAACTTGAACATCGGCTTGGCTTCCTGCTCGGCGTTGATACTGGAATTGGGCACCACTACGGTCTGGCCATCGGAAAACGAGCTCGGCTGACTGACCTGTGGGTCTTCCGATATCGTGACGGTCAGGCTGCCATGTGTGACGGCGGCGGGCTGCACCCGTACGTTCTGGCCGATGACGATGGTTCCGGTGCGAGAATTGATGATTACCTTGGCCACCGCCTGGCCGATCTCCACCTCGAGATTTTCCAGAATTGACAGGTAATCCACCCGCTGGTTGGGGTCCAGCGGCGCGCCGACACTGATCGAGCCGCCATCAAGGGCCTGAGCGACGCCCGGCCCAAGCAACTCGTTGATCTGATCCACAATGTTCTTCGCCGTGGTGAAGTCCGGTCGATTGAGATTCAGCGTCAGTGTATTGCCCTGATTGAACGCGCTTGGCACCGGGCGCTCCACCGTCGCACCGCCCGGAATGCGTCCGGCCGAAGGCGAGTTGACGGTAATGCGCGAACCGTCGGCGCCACCGGCATCAAACCCGCCGACCACCAGGTTGCCCTGGGCGATAGCATAGACGTTGCCATCAATCCCTTTCAGCGGCGCCATCAGCAGGCTGCCGCCGCGCAGGCTTTTGGCATTACCGATGGACGAAACCGTGATGTCGATGGTCTGGCCCGGCTTGGCAAACGGCGGCAGGTCGGCATGGATCGAAACCGCCGCGACGTTCTTCAGCTGAACGTTGCCACCCGGCGGCACCTTGATGCCGAACTGCGCCAGCATGTTGTTAAAGGTCTGAACCGTGAACGGCGTTTGCGTAGTCTGGTCACCGCTACCGTTCAAGCCGACCACCAAGCCATAGCCGACCAACTGATTGCTACGCACACCCTGGATGGTGGCGATATCCTTCAGCCGCTCGGCATGGACCGGTGTTGCGAGCGCTGCGAGAAGCATCAAGACGATCGCGTTGATTACTTTCATTGCCTGCACCTGATCAGAACGGCCACAGCGGGCTGACGAAGAAGCGACTCAGCCAACCCGGCTGACTCGCGTCAGCAAAAGCGCCCGTGCCCGAATAGGTGATGCGCGCATCCGCGACCCGCATGGACGAAACGGTATTGTCAGTAGTGATATCGTCGGCGCGCACCAGCCCGGCGATACGCACCAGCTCATCTCCCGTATTGAGGGTCAGCCACTTCTCACCACGAATGGCAAGGATGCCGTTGGGCAGCACTTCGGAGACGGTGACAGTGATCGAGCCAGACAGACTGTTGCTCTGCCCGGCCTGCCCTGCACCTTGGGTCGAACTGGAACTGCCGAACTGGGTGTCAAGCGACAGGGGCCCGCCATTGCGCAGAAGTCCGGCCGCCGGGTTGTTCACGCTTACGGCGTTACCGAAGAGCGACGTCAGGCCGATGTCCACATCGCTGTCCTTGGAAATCTTCGAGGTGGCATTCTTGCTTGCCTGGGTCCGCTCGTTGAGCGTGATGGTGATGATGTCTCCGACCCTGAAGGCCTTGCGGTCATCGTACAGATTGGTCTCGAAGCCCGCCTGGTAGATGGCGCCGTTGTTCTGCGCCGCCGGCAATGGCGTGCGCGGCAGAACCGGGGCGTAATAGGGATCATCCGGCTTCGGCGCAGGCGCCACGCAGCCCCCCAGCACAACGGCAGACATCAGCAGAAAACTCGACAAGCGACGCATGTTCACCTCAGATCAGCAGCGGCGATCTATCACAGTTGCTGGGTAACGAATGACAACATCTGGTCGGCCGTGGAAATGACTTTCGAATTCATTTCATAGGCGCGCTGCGTGGTGATCATGTTCACCAGCTCCTCGACCACGCTGACGTTGGAGTTCTCCAGTGTGTTCTGCAGCACCGTGCCCAGGCCATTGAGACCCGGTGTGCTGACCTGTGGCGCGCCACTGGCCGCGGTTTCCAGGAACAGGTTGCTGCCCATGGCCTGTAACCCGGCCGGATTGATGAAGTCAGCGGTCTGCAGGTTGCCGATGATCTGCGGCGCCGGGTTACCGAGCGTGGTGACCGAAACCGTGCCGTCTTCGCCGACGGTGAAGGTCTGGGTTTCCGGCGGCACGACGATGGCCGGTTCCAGGGCGTAGCCGTTGGATGTGACGATCTGCCCGTCAGCGTTCAAATGAAAGCTGCCGTCGCGCGAGTAGGAGACGGTGCCGTCAGGCAGCAGAACCTGAAAAAAGCCGCGCCCGTTGATGGCCATGTCAAGCGGCTGCTCGGTGGTCTGCAGGCTACCGGCAGTGAACTGCTTTTGCGTTCCGACGATACGTACACCGGTACCCAGCTGCAGACCGGACGGCAGCTCGCTGTCCTGGGTCGACTGTCCGCCCGGTTGGCGACGAACCTGATAGAGCAGGTCCTGGAATTCGGCACGGTCTTTCTTGAATCCGGTGGTGGAGACGTTGGCCAGGTTGTTGGAAATGGTGGTCAGGTTCATGTCCTGGGCGGACAAACCGGTTTTACTCACCCAGAGAGCTGGAAGCATGGTGTTCTCCTGATGCGCCTATCACCGGCGCAACGCCTTGAATTGATTAACTGATCTGAAGGATTCGGGCCGCGGCGGCGCCGTCCTCTTCGGCGGTGCGCATCATTTTCACGTGCAGTTCGAACTGCCGGGCCAGCGCCAGCATCGAGGTCATCTCGGCTACCGCATTCACGTTGCTGGCTTCGAGGAAACCGGAGGTCACACGCACAGCGGCATCCGCCTCGAGCGGCTGACCGTCCTTCATACGGATCATCCCGTCGGTGCCCTTCTCCAGCTGCTTGGGATCGGGGTTGACCAACTTGAGTCGATCGACCGTGACGACAATATTGGGCCCCTCGCCGAGGGCACGAATGCTGATAGAGCCATCGTGACCGATCTCCACCTTCTCTTCCGGCGGAATGGCTATCGGACCGGCATTGCCCATAACCGGCAAACCATCGCCGGTACGCAGCATGCCTAAGGTGTCGATCTTGAGGCTCCCGGTGCGGACATAGGCTTCACTGCCATCCGGTGCCTGTACCGCAATCCAGCCGTCCCCCTCCACCGCCACGTCTAGATCACGTCCGGTTTCCTGCAGCGTCGCAGAGGTGAAATCAGTACCGGGTCGTTCGGTCATCGCGTAGACCCGTGCCGGGAAACTGTCACCGAACACCTGCATGGAGCGCGCCTGCTCGAAGTCGCGACGGAAGCCGGTGGTGGAAATGTTTGCCAGGTTGTTGGCATGCGCCTGCTGGGCGCGCGCATTCTGGCTGGCACCGGTCATGGCCACATATAGCATCTTGTCCATGAAAACCTCCGTGACTCAGGATTGACGTCGAAACGCGTTTTGCTTCAAGCGAAGCAAGCGACGTGCCAGCAACCGAATACAACTACAACGCATTGATTACTCGGCAAATTCCAGAAACCAAAAAAGGCCCGAAAGGGCCTTTTGCGGACATGCGGCGGAATACTGCCAGTCACGGCAACAAAACGTTGCCGCTATTGCCAATCACCGAAGGTTGATGATGGTCTGAGTAATCGCGCTTTCGGTCTCGATGGTCTTGGCGTTCGCCTGATAGTTGCGCTGCGCGACGATCAAGTTGACCAACTGATCGGACAGCTCGACGTTTGAGTCTTCCAGAGCGCCCGCCTGCAGAGCACCCAAGGTACCCGACATCGGCGTCCCTACAACCGGCTCGCCAGACTCGAACGACTGCACCCACTGCGTCTTGCCCACCGGAGTCAGCCCCTGCACGTTGGCGAAGTTGGCGAGGATGATCTGACCCTGCATCTGTGACTGGCCGTTGGTGTAGCGCGCAAAGATCACACCGGTATCGTCGATTTCCAGGCCGGCCAGTTCGCCGGTGGTGTAGCCATCCTGAGCCACACTGTTGACGGCGAACGCGCTGGCAAACTGGGATGACCTGGAAAAATCCAGCAGGATCCCGTCCGGATTGGCCACCGCACCGTTAGGTGACCAGGTGGCAGGCTTGCCACCGTCGGAGATTGCCGGCACCCAACCGTTTGGATTGGTCGGACTAGCGCTATTCAAGGTGACCTTGAGGTCAGGCCCGACGGTGAAAGGCCCGCCTTGCGGATTGGCGATCCCGGTCAAAGCACCGGAGGAGTTGAATGTGAGCCCCATGACGTAAGGCTGCGGCGGCTCCTCGCCAGGAGCCGCGGGGTTGCGACCGTCCACCAGCACCTTCATGTCCCAGCTATTGGCTCCCGTCTTGATGAAATACTGGGTCATGACGTGGGCATTGCCCTGGGAGTCGTAAATGTTCAACGAGGTAGAGCTGTTGTATGTGGTCGGATCGGTCGGATCAAAAGTAGCGTTGGCAGCAGCCAGTGCAGCGGTGACATTCGCTGGCAGATTCCTCGCCGCATTGCCCGCAGCCTGGGCATTCGCAATGTTCGTAGCGTCAGCCAACGCCGCCGCACGAGCGACCTCAGCGCCCACGGCGTCACCATTGCCGGCGAACTCGGCATCGTAGGCGGCCTGCCCGGCTGCTGTCAGGGAAGCGTTATAAGCCGCGTCGTAAATCGGCTGCTGCAGGCCGTCGTAAGTCGATTGCCAGGTAACCGGAGACTTCTGCGTCGAGTTCAAATTGAACGCAGTGGTGATCTGACTGGTGGCCTGAGGCTCTTGGTTAGTCGTTTGCACCTGCAGGTCGCCTACCACACCGTTCTGCAGATTGCCGTTGGCATCCACCGGAAATCCCTGAAGCTTGTAGCCGAAATTGTCGACCAGAAAGCCTTCGCGGTCGGTGCCGAAATAGCCGGCACGGGTATAGCTCACCGCGCCATTATTGCTGACCTGGAAAAAGCCGTTGCCGTTGATCGCCAGGTCTAGCGCGTTCTGCGTGTAGTTGATATTGCCCTGGTTGAACTGCTGGGAAATATTGGACATCAGCACGCCGCTGCCCTGCGGGTTCTTGCCGGTACCCAGAACGGAAGCCGCGTACACATCGGAGAACTCCGCGCGCGACTGCTTGAAGCCGACCGTACCGGCGTTGGCGATATTGTTACCAGTGACGTTGAGATCTTTGCTCGCGGCACGCAGGCCACTGAGACCGATATTGAACGACATGAATGCTCCTTCGCCGGAACTGCCGGCAATTACGGACGATGGTTACTGGCCGATGACCTGCACATGGGAAAGCGGAACGCTGCCGAGTCCGGCCAGATTGAGCATCAGCTCGCTGCCGCCCAGGGTCACGCTGTCGACGTTGGCCGGCAGCATGGTGTAGAGGGCCTTGGTCGCACCATCGTATGTGGCTTGCGCTTCGAACTTGTAGGTTCCAGGCGGCAAGGTTTTGCCGCTGGCATCCTTGCCATCCCACATGAAGCTGATGTTTCCCGCTTCCTGCTGGCCCATATTGATCCGATTAACCACAGCCCCGGTATCGTCATAGACGTTCACGTAGACGTTGCTGCTGCTGACGGGCAATACCATGCTCGCCTTGAAGGTTTCAGCAGTATCGACCACTGCCTTGTCGCTCGGCACTATTACTTTGCGACCCACCAACGACGAGGCCTGCAGCGCCTGCGAGGACTGATAGCCAGAAAGGATGGTCTCCATGCTGGAATTAAGCTTTTCTACGCCTTCGACGGTGCTGAACTGCGCCAGTTGACCGATGAATTCGCCATTTTCCTGCGGCTCCAGCGGGTTCTGGTTGTTCAGCTGGGCCACCAGCAGTTCGAGAAATTCGTTCTTGCCAAGGTCGTTGCCTTTGACATCGCGATTCTGGCCGAACTGGTATTGATCAAGTACCGAACCGGTTCCGCCAACGCCGTTTGTAGTGCTCATGCGCGTGCTCTCTTAGGTATCACTGACCCAGGGTCAGAACTTTCTGCAGCATGGTCTTGGCCGTATTCATCAGCTCGGCATTGGTTTGAAACGAACGGCTGGCCGAGATCATGTCGGCCATTTCCTCAACCACGTTGACGTTCGGGTAATACACATAACCCTCTTCGTTCGCGGCCGGATGATTGGGTTCGTATCGCGCCTGCAGCTCGCTCTGGTCTTCCACCACGCCCAGCACTTGAACGCCGGCGCCCGCCTGGTCCTGACCGGCGAATAGCGAATCATTCGGCGTGCCGTTGGCCTGCTGGAGAACGGTTGCGAATACCGGATGACGAGCCCGATAAGTCTGATCGACGCTGGACGAAACCGTTTCTGCGTTGGCGATGTTGCTCGAAATGGTGTTGAGGCGAGTGCTTTGAGCACTCATGCCGCTGCCGGCAATATTGAAGACGCTGCTGAGTGACATGGGAATGTTCCTTTATTCGCCGCGCAGGGCGCTCATGAGTCCTTTGAACTTGCTGTTTAGCAAGGTAAAGCTCGCCTGGAAGTCGATGGCATTTTCCGCATATGTGGATTGCTCGATCTGCAGATCGACTGTGTTCTGGTCGAGCGAGGCATGATGAGGCGTGCGGAAACGCAACGCAGGATCAGCGATTTCCATTCCCTCAGCGGCAATGTGCCTCTCGTTGGTGAGATTGACCCCACCGAAGCCACCTTGCTGGTTCTTGGCAGCCTGCGCGGCAAGAACGCTACTGAACTCCAGATCCCGCGCTTTGTAATGGGGAGTGTCGGCATTGGCAATGTTGTTGGCCAACACTTCGGCACGCTGCGCCCGAAAGCCCAGCGCCTTCTCGTGAATCCCCAATGCCTTATCGAAACTGATGCTCATGATCGCTCCTCTGCCGGCACAGCCTGCCTGGCGAATAGTCAGCAAGGGCCGTGCCATCTTCGCAACCGATTGAATTACAAAGAGATTACAGAGGTAAGTCACAGTAAAGCGTCAAAAAGCGGCAAGCGCCTTCCGGTGGTTTGCCGCCGCGATGGCTGTGCCCGACATTTTTCTGCCGCCTTGAAGACAACGAGGTGATCAAGGTTCCGCATTGGCTCAGGGGCGGAGCCATGAGCAATCTGCTGGCGCTTACTTGGCCTTGTAGATGATTCCAGGGCTGCATTGCACCATTTGATAGAGCTCGGGCAGGCCGTTAAGCGCTTCAGAGGCACCAAGAAAAAGGTAACCGCCCGGTTTCAACGTGGCATGGATGCGCCTGAGGATGTCTTTCTTGACGTCAGCCGAAAAATAGATCAACACGTTGCGGCAAAATACTATGTCGAACTTGCCCAAGATGGCGTAGCTGTCCAGTAGATTCAGGGCACGAAACTCGACGCGACTCCGAATGGCCGGTTTGACGACCCATCGACCCGGCTCTTTCACATCGAAATAACGCTGCAGTCGCTCGGTGGAAAGGCCGCGCGCAATCGCAAGGCTGTCGTACTCGGCTGCTTTGCAGGCAGCAAGCATGGTCCCAGACAGCTCGGTGGCAACGATCTGCACTCCTACCTTGGCCAAGCTCGGATTGTTTCGCTCGTACTCGTCGATGGTCATGGATAACGAATAAGGCTCCTGCCCGGACGAACACGCCGCCGACCAGATACGTAAACGCTGTCCTGGCGCATTCTTGAGAAGCTCTGGCAGGACGCGACTCTTGAGCACCTCGAATGGATAAGCATCCCGGAACCAGAGCGTTTCGTTGGTCGTCATGGCGTCAACCACTTGCTCTCGCAAGCCACTGCGCGGCTGAGCCTGAATCCTTCGTACCAAGTCGCCGAGGCTTTTCAGGCCTTGCTGCTCCATGAGCCTGTTAAGACGACTGGAAACCAGATATTGCTTGTTGCTACCCAACAGAATGCCGCACGACTTCTCGAGAAATACGCGGAACTGATCGAAATCCAGATCACCTGACACTACACAAACGCCTCATCTAAATATTGAAAGGACAAGGCCTCAATTGTCATCCGTGATCCGAACCCGTTCTATTACTCGCCTCGCCAGCTCGTCGGCCTGGAATTTGGCGAGAAAATCATTCGCCCCCACCCTCTTGACCATTGTTTCGTTGAATACGCCGGAGAGTGAAGTATGCAGGAGAACATGCAGGTCTTGCATCGCCGGATCCTGACGAACCTCTGCAGTCAGCGTATAGCCATCCATTTCCGGCATCTCAATATCGGAAATCATCATGATGAATTCCTCAGACGGCTTTTTACCTTCGGCCACCAGAGTATTCAGATACTTCAGCGCCTGACGGCCATCACTGCGCGCCACTACGTCGATACCCAAGTTCTGCAAACAACGCACCACCTGTTTACGCGCGACCGAGGAATCGTCAACGACCAATACCTTGCAGGAAGACTCAAGCGCCCCCACAGCCGCATCCATGACTGCCGCCGAGACGACCTCGGACATGGGAGCCACCTCCGCCAACACTTTCTCCACGTCGATTATTTCGACCATCTGATCATCGATGTGGGTCACTGCGGTCAGATAATGCTCATGGCCGACGCCACTGGGCGGAGGAAGGATGTCCGCCCAGTTCATATTAACGATCCGCTCCACAGAGCGAACCAGAAAACCCAACACCTGAGTATTGTATTCGGCAATGATGACGAAGCTGTTGGACAAGTCTTGCAGAACCGGCTTACCCGTGGCGAGCGACAAATCCAGAATCGAGAGGGTGCTACCACGAATGTTGGCGACGCCACGCACCACCGGACTGGATTTGGGCATGAGCGTCAAACGCGGGCATTGCAAAACTTCTTTTACCTTGAAGACGTTGATTCCATAGAGCTGCTTGCCATCCAGACGAAAAAGCAAAAGCTCCAGGCGGTTCTGCCCCACCAATTGCGTGCGCTGGTTAACCGAATCCAATACACCGGCCATGCCAGTTTCCTCTTACTTGGTAATGGGCGATACGCGGCAGGCTAGTCGAAACAGCGGCACGCACCTTGCTTTGAATGGAGTATGAGCGAACAAACGACTTTTTTCCGGCACCATAATAAGGCGGTGCGTAGAGCTATCCTTGTACCGACTTTGCTCGGCCTGAGCCAGCTCGCCGATGCCGCAGCCGTGACACGGCCCGAACAGCTTATCGACGTCACCCGCGGATTTCTTGAGCACAGCGTCAAAGACTATTTGCAGCGTAGCCAAATTGAAGGCCGCCATCAGGTCGAAGTCAATCGCCTGGACCCTCGCCTACGCTTGGCCCAATGCGACGCGCCACTATCCACCACCCTCGAAAGTCCCGCTCAACCTATTGGTCGAGCCACGGTGAGGGTCAGTTGCGAGGGCAGCTCGCCCTGGTCGATTTTCGTACCGGCGCAGGTGTACTTATACCGGCAGGTGATCGTTGCAAGTCGCCCGCTCAAGCGCGACAGCATTCTCGGCAATGCAGACGTGGCTATCGCAGAACGGGACGTAGGCCTGCTTAGCCACGGTTATTTGACGGAACTCGATCAGGTGTTAGGCAACAAGCTGACGCGCGGCATTCAGCCGCATCAGGTCATAACCCCCAATCAGATAACGCAGGCCGAGGTCGTGCGCAAGGGCGACCAGGTTGTCATCAGCGCCAAAAATACGGTAATAAAGGTGAGAATGCCCGGCGAGGCGCTGGATGCGGGAGCACTGGGCGCGCAGATCAGAGTCAAGAATGTACGCTCTGGGCGCACAATAAAGGCACGGGTGGTCGGCCCGGGACAGGTAGAAGTCGACATGTAAATGACGACTGACGCTCATTCGCGACGAAGTGAGTCAAAAGGTCTAAAGTTTCTCCCGGCTCTGCCGAAAAGCAGGCAAGCGTCCTGACTTCTTCGAGGTTCAACCATGGTTATCGACTTCAACCGCCCCAACAGCGCGGCCGGCCCCACCGGCGGGCGCAGCGGCAATGTACAGAACAACAGTGGCCCCGCCGCACCTCAGGCGCCTTCTGCCGAGAGTGCTCGGAGCGTCGCTGGCACCCACACCGCTGCCGGTGAAAACGTTCAACTGAGCCCCGAAGCACAGCGGCTGCAGCAGGCGGCGGAGAAGCTTAACGATCAGCCATCCGTCGATCAGGAACGCGTTGCTCGACTGAAGCAAGCCATTGCAGATGGCAGTTATCAGGTCGACAGCCATCGGGTAGCCACTAAGCTGCTGGCGTTCGAAAGCCAGCGCTGAAACCGTAACGCCACGCAATGGCCGGACGCCCGCCCATAGAGGCCGCAATGCAAGATACAGCGCTACTCCAGCAATTCATCGAAGATAGCGGCACTGCCCAACAGCTTCTTGAGCTGATGAATCTCGAATATCAGGCGCTCAGCCAACGTGATCTTACCGAGCTGGAAAAACTGCTGACGCAGAAACAGAGCCTGCTTGCGCTTCTTGGTCAACACGCCGCCCTTCGCAGCCAAGCCCTTACCACTCGGAAGTTAAGCGCCGACCGCAGCGGTCTCGAGATCCTTTGCGCGACCTTCCCAAGCGGTACGGAAATCCTCGAACAGGCCGGGAAACTCGATACGCTATTGATAGCTTGCCGCGAGGCCAATGAACGCAATGGACAGCTCATACGAGCCAACCAAGCGGCAGTGGGGAGCATGCTTAACATTCTCCAGGGCAGCAATCAGTCGCCAGACTTATATGACCGCCGAGGCGGAGCGGCCAAAGCAACTCATCAGCGCCCCCTGAGCCAGGCGTGACCCAACGCGCATCAGTGAGAAATGGCGATGACACCGCACTCGCTGATGTCATCAAATGCCGGAGAGCATTATCCCGTGTCTAACCTTTTCTTAGAGGAAGACGGCCCCCAGCCACCTAAAACACTGGGAACGCCCGCTGAGGTCCTGGCCAATTTGCGGCCGCTGCGAGAAAACAACACCCCCCTTCTCATACGCTTTGTAGAGCGCAAGCAGCGCTACCAGAGCTTTCTCGTCGAATTGAACCGGGAAAAGGGCTGGATGGCTCTCGATGAGCTGATTCCCAGCGAGGGCGACCGCCTCATGCTTGCCGGCGAAGCCTTTCAGGTTGAAGGTTTCTACGAGGGCGCTCGCATCGTTTGGAAAAGTGACAGCCCGGTTCAGGTAAGCGAGCTAGATGGCGCACGCTGCTACTGGGTACCCCTGCCCGCCGAGATCATCTATCACCAGCGCCGCAACGCATTCCGCGCCCACCCCGTAGGCTTCGGGGTTGATTCCTCGCTTAGCGGCGGCACGCTGAAGAACACCCTTACGGGCCTCTTGCTGGACATGTCTGCGACGGGCTGCAGGCTGAGCTTCAAGGGCGACGCTCAGAGCCGCCTGCAGCCCAGCGAAGTGTACGACCAGCTGGTTATCAAGCTGCCGTTTGGGACGGTGACCAGCGCCGCCGAACTACGACACGTGTTCTTTGACGAAAAACAGAACCTTACCTTCTGCGGCCTGCGCTTTCATCGAATGAGCGGGCTGACGCAGCGCCAGATAGAACGGTTCGTGTATCAGTTACAGCGTGAAGCACGACGAGACCAGACGGTCGACCGCTTCCGCTGATGGGCAGTAGGCCAATATAAGATTCGCTGGCGATCCCCCTCGGTCGTTTTCTCCAAAGAGCGAAGATGCACTGACCTGGACGAATCCATTCATCTACCCCTCGCCTCCGCGGGTTCGTTCCCGCCAGCATCACGCCTCGTCGCCACGCCCGAACGCTTTTCGCTGACGGGAACGAGCCATCCTGCCATCGGATGAAGAAGAAACCTGTCCTCGCCGCCGCAGTGGCCCGGCAAATACGAAGCTAAGTCGGGGCACGCGGTTACAGCGATCACGAATATGCACGCCACCGTGACGCAGCCCAGACGCTACACGGAAAAGCCGGAGCAGCTTCTAGCTTGGTGGGCAATCGACACAGTAAGAGAAAGTCAACGTGGCGTCCCAGGCGAGGTTCGAACTCACAACCTTCCCCTTAGGAGGGGGATGCTCTATCCAATTGAGCTACTGGGACGTTGGATGCGGGACAGCATGTTAACGATCATCGAAGCGCTTGTCATGCTGTCATCGCAAGGTTTCCGAGGGCGGAATGCGCGTCTTGCAAAATACCCGGCCTGAAGCCCTAAATCCTTGCAAAGCGCACGAGGACAATCTGTTTATTCTACATAACCCATTGATTATTATATATTTTCCTTTATCCCATTTCTGGCACAGTGAATGCTTAATCCATAGAAGAATAAACACTCGCGAAGGAGACGCTCGTGCCGCATTCGATTCTTCTACTCAGCACAATGGTCCTGGCCACCGCCACCATGGCAACCCAATGGCATGAACCTCTACGCGGCCCTAATGTTCAGCCGGCCGCACAGCCGCTTGGCTTTAGCGCCTTCGCTGCTAGCGGGGAAACCAGGACTAGCATCTTCACCAGCGAGACGACAAAGGTCAGGACGATGCAAGAACAACGGTGGGTCTTCTAACCGGACCGCCTCAAAAAGGACTCTTAGGAGAGATATCGAGATGTCCAAATCTGCCTTGTGCTTTCTAGCTCTAACGCTAATTTGTAGCGCTCTTGCTTTTACTGACGCTACACACTTGCCATTGTCGGAAACGGCAGCGAAAGCAGGCATCGGCATTTTCGGCTTGCTGTTCATCGCCTCGCTGTTCGTCGGCCGTCGGATCAAGTTTGATCCAGTGTTGCGTTAGTCCGGACCGAAGCCGTTCAGAGCGAGCGATAGCTCACAGTGGAGGCACTATGACACCACTGCTTCTTTACTAATTTTGAAGTCGACGTATCATTGGCGTCAGTAAGCCGTCTTTCAACTTTTCGAACGCCTCGGGAACAGATCCTACGGTTTGGTTGTCAGACGGGTGACAGAACGGCAATACGCCACCATCGCTCACCTGACTAACCGGTTTAATATGCGATCTATGAAACAGGCAGTTTATTCCAGCCGTACGGCTGACAAGTTCGTGGTTCGACTCCCGGACGGCATGCGTGAACGCATTGCTGAAGTGGCACGCAACCATCATCGAAGCATGAACTCCGAGATCATTGCCCGCCTAGAGCAAAGTCTTCTGCAGGAGGGAGCACTTGGCGATGATTTGAGCATGCGCTTGGACAGCCCGGAATTGTCGTTACACGAGCGGGAGTTGCTGCAACGCTTTCGACAGCTGGCTCATCGGCAGCAAAATGCATTGATAGCGTTGATTGCTCAAGACGCGGAAACGACGCGCGAAGACGATTAAGTCCCAACCCGAACTGCCTGAGCAAGACCAATAAAAACGCCCCGTTTCCGGGGCATTTTTATTGGTTATATTTTTCCGACCCAGCCTGACAACGGCGTCCCAAATTCAAATCGAAGCGCTTGCCGGCTGGAACTGCTCGGCCGCGGCGGTGAGCGGCTGCCAGGCTAAACCGAGTACTGATGTCAAAGAAGAAAAACCGTCGCCAAACCCAGAAAAATAAAGAATCCGCCGCTATCGGTCATGGCGGTGATCATTACACTGGCACCCAGCGCGGGATCCCGCCCTAAACGCGCCAGCGTCATGGGAATTAGTACACCCATCAAGGCAGCTAGCAACAAATTAAGTGTCATCGCCGCAGTCATTACCAGACCGAGCGACCAGCTGTCGTAGAGCCAGTATACGACCAGCCCGATGACTCCACCCCAGACAAGACCATTAACCAAGCCTACGCACGCCTCCTTGCGCAGCAGCCGTGCACTGTTGCCCGTTCCCAGCTGATCCAGAGCCATGGCCCGGACGATCATAGTGATCGTCTGGTTTCCGGAGTTTCCTCCAATACCGGCCACGATTGGCATCAGCGCAGCCAATGCCACGAGTTTCTCGATCGAATCATCGAACAGACCGATCACGCGCGAGGCGATGAAAGCCGTAACCAGGTTGACCGCCAGCCAGGCCCAGCGGTTACGCAGCGACTTCCAGACAGAGGCGAAGATATCCTCTTCTTCACGCAGACCCGCCATGCTGAGAACTTCGCTTTCGCTCTCTTCACGAATGAGGTCTACCATCTCATCGATTGTCAGACGCCCAATGAGCTTGCCGCCCTTGTCCACCACGGGCGTAGAAACCAGGTCATAACGCTCGAATGCTTGAGCTGCCTCGTAGGCGTCTTCATCGGGATGAAAGGTTACCGGATCGCTGGCCATGACCTCGGCGACCTGCTTCTCAGGATCGTTGACCAGCAAGCGCTTGATAGGCAACACGCCCTTGAGCACGCCGTCATAATCCACAACGAACAATTTGTCAGTGTGCCCAGGCAACTCCTTTAGACGCCGCAGGTAGCGAAGCACCACTTCCAGGCTGACATCCTCGCGAATGGTCACCATCTCGAAGTCCATTAACGCGCCGACCTGGTCCTCTTCGTAGGAAAGCGCCGAGCGAACTCGTTCGCGCTGCTGCGCATCGAGGGTTTCCATCAGCTCATGGACGACGTCACGAGGCAGTTCTGCAGCCAGATCTGCAAGCTCATCGGCGTCCAGATCCTTGGCGGCGGCCAAGATCTCGTGATCGTCCATGTCGGCGAGCAGCGTCTCGCGCACCGCGTCGGAGACTTCCAGCAGGATGTCGCCATCTCGGTCGGATTTAACAAGCTGCCAGACGGTTAGGCGATCGTGCAGCGGGAGCGCCTCAAGAATGTGCGCAACGTCGGCCGGGTGCAGCGCTTCGAGTTTGCGCTGCAATTCGACCAGGTTCTGGCGACGCACCAGATTTTCGGCGCGCTTAGGGTGCTGCCCTTCCTGTCGATGTGCCTCGTCTTCGATCAGCCTGTGCTGATGCAATAGCTCGACAACCTGAGCCAGGCGATCCTGGAGGCTTTCTTGTGGTTTTTTTGTTTCTACTTCAGTCATGGCGCACTCCACCCCCAGCGGTGGAAAACGCCAGAGGATCAATCATTGGCAAGCGAAAATGTTGAGCGACTACTGGGCAAATCCATGAAGGAGGGGCTCCAATGGCCCGTCTGGGCGAATTGCACAATCATATCATCACCTAAGCCCTGACCGAGCGCTGAAATGCAAGCAATACAATCGTTTGCGCACAATTCATGCGCGCTTTCATCGGCAGACGGCAGCGATCTACTGTCGACGCATTCACGCTATGACAAGACACGAACTCGCCACGACAAATTACTTGCCCGAGCCTGCTAAGGTTTCGCTGGCACCCCGGCAATCAATTGCTGCGGCTTATCGAATCGTCAGGGAGGACGAATCATGCAAAAACCGGTGATTGGCACCAGCCTCTGCGCCCTGCTCCTTCTCGCCATCCCAGCCCATGCAACCAGCGTACACCGCTGCGTTGACGAGAGCGGTCACATCACCTTCACTCGGCAAGGCTGCTTGCCCAGCCAAACCACGCAAGTGCAGAACACCTTCAATCCCACGCCGGGCTCGGGAAAGGCCACCCGAATGGCGGAGCCCTCGGCGAAGCAAGCCAAACCAAAATCCAAGCAGATCAACACAGAAGCCATACTGACTGTCGTGGGTGAACAGGATGATGGTTGCGGCAACCTGCTGACGCCCCAGGTTCGGCGCAAGGCTATCGTCGAGAAGCAGATACGGGGAGGTATGACGCGCATGGACGTCGAAAGCGCACTGGGCAAGCCAGACGCCGTCACCAGCAGCAACGGCCAGACACGCTACCGCTATGCGTCCCAGAAAGGCCGGTTGCGCAGCGTGAGCTTCGATGAGAACGGCTGTGTTCGGAAAAATCGATAATAGGCGGAAATGAAAAAGGGCCTGCATCTCTGCAGGCCCTTTTCAATTTGGCGGACTCAGGAGGATTCGAACCTCCGACCGCTCGGTTCGTAGCCGAGTACTCTATCCAGCTGAGCTATGAGTCCATTTTGCGCTTTTATACCAGCTCACCCCTGGTTACATTCGCGAACCGCATTACTGCAATTCACTTCGTTAATGGCGCACTCAGGAGGATTCGAACCTCCGACCGCTCGGTTCGTAGCCGAGTACTCTATCCAGCTGAGCTATGAGTGCGCTGAGCGTGCGCATTATAAGTTGATGATTTATATGGTCAAGCACTTTGGTTTGATAGTTTCAATCAACACAAAACAGCCAGGAACCAACCACTAACTCGACAATGCAAAATGGCGGAGAGGGGGGGATTCGAACCCCCGACACCCTTTTGAGATGTACTCCCTTAGCAGGGGAGCGCCTTCGGCCACTCGGCCACCTCTCCGCGACACGGGGCGCATAATACCTATCTTTACCCCGCTTGCAAAGCCAAAAATCGGATAAAAATTAATGGCTTGGTTCCTGGTCCTTCTCTTTCTGAATCCGTTGATAAATCTCCTCGCGATGCACCGCAACTTCCTTAGGAGCGTTCACACCTATACGCACTTGGTTACCCTTGACGCCCAGTACAGTGACAGTCACATCGTCACCCACCATCAGGGTCTCTCCGACCCGGCGAGTCAGAATCAGCATTCCTTTCTCCTTAAAACGGATTCAGTTCAGTAAGCAGTCTGCAAAAAAGAAAACGGAAAATATTCCGTGAGACATTGAAGCCTTGGGCATTCACCAGCTATTGACCAGCTGGCAGGAGCCTAAAGTTCCATGGGTACCTCTCGATACGACGGAAGGCGCGTGTTAGAGGCGCGCTCGACCTACTCCGCTGTGCCAGCCGGAGCATCCAACTCGAACGCGGTGTGCAGCGACCGCACTGCCAATTCGAGGTATTTCTCCTCGATAACCACTGACACCTTGATCTCCGACGTGGAAATCATCTGAATATTGATATTTTCCTTGGCGAGCGCCTCGAACATTCGACTGGCGACCCCAGCATGTGAGCGCATGCCGACACCCACGATAGATACCTTGGCGATATCGGTATCACCGATAACCTCCCGAGCTCCAATCTCGCGAGCGATGCTTTCCAGGATATGCAGCCCGCTCTGGTAATCGTTGCGGTGCACCGTAAAGGTGAAGTCCGTGGTGTTATCGTGCGAAACGTTTTGCACGATCATGTCTACTTCGACATTCGCCGAGCTGATCGGACCGAGAATCTTGAACGCCACGCCGGGCGTGTCCGGCACACCACGGATCGTCAGCTTGGCCTCGTCACGATTGAAGGCTATGCCGGAAATGATGGGCTGTTCCATGGAGTCCTCTTCATCAAGGGTAATGAGGGTACCCGGACCCTCCTGAAAGCTGTGCAGCACACGCAACGGCACGCTGTACTTGCCGGCGAATTCGACAGCGCGAATCTGTAGAACCTTGGAGCCGAGGCTGGCCATTTCCAGCATCTCTTCGAAGGTGATGCGATCCAATCGCTGGGCCTTGGCCACCACACGAGGGTCGGTGGTGTAGACGCCATCGACGTCCGTATAGATCTGGCACTCATCAGCCTTGAGCGCGGCCGCCAACGCCACCCCCGTGGTGTCCGAACCGCCACGTCCCAGGGTGGTGATGTTGCCGCTCTCGTCCACGCCCTGAAAGCCGGCCACAACGACCACTTTTCCTGCATCGAGCTCGCGACGAATGTTCTGCCCGTCAATCTTCAGGATTCTTGCCTTGCCGTAGGCGCTGTCAGTGCAGATACGCACCTGGTTACCCGTATAGGACACAGCCGGCACGCCGAGCTTGATCAGCGCCATGGCCAGCAGTGCAATGGTCACCTGCTCACCCGTGGAGACCATCACGTCCAATTCGCGCGGCACCGGCTGGTCGCTGATCTGCCTGGCGAGGTCAATCAGGCGATTGGTCTCTCCGCTCATGGCAGAAACCACCACGACGATATCGTCACCGTTGTCGCGGAATTTCTTGACCTTCGCCGCCACCTGCTCGATGCGCTCGACGGAGCCCACCGAGGTTCCCCCATACTTCTGTACGATCAACGCCATTTCATCGCCGCCTAAGCCCTTCTAGGGCGCTCATTAAACATACAACCCCGCACACTGCAAGGCTGGCCCGGCCATAACCGAGCGTGCCAGATGCTGCCCCCTTGCCATCACAGTCCCTGCTCGACGAACCCGCGAGTCAGAGCCAGTGCGTCATCAAGCTTCTGCGGCTCGCTGCCACCACCCTGAGCCATGTCCGGGCGTCCACCACCCTTGCCCCCCACCACAGCGGCAGCCTGCCTCATCAAATCGCCAGCTTTGAACTTGCCGGTGAGATCCTGGGTCACCCCAGCCACCAGCACGACCTTGTCGTCAAGCACCCCGCCCAGCAGGATCACCGCACTGCCAAGCTTGTTCTTCAACTGATCAACCAGCGCCAGCAACGCCTTCCCATCGAGGCCATCAAGGCGGGCTGCCAGCGTTTTCACACCTTGGATATCGATCGCGGAACCGGCGAGATCGCTGCCCGTAGCGCTGGCAGCCTTGGCCTTGAGCAGCTCCAGCTCCTTTTCCAGCTGGCGATTGCGCTCGAGCACGCCGCTGAGCTTGTCCAGCAGATTCTCACGACTGCCCCTGACCAGCGCAGCAGCTTCTTTCAACTGCTCTTCCGCGCTGTTCAGGTAGTTCAGCGCCTGCTCGCCAGTGACCGCCTCGATACGACGCACACCAGCCGCCACACCGCCTTCGCTGGTGATTTTGAACAGACCAATATCACCTGTACGGCTGACGTGGGTTCCGCCGCACAGCTCAACCGAGAATCCGCCACCCATGGTTAGAACTCGAACTCGATCGCCGTATTTCTCGCCGAATAGCGCCATGGCGCCCTTGCTCTTGGCGGTTTCGATATCGGTTTCCTCGATTTCCACCGCGGTGTTTTTACGAATCTCGGCGTTGACCTTGTCTTCGAGCGCCTTGAGCTGTTCGGGCTTTATTGCCTCGAAATGACTGAAATCGAAGCGAAGACGCTGACTGTCCACCAACGAACCCTTCTGGCTGACATGCTCACCCAGAATCTGCCGCAACGCTGCATGCAGCAGGTGCGTGGCAGAATGATTGAGCGCGGTGGCCTGACGAACCGAGGAATCCACCGTCGCCTCGATCTCGGCCCCAAGGTTTAGACTGCCGCTGTCGAGAATACCGTGGTGCAGGAATGCGCCGCCTGCCTTGCTGGTGTCGCGCACATCGAAGCGCAGGCCTTCACCGGCGAGGTAGCCACAGTCACCAGCCTGGCCACCGGACTCGGCGTAGAACGGCGTCTGGTCGAGTACCACTACACCCTCCTCGCCCGCGCTCAGCTGCTGCACGCTCATGCCCTCCCTGAACAACGCAACGACCTTGCCGCGTCCAGTCGTGCCGGCATAGCCAATGAACCGAGTCTCACCCTCGACCTTGACCAGGCTGTTGTAGTCCATGCCGAAGGCACTGGCCGAACGCGCACGCTCGCGCTGGGCCTGCATCTCGCGTTCGAAGCCTTCCTCGTCCAGCGTCAGCTCGCGCTCGCGGGCAATGTCGCCGGTAAGGTCGACTGGAAAACCGTAGGTGTCGTAGAGTTTGAAGATCACCTCGCCAGGAATGACGCTGCCCTTCAAGTCAGCCAGATCCTGCTCGAGAATCTTCAGGCCCTGCTCGAGGGTCTTGGCGAACTGCTCTTCCTCGTTCTTCAGTACGCGCTCGATATGCGCCTGCTGCTGCTTCAGTTCCGGGAAGGCTTCGCCCATCTCGGCGACCAGCGCCGCGACGATCTTGTAGAAGAAGCTGCCCTTGGCGCCCAGCTTGTTGCCATGACGGCAAGCGCGGCGAACGATACGGCGCAGTACATAGCCACGGCCCTCATTGGACGGCGTCACGCCATCGGCAATCAGGAAGCCGCAAGAACGAATATGGTCGGCGACCACCTTGAGCGAGGCCTGGCCATCATTGGTGCACCCAATGGCTTGCGCCGCCGCGTTCAACAGACTCTGGAACAGGTCGATCTCGTAGTTAGAGTTGACGTGCTGCAGCACCGCGCTGATGCGCTCCAGTCCCATACCGGTATCCACGCTCGGCGCCGGCAGCGGATGCATGACGCCGTCGGCGGTACGATTGAACTGCATGAACACGTTGTTCCAGATTTCGATATAGCGATCCCCATCCTCTTCCGGGGAACCCGGTGGGCCACCCCAGATATGGTCGCCGTGGTCGAAGAATATTTCGGTGCACGGTCCGCAGGGCCCTGTATCACCCATGGCCCAGAAGTTGTCGGACGCGTACGGCGCACCCTTGTTGTCACCGATGCGCACCATGCGCTCGGCCGGCACGCCGACTTCTTTGGTCCAGATGTCGTAGGCCTCGTCGTCACTGGCGTAGACGGTGACCCAAAGCTTGTCCTTTGGCAGGTTCAGCCACTGCTCTGAAGTCAGAAACTCCCAGGCGTAAGTGATGGCATCACGCTTGAAATAATCGCCGAAACTGAAGTTGCCGAGCATCTCGAAGAAGGTGTGGTGGCGAGCGGTGTAGCCGACATTCTCCAGGTCGTTGTGCTTGCCGCCAGCGCGCACGCATTTCTGGCTGGTGGTGGCGCGGGTATAGGCGCGCTTTTCCAGACCCAGGAAACAGTCCTTGAACTGATTCATCCCCGCATTGGTGAACAGCAAAGTCGGATCGTTGGCGGGGATTAGCGAACTGGACGGCACACGGGCATGGCCCTTTTCTTCGAAGAAGCGGAGGAAGGCTTCACGGATTTCTGCGCTTTTCATAGGTTTTCTTCCAGAGGACTGCGGCCGAACGGCTGCAAAACGACACGGCGAGGCGGAGCCGGTTCGCAACTACCCAGGCGGATAGCCGGCAAAGAGCGGCATTATATCGGCCCTGCGCGCTGGGTATAGCGATAAACACGATTGAATCTACCTATTCGATGGTGCTCGCACGCTGTGCGTGAGCAACAGCGCGAAACGCCAGCGCCGCGCCTGCTGCTTCAGCGCAGCAGACGCGTATCAAGCACTTTGGAACCTGTTCCCAGCAGCGATTCGGTGATATCGATGAAATCCTTGGTGGTGGCCTTGTCAAGCCGCATCAAGCCACGCGCGACATCATCCAATGAATACCGGCCCTTGCTGCTCTGGCGAATCTCCCGATCCAGCTCCTGCAACAGCAGCACCGCCCGGGCGGTAATCGGCCCGGTAGCGTTTTCGGTGCGCAAGCTGTCGACCTTGCGACTCCACTTGGTCAGGTGCTCACGCACCGCTTGATAACGGTCTTCGCTCATCCCGCCGGCACGACGCACCAGTTCGATGGCGTAGTATTCGGCTAGGCCTTCGCTGATCCAGTCACTGCGGTCAGCATCGCTGATGCGGCTGAAGACGTGGACAAGTTCATGCACCAGAGAACTGGTGCCGTTCTCGCTGGTAAGGGGGCGGTCGGCATGCATGAACAGAGAGTTGGGACCGGACAAGCCGCCGCGCCACATGGGATCGCCAGCGCCGACGACCAGCAGTTTCTTGGGATCGCGGGGAAAGACATTTTGCATCTCCGGCCAGACGAAGGTCAGCATGGTCAGGATATCCATTCGCCGCATCCCTTCGCCCACCGGAGCGACGACTGCAACGTCCGTCTCCCCAAGCTTGGCTCGCCGGCTGCCAAGGTTGCCGGCAAGCATCCAGCCGGTCGGACGGTCGAACTGGCGTTCGGGATTATCGACCCGGAAATGATTCTTGCCGATACGCGGCCAGCCGGTTTCGATGCTTTTCCAATCCTTGGGCAGCTCAAACCTAATGCGGGAAACCAGCAGGACGCCTTCGCGCTGGTCGACCTTGGCCGCCGGCACGAGATCATCACCGCGAAACAGCGCCCAGCCTTCGGTCATCCGCGCATCGAATTTGCCATCTTCCCGCTGATGATTGATACGGACGCGGTACACGAGACTGGACTTGCCTTTACCGGGTCGCCAGATACCCCGCCCGGGCACTTCCTGCAGCCATTCGCCATCGGCGCTGAAATCGCTATAGGCATCTTCGTCGCCCAGATTGAAATCGAAGCTACGCACCGCTTCGCCATCTTCCAGCGTCAGCCGCACCTCCGCCTGACCCTGCTCTGGCAGAAAGCGCACCTGGTAATCCAGATCGATTCGCTTGGCAGCTTGGGCGTGGGCAATGCTCAGAAGGAGGATGGCGAACAGCGATAGCAAGCGGGCATACATGCAGACAGCTCCGGATTCAGGACTATGCTAAGACGGCACCGCAAGGGGTTGATTCAACCGGCGCGAAAGATCAGATGATCCTCCCAATCCTCGTCGGCGACGCTGCCTTCGGCAACCATACGTCCTGATTGGGAAATACGCTCGACGTGCACCGCCTCCGGGTCGCCGCAAACCAAGTGATGCCAGAGAGGCAGATCCTTGCCCTCAGCCACCAGCCGGTAGCCGCAGGTCGGCGGCAGCCATTTGAACTGTGCGGCATCCACGGCGGTAAGCTGGATGCAATCCGGTACGCTGGCCCGCCGATTAGGATAATCAGTACAGCGACAGCTCTTGAGATCGAGCAACTTGCAGGCGATACGCGTGTAGTAAACGCTGCCGTCTTCTTCATCCTCGAGCTTCTGCAGACAGCACAAGCCACAACCGTCGCACAACGACTCCCATTCGACTGCATCCAGCTCGGATAGCGATTTTCGCCGCCAGAAGGGTTCAACTTTCGCTGCCATGGGATCAATCATCAGTTCGTAAAGGCGCGAGTCTAGCTATTGCGGTGCAAGGGGCCAAGCATGAGGCCGGTACGCGGCACTCGAACCGACACTCGGCGTCGCTGCGCATGTCACTCAAAGCGGATCGTTACGGCGCAGCAGCTCATCGGGAAGATGCTCGACGTATTCGTCTTCCGCTGGCGGCATCTGCAGGTGGTAGCCCTGCTTCTCGAGATTGGCCCATACCGTCGCGATATCTTCTCGGGCCAGCTTGCGCTCGGGAGTCAACACGATATCGAAGGCGTGCTGCGGCGTACCGAAGGCTGCCAGCAAGGCCTCAGGCACGCGCTTCAGGGCATCGCTGCGCTCGACATACAGGTACATCTCGTCCCGCCGCGGACTTTTATAGATGGAGCAGATGCGTTTCATGATTTGTTCTCCAAAACGTCAAGCAGGGCTTGCCCCATACGCTCACGACGCCAGCCGCGCAGCGAATCGGGCAAATGATAGGGTCCGTCGGGATAACCAGTCTTCAGCAGTGCTTCGAGCACTTTCTTGCGCAGCATCAGTTCCGGCGCAATGCCCAGGGCAGCAGCCTCGCGCTGCCCCACCGCCCGCAGCTTCTTCAGCAGCGCAGAGACCTCCAACGGCAACGGTTCTGGCAAAGGTTCCGGCCATTGCTGTTCCGGCGTGGCCGCCGCCTCGCGGATCAGCGCTAGAAGCGTTTCGCCATCCTGCCGCACGGTGCGCGGATGCATGTCTTCGATACGGGCCAGTGCAAGCAGATCCTGCGGCTGGGTACGGGCCAGCGGCCACAAACTGTGCTCGCGCAGCACCCGATTGCGAGGCTGATTGCGGGCCCGGGCCTGACGCTCGCGCCAGGCCGCCAGCACCTTGAGCACCGCAAGCTGTTGCGGCTTTAAGCGCCAAGCCTGCTTGACGTCGCGGTAAGCTTCGTCCGGATCCGACTCGCAGCGAAGGTTTGCCACCAGCTCAGCGCCGTCTTCCAGAATCCAGCTGCGCTTATCCTCATCGAGCCGTGGCAGCAGTGCGTCGTACAGCTCGGCCAGGTGCTGCGCATCCTCGGCGGCATAGCGCACCTGCATCTCACTCAAGGGGCGCTGGAGCCAGTCCGAGCGGGTCTCACCCTTGGGCAGCTCAATACCCAGCACGCTCTGTACCAAGCGGGAATAGCCCATGGAAAAGCCGATATTGAGATAGCCTGCAGCCAGCTGGGTGTCGAACAACGGTACCGGCAGGCTGCCTGTGAGGCGCAGGAACACCTCTAGATCTTCGCTGCAGGCATGCAGCACCTTTACTACATCGGGATCCTCCAGCAGACCGGCGAAGGCACTCCAGTCGGAAATGGTCAGCGGATCGATCAAATAGGCACAACGCCCGTCCCCTACCTGCAGCAGCGCCGCGATCGGGTAAAAGGTGTCGACCCGCATGAACTCGGTATCCACAGCGACAAAAGGCAGCTGGCGCCACTCGGCACACAGGCGGGCCAGATGCGCTTCATCCAGGACCCATTGAGTTTCGATGGCCAAAAGGCCCTCCTTATTGCTCGGTTCGTCAGCGAACGCATGGTCGAAGATCGCGAAGTATATATCCTGACCACCGGCGTACCGCGCAAAACATCAATGGCTGTCGTTGACCTAACGGATCGCGTTTGCGATTTTGCCGGTTCAGAATGGAGCCCTTGCCATGCCTCTAGCCCAGTTGATCAACCCGCAAGTCCTTTTATCGCGCTTGCACCATCCGAATCTGCGCATCCTCGACTGCCGCTTCTCCCTGGACGACCCCGATTATGGCAACCGCAGCTATGCGCAGGGCCATATTCCCGGCGCTTACCATGCGGACCTCGAGCGGGATTTGTCAGGCGAAGTCATCCTCGGCGTTACGGGCCGGCATCCCTTGCCGCAAGCACAAGACCTGCTGACCCGACTTCGCGGATGGGGCCTGAATAATACTGATGAAGTCGTACTTTACGATGACGGCCCAGGGGCCTTCGCCGCTAGAGCCTGGTGGCTTCTCGCCTGGCTGGGCAAGCGCGACGGGGTCTATTTGCTCGACGGCGGCCTCACCGCGTGGATCGAGGCAGGCCTGCCGCTGGAAGAGGCTTTACCTGACTGCGTACCCGGCACATTTGCAGGCAAACCCGACGACGCCCTGACCATCCAGGCCCCGCAACTGATGAAGCGGCTCGGCGATCAGCAACTGACCTTGCTCGACGCACGCTCATTACCGCGATTTCTGGGCGAGGTGGAGCCGATTGACCCCGTTGCCGGACATATTCCCGGCGCACGCTGCGCTCCATTCAACGAAAATCTCGCTCCCAGCGGTCGCTTTCTCGAACCCGAGCAATTGCGCGCACGCTTCAGCAAGCTGCTCGATGGACGCCCAAGCGAAACGCTGGCGGCGTACTGCGGTTCAGGCGTCACTGCCTGCCACAATCTGTTCGCCCTCTGCCTGGCAGGTTATCCGCTGGCACCGCTTTATCCCGGTTCATGGAGCGAATGGATCGTCGATCCGGCGCATCCTGTCGCCCGCCAGGAACACAGCTAATCTTTCAAAACCAAGGTGGCCGAACGGTAGCGAACCGCCCGGGCAGTTTCAACGACAATCGGCAACCTTTCCGTACGAATGATCATCAAGTTACGAAAAAACGCACTCTTTCGTTTGCGGCGAAACAGGGAAAGTTGCTAGGGTCCGACCCGCTTTATTTTTCCCGGAGTACCACAATGAAAACAACATGGTTGAAGACCGCGATCGCAGTTGCAGCAGGCGCACTTTCCACCCAGGCCCTGGCTGCAGGTTTCGCCCTCAACGAACAGAGCATCAGCGGCATGGGCACCTCTTTCGCCGGCCGCTCCTCGTCCGCTGACGACGCTACCACTCTGTTCGGCAACCCTGCCGGTATGGCGCGCCTCAAGCGCGAGGAAGTCAGTTTTGGCGCAGCGGCAATTCATGCCAAGACGGATATCAAGGACAATTCCGCCAATTTCTCGAGTCCCGTAGTCCCAAGCTTCAACCGGCCCATCGATGGGAGCAACGACGGCGACATGGTTCCCTTCACCGTCGTCCCGATGGGCTACTACGTCAAACCGATCGACGACAAGTGGGCCGTCGGCGTCGGCTTCTATGTTCCATTCGGCTTGGCGACGGACTATGAGAGCGGCTATCAGGGCCGTTACTTCGGTGATCGTAGCGAAGTGGCTGTCATGACCGTACAACCTACTGTCAGCTATCGCTTCAACGAGCAGCTATCGGTAGGCTTCGGCCCAACCATCAACCACATCGAAGGCGAACTGCGCAGCGCATCACCCAATCCTTCTGGCCCGCTAGGCTCGAACGATGGGCGGATCAAAGTGACGGGCAACGACACGGCACTGGGATTCAACGCCGGCGTTCTCTACGAGTTTTCGCCGCGAACCCGCGCAGGCCTGACCTATCATTCCAAAGTCGCGTACAAACTCAAGGGCGATACCAAGCTTTATGGCGCCGGCTTCGACTCGCTGGGCGCGGGTACGTACGATGCATCCCTGTCTATCGATACGCCCGAGTCCGTTGACATGTCCGTTACTCACGACCTCGACGATCAGTGGACGCTCTACGCAGGTGCAATGTGGACGCGGTGGAGTCGTTTCGAAGCGATCATCATCGAGAACGAAGGCATTCCCGCCGCCTTGCGCGGCAATCTCGACCCGATCGTGGAAGAGCAGGATTGGCATGACACCTGGTCCTATGCCATCGGCGCTGCTTACAAGCTGAACCGCCAGTGGACGCTGCGCACCGGCCTGGCGTTCGATCAGAGCCCGACCAATAACCTGCACCGTTCGCCGCGTATCCCATCCGGTGATCGCACAGCGATTAGCCTTGGCCTGGCGTGGCACCCAACCGACGATGTCACCATTGACATGGCCTACGCCTACCTACGGGAAGATGAAGTCGAAGTGAACAGAAGCCGGTCGTATCAGGGCGGCGCTCTTACAGCCAACTATGACGCCACCTTCAAAAGCAGCGCCCACGGCTTCGGCGCTTCATTGAGTTATCGCTTCTAATACAAAAAGCCCCGGCCTAGCCGGGGCTTTTCTTTCAGCGCCGCAACGCCTTTTCCACCGCCGCGATCAGCCTTGGATCGTCCGGCTTGACCTTGCTGGAAAAATAATCCACCACCTGCCCGTTGCGGTCGACCACGTACTTGTAAAAATTCCACAACGGCGCCCGCCCGGCCTGCGCGGCCAATTCACGGAACAATGGTGTGGCATCCCGCCCACGCACCGGCTGCGTCTGGGTCATGGTGAAGGTAACGCCGTAGTTGACATAGCACACCTCGGCCGTCTCGGCCTCGTCGTCTGACTCCTGAAAGAAATCGTCCGACGGTACGCCCAATACCTCCAGCCCCTCGGCCTTATAGCGCTGATAGAGGGTTTCCAACCCTTCGAATTGAGGTGTAAATCCGCAATGGCTAGCGGTATTCACCACCACCAGCGCCTTGCCCTGAAAGGCGTCACAAAGATCGATACGCTCCGTTGAGCGCAGCTTCGGCAACTCGTGATCAAGCAGTGCCGGACACTCAGCCGCCAACAATGGGCCGGCGGCAATCGCCAGAAAAGACATGGCGAGGGCGGATGCTTTCATGGCAAACCTCCGAAGCAGAAAAGTCCAAGCTACGCTGCCGCCCGTGTGCCGGCAATCCTGCCCGAGGCTGGAACTTGTGTTTTGATGTGGATCGAGAGCGGATTTACTGGAACGGCGAACGCCATCTGGCTTCGAATGCAACAATGCAGCCATTCGCCATTGAGGACAGCACACCCATGACGACAATCGTGCAGATTTCCGACACCCACTTCGGCACCGAACAACCTTCCGTCGTGAAGGCCATGGAAGACCATGTTCGTGAGCACGGTGCCGATCTGCTGGTGCTCTCGGGTGACATTACTCAGCGCGCCCGCGGCTCTCAATTCGCCGCCGCGCGAGCCTTCATGGAGAGACTGCACAGCCTCGGCGTTCCTGAAAGGCTGGTGATCCCAGGCAACCACGACATTCCGCTCTACAACCTGTTTGCACGCGTCTTGTCGCCCTACGGCAATTATCGCGCGTACTTCGGTGACGATCTCGAGCCCACCTTCGAAAATGACCACGTGCTGGTGATCGGACTCAATACCACGCACCCCAGACGTCACAAGGACGGGCGCATCACGACGAAACAGGTGCAGGCCGTGGCCAAGCGGCTACGCCACAGCGATCCGGCCAAGCTGCGCATAGTCGTCGCGCACCAACCTTTTGGCGCGATGCTGCAGAGCGACCTGAGCAACCTTCAGCATGGAGCTCAGGCTGCGTTGAAGTGCTGGTCCGAGCACGGACTGGATCTGGTCATGGGCGGGCATATCCATCTGCCTTATGTGCTTCCACTGTCCAAGCAGTATGCGGGGCTATCTCGGGAAATATGGATGGTGCAGGCTGGCACCACACTGTCGTCGCGCATACGCGGGACCTCGCCAAATTCCTTTAATCGCTTGCGTTTGCAGCACAGCGCAGCCAAGCAGCTATGCGTCGAAAGGTGGGACCTGCTTGACGATCGGTTCGTGCTCGGCTCGAAGTTTCATTTGCGTTGGTGATCGCGGTGAAAGACGGCCCGTCAGGGATTCCTCGCCAATTTATCGTTGTCTAAGACGCGTTTGGCGCTGAGGTAGGACTTTTGCCAATAGCGGTCGGACAGATTATCCAGTCGAACAGTCCCACCACTGGACGGCGCATGCACGAAGCGCCCCTCGCCCACGTAGATCGCTGCATGACTGACCTGGCGGCCTCCGCTGGTGGCGAAGAACAACAGGTCGCCCGGCTGGAGCGCACTGCGCGCAATATTGACCCCTAAGGTGCTCATGGCTCGAGTAGTCCGCGGCAAACTCATTCCGGCTGCACCGCTATAGACATAACCGATCAGCCCACTGCAATCGAAACCACCATCGGGCGTGTTACCGCCGTAACGATACGGGGTGCCCACCAATCCCAGCGCCGCAAAGAGCACCTCTTCCGCTGCGCCAGTCGAGGGGTAGACGGAAGGCGTCGCAACAGGGGCAGGCGGCCGACCAGTACCGGCACAGGCCGCCATCAAAGCAGCCAGCAGAATGAGTGTGAGACGAGCCGGAAGAGGCATGACAGAGCGGTCCAGACATACGAGCTGTCACTTTGCCGCCAGAAAACGCAGGACGCAACCTAAAGATGGCCGAACGACAGCCTCGAATCAGCGACGAACGATCTTGGACGCTGGCTTGACATCCGGGGCCATGGCCAGCACCCGCTTGGCCTGCATGTAGCTGGCACCCCAGTAGCTGTCGTCCAGACTATCGACGCGCACGCCGCCACTGCGGCGACTTGAAGAATGGATGAACTGATCATCACCGATATAGATGCCGGCATGGCTCACCCGGCCACGGCCGCGGTTATTGAAGAACACCAGATCACCAGGCTCCAAGTCACTACGCCCAATCACCGGCGCATCAAGCTTGATCATTTCGCCGGTGGAGCGCGGCAACTTTATGCCAGCCTCATTGCGAAACAGAAAACTGACGAAACCACTGCAATCGAAGCCTGTCTTGGTCGAGGCGCCACCGTAACGGTAAGGAGTGCCTACCAGGGCGAAACCGCGCTCAAGAATGCCATCGGCGCGCCCCGGCATTTCGTAGTGCTGCTCGTTCATCAACTCTCGACGTTGTTGAACGGTAAGCACGGGAGCTGTGTCCAGTTCGATCAGGGAGCTTTCACGAGCGGCCTGTTGGGAAAACGCCTGCTCCAGGCGCTGCAGGTCGGCTTGGGGCGGTTGGCTGGCACAAGCCGTCAACAGCGAAATAAGTGCAAAAGGCACGAGGGGTGCGAAGCGTTGGCGCATGGGCACGACCGTGTCGAAGTGAAAAAGTGTCCCGCACTATGCCCTTTGACGCATCGATATTCAAATTCAATCGAGAAAAATGTGACGAGCGTGTCGCGATAAAACGTCTGATCCGCCCTTTTCGACCGCCGATCACTCAGTGATTGGTAGTGAAGGCCAGCATCGCCGACAACTGACATAGAGGCCGACCGCTTTCACCATGCCAGCGGTTGAATACGGCTTGCACCGCAGCCTGGTCGCGCTGGCTGCTGGGCACCTTGTCTACGACGCCCTGTGCCTGTAAAGCCGCAACCACGTCGTTGCTGGGGATGAAAGTATCTTTTCCGGCCATGCGCAAAAAACGCGGAGCTGAAAGCCCGCCCATCTGACTACCGTGCCTGGCGATGTAGCGCCAAAGTCCGACGATATCCTCCACAGGCCATTCGGCGATCAGCTCACCGAAGCCGCCCCTTTCCTTCGCCACATCCAACAAAAACTGTGCGTTGCGCGGCACGCTCTTGAGCTTGCCGAGATGACGTATCAACTGTGCGTTCTGCATCAGCCGCTCGACATGTTCGCCCCCCATCAACACGACCTTTTCCGGATCGAAGCCGAAGAAGGCCTGCTCGAACGCCGGCCATTTGGCGTCCACCAGACTGTGTTTTAGACCGGCGCGAAAAACCCGCAAACTGATCAACGACAGGTAGCGGTCGTCGGGGATCGCGCGCAACTCATCGGCAGTCGCGGGGTGCGGCAGGCGCGCCTCCAGCGCCGCAGCGGAGCCGAAGCGGTTGAGGCAATATTCATACAACCATTTGTAATCACGCACGGTTCATATCCGATCCAGTCAGCAGGGGCACAGGGTGCCGGCGACCGGGCCGCCTCGCAAGCCCGATCGCAGTAGCCTCAAACGCGCAGGCGGCGCGCCGCATTTCGCAGCAGCTGTTCGGTAGCAGCCCAACCCAGGCAGCCGTCGGTGATCGATACGCCATAGCGCAGCTCGCCTTGCAGCGGCTGACAGCCGTCGAAAAGATGGCTCTCCAGCATCACTCCACGCAGGCTGGCATCGCCGGCAAGACGCTGCTCAAGAACGCAGTCGAGCACGGCCGGTTGGCGCAATGGGTCCTTGCCACTGTTGGCATGACTGCAATCGACCATTATCCGGGCCGCGATGCCCTGCCTCTGCAGAGCCATTCGAGCCGCTAACACGCTTCGGGCGTCGTAGTTTGGCGCGGCCTGGCCGCCGCGCAGCACCAGATGGGTGTCGGGATTGCCGCTGGTTTCCAGTAAGGCTGGATGACCCAGCTCATCAATACCGAAATGCTGGTGCGGATGAGCCGCAGACCGCATGGCGTCACAGGCAATGCCCAGGCTGCCATCGGTTCCGTTCTTGAAGCCCACCGGCAGATCGAGCCCACTGACCATTTCACGGTGAACCTGTGATTCGCTGGTACGCGCACCGATGGCGGCCCATCCGAGCAGGTCATCAAAGTACCTTGCCGCGAGCGGTTGCAGCAGCTCGCTAGCGATCGGCAGACCGGTATCCAGAATGTTCAACATCAGCCTACGCGACAGGTGCAGCCCTTCGGCCATATCACCGCTGCCATCGAGCCCCGGATCGTAGAGCAATCCCTTCCAGCCGACCGTGGTTCGCGGCTTCTCGACATAGGTGCGCATGACCAGCAATAGCTGGTCGCTAACCTGTGGCGCTAATGCCGCTAGGCGCTCGGCGTATTCCTGTGCGGCAACGGGTTCGTGCAACGAGCAGGGCCCAACCACGACCAGCAGGCGCGGGTCACGACCATCGAGCACGGCGCGGATGGCGTTGCGGTCGTTCTGGACGCGTTCAGCGAGCGCTGCACTCAGCGGCAGGCGCTGGCGCAACAGCGCTGGGCTTGGCAGCGGTTTGGCGCGACGGCGAATGGGCGTGGCATTGGAAGGCGAAACAGACTCGGCGGCGGCAAGCTGGATGGCGACATTCTGAGCGTTGGCGGAAGCATGCATGATCGGGCGATTCCTTCGGCCGGCGCGGGCGACCCCGCGACGGCGTTATTCGAGTGTTCGTTCGGGTGGTGTCTGGGCAGCGGTGAGTCGGCTAAATCGCCAGTCATAGCGGTACTGACGGTAGGTGCGGTAACTGGTCATGCGGTATTCCTCGTGGTGTGGCCTTCTGTTGGCCTGAAAAAACAAAACCCCCAGTCGGGATGCCGACCAGGGGTTGAAAAATGCTGCGGTGGCGACCCTGCTTGCTGGGGCGCCTGCGGGATATCAGGCGCGCTTGTAGCTAAACCAATACCCGCAAACGTAATAGCCGGTCGCCGCTGTTTCCCGGCCACGCAGCGACTCGGCGCGAATAGCACCGACGCTGACGAGAGAAAGGGAAACCGGGCGGTTGGACATGCTGTTCTCCGAACGACGCTCGAACCTTACTCCAGCGAGCCGGAGAGTTTCAACCGGCTCATCGGAAAACATTCATCAAGGCCATCGTGACCAAGACGCAGACCGAATCATCCGCCCTACTTGCCGGGATCTCAGCAGCGGCGACCCCTGCCCTGGTCTACAGGCTCATCACATCGACGAAGCGTGGTGTGGCGTCGTTGTCGATGCGCAGGCTCTGGAAGTCGAACAGATTGCGGTCGGCCAGTTGTGAAGGAACCACGTTCTGCAGCGCGCGGAACATGATCTCCGTACGCCCCGGCGACTTGCGTTCCCACTCACGCAGCATCTCCTTGACCACTTGACGCTGCAGGTTCTCCTGCGAGCCGCAGAGGTTGCACGGGATGATGGGGAATTCCTTCATCTGCGAATAGGCTTCAATGTCGGTCTCGCTGCAGTAGGCCAGCGGGCGGATCACGACATTGCGTCCATCGTCCGATAGCAGCTTGGGCGGCATGGCCTTGAGCGTGCCGCCGTAGAACATATTGAGGAAGAAGGTTTCCAAGATGTCGTCGCGATGGTGTCCGAGCGCCATCTTGGTCGCGCCGATTTCATCGGCAAAGGTGTAGAGCGTGCCGCGACGCAGGCGCGAGCATAGCGAGCAGGTGGTCTTGCCCTCAGGAATTTTTTCCTTGACCACCGAATAGGTGTCTTTCTCGACAATGTGATATTCGACGCCAATGGAGTTCAGGTACTCGGGCAGCACATGCTCGGGAAAGCCAGGTTGCTTCTGATCCATGTTCACGGCGACCAGCTCGAACCTGATCGGCGCTACCTTCTGCAGGTAAAGCAGCACATCGAGCATGGTGTAGCTGTCCTTGCCGCCGGACAGGCAGACCATGACCTTGTCGCCCTCTTCGATCATGTTGAAATCGGTGACTGCCTCGCCGGCCAAGCGGCGCAGACGCTTCTGCAGTTTGTTCTGATTGACCGAAAGGTTGCCCATGTCAAAGTCCGGGTGAGATGCGAAAGGCGGGCATTTTACGCGAAAGCGCGCCTTGCCGTACCCACAGAAGCTCCTTGCGCTTCAGATGCTATGCTTGGCCGATGAACGAAGAACTCGCACCCGAGATGGACCTGGCCGAGCAGATTCTCTTGCTGCTGCGCGAGCAACCGGAGGGTTGCAGCGAATATCAGCTGATTCAGCAGCTAAAGGCCCGTCGCAGCACTCACATCCCGCATCTGCCGCTGATTGACAAGCTGGTGCTGTTTCGCACTCACTTTCTGGTATTCAACGCGTTATACGCATTGCGTGATCAGCTCTGGCAGGCCACCAGCCACAGCCTGCACATCTCGCCGCTGTGCATCCAGCTACGGCCATATGTCGCAGCAACCGACGGCATCGGTATCGTCCAACCGGACCCACTACGCGCCTATTACCTGGACATGGCCAACCTGCGCGACACCAATGAAGAAGAAGTGGAACGTCTGCTGGCCAGCTTCTGGACACGAATGCGTGGCGGCGAGGCCGACGACCCCAGCAAATGGAACCCAGAACAGAAACGCGCGGCGCTCGAACTGTTCGAGCTGGACCAGGCAGGCGCATCCGTGGACTTGCCGATGATCAAGCGCCGTTATCGCCAGCTGGTGAGCATCCATCACCCCGATCGGGGTGGGAGCACTACACGAATCCAGTCCATCAATCTGGCTATGGAAATATTGCAGCGCTATTACCAAGCCCCACCGTAGCTTCCAATCGCTCTAACCAGCCGACCGTACCCAAGCTTTCGCTTTCTATACTGCGACATACGGTCGCACGCCCGTCCTATGACGGCAGCCAGGCGAAGCGACCCTCAATAAAAGAGGAGACGCTGGCATGATCAATCACCTATGGGGATTGTTTGCCCACCCCGGGCAGGAATGGCACGAGATCCGCGGCGAGGAAAAAGAAGTTGGCCGTCTGCGTATCGGCGAAGTGCTGGTATTGGCGGCTATCCCGGCCATATCGGCCTACATCGGTACCACTCAGCTCGGCTGGAGTATCGGCGCAGGGGCCCCGGTAAAGCTCACCGAAGCAAGTGCCCTTCAACTGACGTTGCTTTCCTACCTTGCGATGCTTGGTGGGGTGGCTGTGATGGGCGGCTTCATCCATTGGATGTCGCGGACCTACGATGCCAACCCTTCGCTGACCCAGTGCATAGTGTTTGCCGCCTACACCGCAACGCCGCTGTTCATAGGCGGACTGGCAGCGCTTTACCCGCATCTATGGCTGGGTATGTTGGTCGGCACCGCAGCGGTCTGCTACGCGGCCTACCTGCTGTATGTTGGCATGCCGACCTTCATGGACATACCTGCCGACGAAGGCTTTCTGTTCTCGAGCTCCGTTCTGGCTGTGGGGCTGGTGGTGCTGGTCGCAATCATCGCGCTGTCGGTGATCATGTGGGGAATGGGCGTCGGTCCGGTCTACGTTCGCTGATACGCGCAACATGTCAAAAAGGCCGCCTGACAGGGCGGCCTTCTCGTTTCGCTGCATGATAGGGAAACCCTCATTGCATCTGCCGTTCTAAAACGTAACGCCGGCCAGGGCTCCGCTCCTCGCCAGGCTCTCAAGGCAGATGGAGATTTGTATGATCCCGCACTTTTTTACCTTGCTGACCCGACCCGATCAGGCGTGGGCCGACATACGCCGCGACGAAGAAAAGAACAGTTCAAACTACCTCTTCCACCTGCTCCTCTGGGCCTTGTTACCTGCAGTGTGCATGTTCATCGGCACCTCCTACGTCGGTTGGAGCCTGGTCGAAAATGAGCGAATCTGGCTTGATACCCGTAGTGCTCTGGAACTCAGCGGATTGATCTATCTCACCATTATTCTTGGCACTTTCATCATGGGTTTCTTCCTTCGCTGGATGTCACGCACCTTTGACGCGCGTCCGACATTCAACCAATGCGTAGGATTCATCGCCTATGTCATCACGCCGTTTTTCATCGCCGGGATCGGCGCGCTTTATCCCAGCCGTTGGATCGCGATCACCGTGCTGGTTGCGGCGGGCGCCTACTCCACCTACCTGCTATTCGTCGGCCTGCCGACCTTCATGCGTATCGACAATCGCAATACTTTTCTCTACGGCGCCAGTACTTGGGCTGTAGGCCTGTTGGTACTGGTCAACATGAAGGTGCCGATGATCCTGTTCTGGGTTCTGGTACTGCACCCGACCTATGAACGCAACATTCCTGAGAATCAGAGCTACGGTTTCGAGGAGAACCGCCCTCAGGAAGCGCCCGGCGGTGTGGAGAACGAGCGCCGCTTCAATGAACGCCCGAACGAGTAGCGTTTCATCCAGGTGCACTGTGCGAGATGGCGAGGTTTGGCATAATGCGGCGCTCTTCAGGAGTGCCCCAATGCCCGAACGCCTCAACGCCCGCGTCGAGTCCTGCTACCTGCTGGCCGAGCGTTTCTTCAATCGTCGCTTCGAACGTCCTCAGGTGAGCTTGAAGCTACGGGGCCAAAAGGCTGGCGTGGCGCATCTTGTTCAAAACCTGCTGCGCTTTAACGAACAGCTATATCGGGAAAACACCGACCATTTCCTGCGCCAAACCGTTGCCCATGAAGTGGCTCACTTGGTTGCACACCAGATGTTTGGTCCCAGAATTCAGCCCCACGGCCAGGAGTGGCAGTTGATCATGCGTGGCGTCTTCGAGCTGCCGCCCGACCGCTGCCATACCTACGAGATTCAACGCAAACCTGGCACCCGATACATCTACCGCTGCAAATGCGCCGGGCAGGATTTTGCCTTCACCGCTCAACGCCACAGCCTGGTGCGTAAAGGACGACGCTATATCTGCCGCAGCTGCCGAGAAACACTGGCCTTCACCGGAGCCAGTCGCACCGAATGAGCTACAGGCTACGCGCGCGCCACACGGCGATGACGAATAAACCTGCAAGCACTGCCATGAGCGGCATCCAGCCCGCATGGTCCCACACGTAGCCAGCGGCATAACCGACCACGCTTGAGCCTAGGTAGTAAGCACACAGGTACAGCGCCGAGGCCTGTGCTTTGGCGCCCCGCGCGTGGATACCGACCTGTCCGCTGGCCACCGCGTGAGCAGCGAAGAATCCCAGCGTGAACAGCACCAATCCACAGAGGATGACCGGTAACCAAGGTGTCGCGCAGAGCGCCACACCCGCCAGCATCAGCACTATTGCACCCTGCAACACGTACCGTGCACCAAGCCGCGGCACCAGCCGCCCGGACCAGCCGGCGCTGAAGATGCCAACCAGATAGACGGAGAACAACATTCCGATCACTGCCGAGGACAACCTGAACGGCTCGCCGGCCAGGCGGAACCCGATGTAGTTGAACAGCGCGACGAAACCGCCCATCAGCAGGAACGCTTGCAGAAATAAGCCGCGCAACTTCGGATTAGCCAAGTGCTGACGGAAGTTGCCCAGCAGCACGGCAAGCGACAGAGGCTGCGCCTTGAAATGCCTGGAAGCGGGGAGCAACCAGATAAACAGCGACAACGCTAGCAAGCCCGCCGAAGCGATCCCGCCCAGCGCCAGCTGCCAGCCGCCGATATCGCTGAGCAGGCCAGACAACAAGCGACCGAGCAAGCCGCCCAGTGCCGTACCGCCGATATACAGCCCCATCGCTGCCGGCAGCGACTCCGGATCGAATTCCTCGCCCACATATGCCATCGCCAGCGCAGGCAGACCACTCAATGCCAAACCCAGCAGTGTGCGCAACACGAGCAACCACGTCCAGGATTCGACCAGCACACAGCCCAGCCCCAACAGGCTGGCCAACCCGAGCGCAACCGCCATCACCGGTTTGCGCCCCCAGCTTTCACCCAGGGCACCTGCGATCAGCAGGCCGAGCGCAAGCGAGAGCGTAGTCAGCGACAAGGCCAGGCTGCTAGTGGCTGCCGACACAGCGAAGCGCGATGCCAGTAACGGTAACAATGGCTGGACACAATAAAGCAAGGCGAACGTGGCGAAGCCCGCACAGAACAATGCCAGCGTGGCGTTGCGATAGTCGGACGCACCCCTTTTGAGGTGAGGCGAAGCACTGCTACCAAGTGTCATGACGTGGTTCTGACTGCATCTACTTAGCAAAAAAGCCGCGAAGGCTAGCACAGCAGCGGCTACTGACCGGCCCCACCAGTGCCACCTGCGACCGATAACCGGGTATTTCATGTGGCTTTAACCACAAAGCCATCGGACAATGGCCCATGCCGACGGCTCGGCGATTCCGAACCTTGACTGCGATCAGGCCACCAGCCTATTGCAAAAGGCAACCTAGAAGCCATCACGCGGCCAAGCTCAGCGTCTGAACCTGGCGCCAGAGCGGATGCCACACAACGGAACGCGAACGCAATTGGCCAATACCGGTCAATGACTAGGCTTCCGCAAGGCCATTTGGAGTAGAACAATGATTCAAAATGGCGATGCCAAGACACCAACCTCCACCAAGGGCGAAGAAACTCGGCTCTTCATCTTCCTGATCGTTTTCTTGTTCCCCATTCTCAGCGTAGCCCTGGTCTCCACCTATGGCTTTATCGTCTGGATATCCCAGATGACGATCTTTGGCCCGCCAGGGCCTGCCGGCTGATCAAATACCCCTCCAAACAATAATGCCAATTTGCATCGGCCTGCCCGATGCGTCCAGATGGAATTTCGCCCATGGAACAGATCCATATCACCAGTTTGCTGGTGCATTGCCGCCCTGAGCAATTACCTGCCGTGAAAGCCAACCTGTCACGACTCCCAGGGCTCGAACTGCATCAGGAGAGCGCCGCCGGGAAAGTGGTGGTTGTGCTTGAAGCAGAGGATGAGGGCCAAATTCTCGCGACCCTAGACCAAATCCAAAATCTGCCCGGCGTACTCAACGCCGCGATGATCTACCACGAACTCCTCACCCACGAAGGAGAAGCCTGATGAGCCTGACCCGTCGTCAATTCGCCAAAGCCAATGCTGCCGCTATCGCTGCCAGCGCCGCCGGCATACCCATTGCCAGCAGTGCAGCCAACCTGATCACCGAAGCGGACGCGACCAATCTGCGCTGGGACAAAGCGCCTTGCCGATTCTGCGGCACGGGCTGCGGCGTCATGGTGGGCACCCGTAACAACCAGGTGGTTGCCACCCACGGCGACGTCAAGGCGGAGGTCAACCGCGGCATCAACTGCGTCAAAGGCTACTTCCTGTCCAAGATCATGTACGGCAGCGATCGTCTCACCCAGCCGCTATTGCGCATGAAGAACGGTAAATACGACAAGCAGGGCGAATTTCAGCCAGTCAGCTGGGACCAGGCCTTCGACATCATGGAAGAGAAATACAAGGCCGCGCTCAAGGAGAGTGGTCCGAGCTCCATAGGCATGTTTGGTTCAGGCCAATGGACTATCTGGGAAGGTTACGCCGCCAATAAATTGATGAAAGCAGGCTTTCGTTCCAACAACCTTGATCCCAATGCGCGCCATTGCATGGCATCTGCCGCCGTAGGCTTCATGCGCACCTTCGGCATGGACGAGCCCATGGGTTGCTATGACGATATCGAAGCCGCCGACGCCTTCGTGCTCTGGGGCTCGAACATGGCCGAGATGCACCCCGTGCTCTGGACGCGCGTGACCGATCGCCGTCTCAGCGCGCCGCACGTCAAGGTTGCGGTGATGTCGACCTTCGAGCACCGCAGCTTCGACCTGGCGGACATCCCGATGGTATTCAGCCCGCAGACGGATCTGGTGATCCTCAACTACATCGCCAATCACATCATTCAAAGCGGCGCGGTCAACGAAGACTTCATCAAGAATCACACCCGGTTTGCCAAAGGCGCGACCAACATCGGTTATGGCCTGCGCCCTACCGATCCGCTGGAGCTGAAAGCCGAGAATGCGGGTGTCGCCGGCAGCTGGACCGACATCAGCTTCGAGGACTATGCCGAATTCCTCAAGCCTTACACGCTGGAGCACGCCGCCCAAGAATCTGGTGTACCCGCCGAACGCCTGAAGGCGCTGGCCGAGCTGTACGCCGACCCGAAGACCAAGGTGATGTCGTTCTGGACCATGGGCTTCAACCAGCACACCCGTGGTGTGTGGGCGAACAACATGATCTACAACATCCACCTGCTCACCGGAAAGATCAGCGAACCGGGTAACAGCCCCTTCTCGCTCACCGGCCAGCCATCGGCCTGTGGCACCGCGCGCGAGGTCGGCACCTTCTCCCATCGCCTGCCAGCAGACATGGTCGTCAACAATCCCAAGCACCGTGCGATCACCGAGAAAATCTGGAAATTGCCTGAGGGCACCATTCAGGAAAAGCCGGGCTTCCATGCCGTGCAGCAAAGCCGCGAACTGAAGGACGGTGGCCTCAAGGTCTACTGGACCCAGGTCACCAACAACATGCAGGCTGGGCCCAACATCATGCGGGAAATCCTTCCCGGCTGGCGTAACCCAGACACCTTCATCATCGTTTCCGATGTCTACCCTACGGTCTCCGCGCAGGCTGCGGACCTTATCCTGCCTGCCGCCATGTGGGTGGAGAAGGAAGGTGCCTACGGTAACGCCGAGCGCCGCACCCACTTCTGGCACCAGCTGGTGCAAGCGCCTGGCGAGGCCCGCTCCGATCTCTGGCAGCTCATGGAATTCTCCAAGCGTTTCAGGACAGACGAGGTCTGGCCGGCAGAGTTGCTGGCCAAGGCACCGGAACTGAAGGGAAAGACCCTGTTCGACGTGCTGTTCAAGAACGGTCAGGTCGATCGCTTCCCCACATCCGACATCGCCGAAGGCTACCGCAACCAGGAGTCAGAGGATTACGGCTTCTATGTGCAGAAGGGGCTTTTCGAGGAGTACGCCGAATTCGGCCGCGGTCATGCCCATGACCTGGCGGACTTCGATCTTTATCACCAGGAGCGCGGCTTGCGCTGGCCAGTGGTCGACGGCAAGGAAACGCTATGGCGTTACCGCGAGGGCCACGACCCCTATGTGAAGAAGGGCACCGGTGTGCAGTTCTATGGCTATCCGGACAAGAAGGCGATCATCTTCGCCCTGCCCTATGAAGTTCCGGCCGAAGTACCGGACGAGGAATATCCGTTCTGGCTCAGCACCGGACGTGTACTTGAGCATTGGCACACCGGCAGCATGACGCAGCGCGTCGACGAACTGCACCGGGCTGTTCCGGATGCGCTCGTCTACATGCACCCGGAGGACGCCCGCAAGCTCAATGCGCGTCGCGGCAGCGTGGTCAAGGTGATCAGCCGGCGCGGCGAAATGCAGGCACGTGTGGAGACCCGTGGCCGCAACAAGCCGCCGATGGGGTTGATCTTCGTGCCCTTCTTCGATGCCAACAAGCTGATCAACAAAGTCACCCTCGACGCCACCGACCCGATCTCCAAGCAGACCGATTACAAGAAATGCGCCGTGAAGATCGAAGTGGTCGATATCGCCTGAGGAGAGAGACATGAAATTCAAAGTTTTGCCGTTGACGCTTCTCGCAGTGTCCGGCCTAGCCATCGCCGCGGAAACCGACTACCCGCTGGATGCGCCCGCTCCCGATGGACGGCGCCCTGGCGGCACCATTACCAGAGAGTTCACGCCACCGCCTCTGCACGACGAGGAGAACAAGGATCTGCGGCGCGAACGCAACTACCCCGAGCAACCGCCTACCATTCCGCACAGCGTGCGTGGCTATCAGGTCGACAGCAACAGCAACAAGTGCCTGAGCTGCCACAGTCGTGCCAACAGTGCCCGCACCCAGTCGCCCATGATCAGCTTCACCCATTACACCGACCGCGACAGCCAAACCCTGGGCGCCGTGGCACCAAGGCGCTACTTCTGCATGCAGTGCCACGTGCCGCAACAGGATGTAAAGCCGCTGGTGGAGAACACCTTCAAAACAATCGACGACCTGCTATATCGAGAAACCGCGCCTGAGAACGAGGGCAAACGATGAAGTCGATCCTGTCCTTTCTCAAACGTTATTGGGGCGTGCTACGCCGCCCCAGCGTGCATTACAGCCTCGGCGCGCTGGTGCTTGGCGGCTTCCTTGCGGGCATCATCTTCTGGGGCGGTTTCAACACCGCCCTGGAGGCCACCAATACCGAGGCCTTCTGTATTTCCTGCCATGAAATGGAAGACAACGTGTACATGGAAATCAGGGAGACGATTCATTACAGCAACCGCTCCGGCGTGCGCGCCACCTGCCCGGATTGCCATGTGCCCCATGAATGGACCGACAAGATCGCGCGCAAGATGCAGGCGTCGAAAGAGGTCTGGGGCAAGATCTTCGGCACCATCAACACGCGCGAGAAATTCCTCGGCATGCGTCGCGAACTGGCCGAACACGAATGGGCGCGGCTGAAGGCCAACGATTCGCTGGAATGTCGAAACTGCCACGATTACGATTCCATGGACTTCACACGCCAGAGTCCACGTGCCGCCCGTTTCCACGCTTCTGCGCTGGGCAGCGGAAACGCGACATGTATCGATTGTCACAAGGGTATCGCTCACCGCCTACCGGACATGCGCGACGTACCGGGCTGGTAACAGCCGCGCTTGCCAATCCGAGCGGGACACTGGCGTCCCGCTCCCTTCTTGGAGAAATACCATGCGCCTCTGCCTGTTCACCCTGCTCATGGCCGTCAGCGCCTTGTCTCACGCAGAAGTCCAGACCCGCGAAATGCCCTACACCGCTGCCGACGGCACTCAGATGATTGGCTATTACGCCTATGACGATGCCATCGAGGGGCCACGGCCCGGCGTGGTGGTAGTGCATGAATGGTGGGGGCTGAACGACTACGCCAAGCGTCGCGCACGCGATCTGGCGGAGCTGGGTTACAGCGCCTTAGCCATCGACATGTACGGCGAAGGTAAGCACACCGAGCACCCCAAGGATGCGATGAGTTTCATGAAGGCAGCACTGGCCGATGCGGATGCGGCCAAAGCCCGTTTCATCGCCGGCCTCGACCTGCTCAAGGAGCAGCCGCAAACCGATACCGCCAAACTCGGCGCCGTGGGCTACTGCTTCGGCGGTAAGGTGGTGCTGGACATGGCGCGCCAGGGCGTACCGCTGGAAGGTGTGGTCAGCTTTCATGGCGCCCTTGCGACTCAGACCCGAGCGGTGCCTGGCAGCGTCAAGGCGCGGATACTGGTGGAGCACGGAAGCGAAGACAGCATGGTCAGCCTCAGCGATGTTGCCGAACTGAACACGGAAATGGTCAAGGCGGGTGCCGACTATCAATTTGTCAACCTTCCAGGCGCCAAGCACGGTTTCACCAACCCTGGCGCCGACGAGCACCAGAAAAACGGACTGGACCTGGCGTACAGCAAGGTCGCCGATGAACGTTCCTGGGCCGATATGCAGCGCTTCCTGCAGGAAACCTTCGAAAAGACCCAGCCGTGAGCCTCGACTAAGTCTCAGGTCGGAACGCAGCTCTCAACTGGCAGGACGTAGCGCGTCAATCAGCGGATCGAGGGAGTAACCGAGGCGGTCTGTCAGTTGCAAGGCCCGTCGGCGCAGCCCCTCCTCGTCCAGTGTCTGATCAAGCGAAGCCGGGACCAGCAGCACGACGTTGCCCTCCTTCACCGGACACTCCCAATAATGGCGATGGAACAGTCCGCGTAGCAGCGCCGCACCAAGCGGCTTGTCGTCATTGGTACCCCACTGGTTGATGATCAGCCAACCGTCTGGATTCAGCTTTTCCTGGCAGCGCTTGAGGAAGGTCCACCCCATGTGCGCCGCTGCGGGACCGACATCGGTGTAGAGATCAACGAAGATCAGGTCGGCAGTTTCCGCTGACTCCAGCAGCTCCACGGCATCGCCGATCCGTATGTAGAGCCGCGAATCATCCTGCAGTCCCAGGTAACGCATCGCAAGGTCTGGTACCGCTGGACGCAATTCGATGGCTTCGACGTCCTGCAGCGGCAGGAACTCCAGACAGGCCTGCGTCAGGGTGCCGGCTCCAAGACCCAGGAAAAGCGCGGTTTCCGGTGCCGGGTGACAGAGCGCCCCCATCAGCATGGCCCGCGTGTAATCGTATTCCAGCCAGCTGGGGTCGCGCACAAACACACAGCTTTGCTCCACCGCGGCACCGAACTCGAGAAAACGGTAATCACCGACCTGCAGGACCCGGATCAGGCCAAACTCATCGCGCACCTCGGCCAGTAATTCTTCCTGCTTGTCCATTGGGCTCTCTCCGACTCGGTGCGCCATCTTAGCAGCCCCATTGGCAGTAACTATCAGCGACGACCCGGCGCATCGGGTAAAATCGCCGCACTTACTTACGAGCCATGGAAACTCACCGATGAAGCAGAGCTGGAGTCCAACGAGCTGGCGCGACAAACCAATTGAGCAGCAGCCCGAATATCCCGACGCCGAGCATCTGAGCCGCGTTGAAGGCACTCTCTCCAGCCTGCCGCCTCTGGTATTCGCCGGTGAAGCACGTGAATTGCGCAGGCAATTTGCCGAAGTGACCCAAGGCCGCGCCTTTCTTTTGCAGGGTGGCGATTGCGCGGAAAGTTTCCTCGAGTTTTCCGCCACCAAGATCCGCGACACCTTCAAGGTGCTATTGCAGATGGCAGTGGTCATGACCTTCGCCGCCGGATGCCCGGTGGTGAAGGTAGGACGCATGGCCGGACAGTTTGCAAAGCCCCGTTCGACAGGTGACGAGACCATCGATGGCATAACCCTGCCGTCCTATCGCGGCGACATTGTCAACGGCATCGGTTTCGACCCGAAAAGCCGCACGCCGGACCCAGAGCGTCTGCTGCAGGCCTACCACCAGTCCACGGCTAGCCTGAATCTGCTGCGGGCCTTCGCTCAGGGTGGTTTTGCCGACCTGCATCAGGTTCACCAGTGGAACCTGGATTTCATTGCCAATTCACAGATGGCTGAAAAGTACCACCAGCTCGGCGCACGTATCGATCAGGCACTGAGGTTCATGCGTGCGTGTGGCATGGACAATATGCCGCAACTGCGCGAAACCAGCTTTTTCACCGCCCATGAAGCCCTGCTGCTGAACTATGAGCAGGCATTTGTGCGCGAGGACAGCCTCAGCGGCGGCTGGTACGACTGTTCCGCTCACATGTTGTGGATAGGCGACCGCACCCGCCAGCTGGACGGCGCGCACGTGGAGTTCCTGCGCGGAGTGGGCAATCCCATCGGTGTGAAAGTCGGTCCGAGCATGGACAGCGAAGAGCTGATCCGCCTAATCGACATTCTTAACCCCGAGAACGATCCGGGCCGCCTCAACCTGATCGTGCGCATGGGCGCGGACAAGGTTGAAGCGGGCCTGCCCAGGCTGATCCGTGCGGTTCAAGCCGAAGGCCGCCAGGTGCTATGGAGCTCGGACCCGATGCATGGCAACACCATGAAGGCCTCGAGCGGCTTCAAGACGCGTGATTTCGAACGTGTGCTGGCGGAGGTGCGCCAGTTCTTCGACGTACACCGGGCAGAAGGCAGCTACCCGGGCGGCATTCATATCGAGATGACTGGCCAGAACGTCACCGAGTGCATCGGTGGCTCACGTCCGGTCACCGAAGCTAGCCTCTGCGACCGCTACCACACCCATTGCGACCCACGCCTCAACGCCGACCAGTCCCTGGAGCTGGCTTTCATGATCGCCGAAACGCTGAAGCAGCTGCGCCCAAGCTGACCGCATCCTCTCGGTAGTTGCGCCTCCTGACGACAGGAGGCCGGCACCAGCCCTCTTGCGCTTGTCTAACCTCCCGACGGCTGGCTTAACGTCAGCCGGCCGATAAACGGTATCAGTATTAATTCGCCAGCTAGCTAAGCATTGCTAGAATGCGCGCCGAATTTTGGCCCGGACGTCCTCAGGAGCTGTTCCCGTTTCGCTCGCACCATGACGAAATCGGCATAGAGCCTGCCCTCTCGCAGTCGGGTCAGTGATTAGAGGAATACTCCCGCATGACCGATACACAAAATACCGGCGCTGCTCGCGCGGCTCTCATCGGGCTATTTCTGGGGCCCCTGCTACTGCTCCTGTGCCTGACCACCAGCCCGCCGGCGGGCCTTTCCGACACGGCCTGGCTGACCGTCGGCCTCGCCGGCTTGATGGCCGTCTGGTGGGCCACCGAAGCCATACCGATCCCGGCGACTTCGCTACTGCCTATTCTGCTGATCCCGCTACTGGGCATAGACACCCTGAACAAGGCCACCGCGCCCTACGCCAACCCGACGATCTTCCTGTTCTTTGGCGGCTTCCTGCTAGGCCTGGCCATGCAGCGCTGGAACCTGCACAAACGCATCGCGCTCGCCACCCTGCTGGCGGTCGGTAACGCGCCCAGCCGCCAGATAGCCGGTTTCATGATTGCCACAGCCTTCATCAGCATGTGGGTAAGCAACACGGCGACCAGCATCATGATGCTGCCCATCGGCATTTCCGTGATTGCTCTGTTGGTTGAAGGCAGCGAGAAAGAAGAAAGCTCACGCTTTGCCACTGCCTTGCTGCTGGGCATCGCCTATGCCGCGAGCATCGGCGGCATCGCCACCCTGATCGGCACGCCGCCTAACGCCCTGCTCGCCGCATTCCTGCGCGACAACCACGACGTCCACATCGGCTTTGGCCAATGGATGCTGCTGGGCGTACCGGTTAGTGTCGGCATGCTGCTCTTCACCTGGTGGTGGTTGACGCGCGGCGGCTTCAAGCTGGCTGGCGGAGACAGCCGTGCCATGCTGGAGCAGGAGATGGCCGAACTCGGCCCCATGTCCAAGGCCGAGAAAATGGTCGCAGTGGTATTCGCACTGGCAGCCGCGGCGTGGATCTTCCAGCCGTTTCTGGCTCAGTACATCAATGGGGTAAACGACACCAGCATCGCCATCGCAGCGGCGCTGATCCTGTTCCTCCTGCCGGTAGACCTGAAGAATCGCGTATTCCTGATGGATTGGGATACCGCCAACAAGGTCCCGTGGGGCGTGCTGTTGCTGTTCGGTGGCGGTCTTTCGCTGGCTGGCGTGATCAGCGCGTCCGGTCTAGCCGAGTGGATCGCCCAGAGTCTGCAGGGTTTCGGTGTGCTGCCGCTGATTCTGATGATCGGCCTGGTCGCACTGGTGATTACCTTCCTGACTGAAATCACCTCCAACACGGCCACTGCCGCAGCATTCCTGCCGCTGCTCGGCGCACTCGCCGTTGCTCAGGGTCTGCCGCCGCAGATGCTCGCCATCCCGGCTGCGATTGCCGCCAGTTGCGCCTTTATGATGCCGGTTGCGACGCCGCCTAATGCCATCGTGTTCGGTACCGGGATGATGCGTATCCAGTCCATGATCAAGGCTGGTTTTGCCCTGAATATCTTTGGCGTATTCCTCGTGACAGGCTTGTGCTATCTGCTCATTGGCTGGCTGTGGGCCAGCTAATCCAGACCGCAACCACAAAAAAGCCCGGCATCTGACCGGGCTTTTTTGCTAATCCTGCTAGACGATCACGCCTTGATGCGGGACTTGTACTCGCCAGTGCGGGTATCGATCTCGATCGAGTCGCCGATTTCGCAGAAAGCGGAAACCTGCAGTTCAGCACCGTTCTTCAGGCGGGCGGTCTTCATGACCTTGCCGGAAGTATCGCCACGTACGGACGGCTCGGTGTAGGCGATTTCACGAACGATAGTGGTCGGCAGTTCAACCGAGATCACCTTGTCGTTGTAGAAGGTCGCTTCGCATACGTCGGTCATGCCGTCCTCGATGAAGGTCATGACGCCTTCGAGGTCATCCTTCTCGATTTCGTACTGGTTGAACTCGTCATCCATGAAGACATACAGCGGATCGGCGAAGTAGGAATAGGTCACTTCCTTGCGCTCGAGAATTACCGGCTCCAGCTTGTCGTCGGCCTTGTAGACAGTCTCGGTCGCAGAACCATTGAGCAGGTTCTTCAGCTTCATCTTGACCACGGCACTGTTACGGCCGGACTTGTTGAACTCGGCCTTCTGGATGATCCAGGGCGCGCCGTTGATAACGGCCACTTGGCCGGCACGGAACTCTTGTGCGGTTTTCATACGAATATCCGATGGGATTAGAGAAAAAACAGGCCGCGTATCATATCCAATTTGAGTAAAAAAAGACCAGCTTTCCCGCCAGGTCGCCATTTGCAACCTGCTTGTGGGTCCAGCGTTCGGCGTGCGCCTGAAGCGCCGCCTGATGCTCCTGCATTGCAGACCAAGCCTCGCCACTGCCGATGCCGTCATTCCAGGCGCGCCAGAATCTCCACAAGGCGTCTCGAGCATCGGGTGCGAGATCACGGGTGTAAAGCTCGAAGAATGCACTGAGCTTATCCCAGTGAGCGCCCTCGTCTTGGGGATAGATGTGCCATACCAGCGGTCGCCCGGCCCATTGCGCACGTATGAAGGACTCCTCGCCGCGCACTGCGTTGAAATCACAACACCAGAGCAACTGGTCGTATTGATTCTGGCTCATGAAGGGCAGCACCGCGACATGCAGATTGCCACGCTGGTGCTGGGCTCCGGCTGGCAGGTCGGTTACGCCCAGCCAGCGCTCCACGTCTGCCACCACTCGCCCTTCCGGCACCAACAACTGCGTCGTGCGCCCCTCTGCTTCCAGCGCATCGAGCCAACCGGCGATCGCCGCGTTCTCATAGGCAAACAGCGATATGAGTTTCGCGTCGGGTTGCAACCGAATGCCAAAACTGCCTAGCAGAATCTCGCGGTGACGAGGATCGCCTCGAAAGGCGTCACGGCGATCCAGCAGGTCACCTTCACGCAGAAGTCCGCCAGTACCCTGCTCGAAGCCGGGGAAAAAGAAATACTTCTGCAGGCCATGCGGCTGCATGGATGGCAGCGCATGACAACCGACGACCCAATCCTCGGCGCTGAGGTATTCCAGGTTCAGCCAGAGAATGCGCTTGCCGCTGTCGGCCATCGCGGCGATATAGGCTGGCGGCAACTCGCAGGCGAAAGCCTCGATCACCACATCGGCCGGCCCTGTCGGTTGCCAGTCCTTTTGCCAATGACGGATTTCCACCTGCTCATGCCATTGCTGTGCAGCACTGGCGCTGGCCGTCGGGCAGAGTCGCACGAATGTCTCAAGATCATCCACCCAGAGGCGGACATGCTGACCGTGCTCAGCAACCAACTGCCGAGCCAGGCGCCAGGTAACGCCAATATCGCCGAAGTTATCCACCACGGCGCAGAAAATGTCCCAGCTCGCTTTGACAGACAAACCTGTGCTCCTGACCAATGCGGAACTCTCACCGCTGTTCGGATAGGTTTGCAGAATACAGATTACGAGCAGGCCGGTGGCATGCTTTCGCGAGCTCGCCGACATCCAACTCGACTTACTCGGACGCCAAGCAGATGTACGGACAGATAAAGAGAAACAAGAGAACCGTCATGGAGGCGGCCCAACCAGCCACACCCCGGCACACAATGTCACCGCTGCGACTGACCTCTGAGGGAAAGCATGGGCTCGCTTGCAGTGAACCAGGGTGAACCTGCGCCATTGCGCTCCACTTGGCCATCCGTTGGCGTTCCACCTGACCACCGGAGCCACACCAAAACCAAGTGTTTGAGCTTCCGAAAAGCAGCTCTCGCGGCCACTTACAACTGAAATTTCTTGATTTGAGTCAAGGAAGGGTGCCGTTCCGCCAATAAAATCGCGCCCGCAATTCCCGTGAGCGGCTCACAGTGCCAGGTGATAACCGCTAAACCCACCTACCCAAGACTTCACACCAGTGGATCACTGGTGCGGCACATGGAATACGAGCACCCGGGTTCTCTTCGCTTTTTTCGAAGGAAACCGTTATGAAGCACATCCCTTTGCGTTTTATAGCCAGCCCCCTGGCCATGGCCATAGCCACCGCAATCGTGGCCAACGGTGCTACTGCCGACCCGAACCTCCCCCAGGGAGGCCAAGTGATCGGTGGCCAGGCCACCATCACCCAACAGGGCAACAACATGGACGTCAACACGTCCACTGATCGGACGGCGATCAACTGGCACCAATTCAACGTTGGGCCCGACAACAAGATCACCTTCAACCAGCCCGGCGGACACTCCATCACGCTTAACCGCGTGATCGGCGGCGACGCGTCGAAAATCTACGGCGCCATCACCTCCAATGGCCAACTGATCCTGGTCAACCCCAACGGCATCATGTTCGGGCCGAAGTCCCACGTATCCGCCCGCGCGCTGGTCGCAAGCGCCGGCTTCGTCACTGAAGAGCAGGCCCGGCAGTTCGCCGAGACCGGCAAGCTGCACATCCAGCTGACCGGCAATGTCGAAAACCAGGGCAGGATCACCGTTCACGACAACGGCATGGTTGCCCTGCTGGGTGCCCAGGTGAAAAACGCCGGCGTTATCCAGGCCAAGAAAGGCATGGTCCAACTGGCGACCGGTCCGCAAGCGACCTTGGACTTCTACGGCGACGGCATGCTGAACATTGCCGTTAACGGTGAGCCAAGGGACAAAAACAGCGTCAATGCCGACGTGAAGGGTGGCGTGGAAAACACCGGCGAGATCGATGTCGGCAACGGCGTTGTCGCCATGAGCGCTACGCGGGCAGCCAAGCACCTCGACTCGGTCATCCACATCGGTGGCAACGTTGTCGCGGACTCCATGACCGAGGACGGCGGCACCATCGTGCTGGGCCACTCCGACAAAACCGAAGTCACCGGCAACCTCAGCGCCAAGGGCGTGAACGGCGGCCAGATCAAGGTCCTCGGCGACGAAGTGAAGATCGCCGGTACGGCGAAGATCGACGCCAGTGGCACCCAGGGTACTGGGGGCAAGGTCCTGGTAGGAGGCGGTTACCAAGGCAAAGGCGAGCCTGCCGCGAAGCACACCACTGTAGCCAAGGGCGCCCAGCTCAAGGCTGACGGCAAGACCGATGGCGGTCAGGTGGTGGTCTGGAGTGACGGCAAGACGGAGTTCGCCGGCAGCGCCAGTGCCAAGGGCGAGAAAAAAGGCGGCGTGGTCGAGACTTCGGGCAAGCAGTTGACCGTCGCCCCCGAAGCCCAGGTCGACGCCAGTGGCAAACAGGCCTCGGGCAAATGGCTGCTCGATCCGGAAACCGTGAACATCGAGGCCAACGGCGGCGCGCCCGGCAGCGACACGGTATCGGCGGGCGCGATTGCCAGCGGCTTGAAAAACAGCGACGTCGAGATCAACGCCAGCCAGCGCATCAACGTCAACTCGGCGATCATTGCCCAGGACGCCGGCTACCACACCTTGCGCCTCATGGCCAACGGCACGGTCGCCCCGGTGAGCGTCTACAACGAAACCGGCAATCCATTCGCCGACGCCAAGCGCAACGATAGCGGCTCGGTCTACATCAACGCGCCGATCCTGCTCAAGGACGGTCATCTGTACATCGTGGCCACCGGCGATGTGATGCTCAACAACACCACCGGCACCCAAGCCGGTGATGCCGGCTACATGGGCCGGGCGATCATCGATGTCGGCAACGGCACCATCTGGATCAAGACCTCCAAGAGCGCCTCGGTCATTCAGCAGCAGGGCACTGCGCTGATCGGCAACCAGGTGGGCGTCGAAGGTGCCAGCGTGCTCCTGGACAGCCCCCTCAACCATGCCGGCACCCTGGCGGGCAAGGCCAGCAATGGCAAGTTCATCTACAACCAGACGTCCAACAACGGCGTCAATACCGGCAAGGTGCAAATCACCCAGGGCGACGTCACCGAGACCATGGATGGCGTGAGCTCCTCGATTGTCACCAAGCTGGGCGAGCAGTGGATCTGGGAACGGACCGGTGACCAGCCGCACCACCTCACCATCGACGAAAACACGCCGTTCCAGTACCTGGTCTTCGAGGCGCTGGAATATGTCGACCATAAGGATCACAAGCCGATTGCCGGCGACAAGACCGACTCGGATTATTGGGTGTCGAAGTTGACCTTCAAGGATCCAACCACGGGCGATACCTGGGTGGTTTCTTCGAATCCAGCCGTTGCGAGCGGAATATCCGTCACCAAAAATGGCGTGGCCACGTCAGAGCTTCCACCGGGCTTTGCTCTCGGAACCAACCAGGGCACCGTGACGGCCAGCGCCAACGGCTGGGGCATCGTCGGCGGTACGGGGGACCAGAACAACCCCGCCGCATCCAACGCCATCAACCGTCATGGCGCCACCAACACCTCCGACAAGCTGGTGGTGGATCTGGGTACCAATACCTCTGCCGTGGACGCGGAGGCCAACGAGCTGTGGCATACCGGCAACAAGTACGAGAGCGGTACTGTCAGCTTCCTGGGCGGCAAGGACACCAGCAAGGACGGTGGTGTGACCCTCAAGTCGCAGACCGCGCAACTGGAAGGAAAGATCGAAGACGCCCAGCGCGAATACGGCGAAGCCAACCCCACGTTCAACGCCTCGGTAGGGCTGCCGGCTGACGCCTCTGAAAACAGCAAGGCGGTCAAGGGTGTGGACGACTTCGTCGATCGCCAGCTGAACCAGAACCGCTTTGCCGACACCAAAGTCACCCCCAGCACCGACGCAACCCCCAGCTCCAACGTGGGCGACTACGCCGTCAACGGCACCATCGATGCCAGTGGCTTCGTCGGGCAGCGTTATCAAACGACCGTGAAGCCTGGCACCCTCCACGTCACGCCTGCCGAGCTCACCGTCACGGCCAAGGACCACAACAAGGTCTACGGCGACGCGGACCCCACACTCGGCTATGACATCTCCGGCGCCAAGCTCGGCCAGACCGGCGAGCAGTTGCTCAACGGCGGTGCACTGAACCGCGATGCCGGCGAGAACGTTGGCGCCTATGGCGTCCATCAGGGGCAGCTCGGGCTGAACAACGGCCTGGGTGGCAACTACACCCTCAAGTTCGTCGACGGCAAGTTGCAGATCACCCCAGCCACGCTGACGGTCACCGCAGACGACAAGACGAAAGTCTACGGCGACGCCGATCCGGCACTTACCTATCAGGTTAGCGGCCTGAAAAACGGCGACACCCGGGCGCAAGTCCTCAGTGATGGTTCGGTCAAACGTGCTCCGGGCGAAAACGTTGGTAAATACGGCATCACCAACGACAACCTCGCGCTGCTGAGCAGCAACTACATCCTCGAGTTCAAGGATGGAGTGTTCAGCATCACGCCGGCCGAGCTGACCGTCACCGCCAAGGACAACCAGAAGGTCTACGGCGACGCGGACCCGGGCTTCACCTATGAGGTGACCGGCCTCAAGCGTGGCGATACCGCTAGCGGTGTGCTCAACGGTGGTGCGCTCAACCGTGATGCCGGGGAAAACGTCGGCAAGTACGGCATCCATCAGGGCACGCTGGACCTGAACGGCGAGGCCGGTCAGAACTACGTGCTGCACTACGTGGACGGTGACTTCTATATCACCCCTGCCACGCTGACCGTCGATGCCGATGGCAAGACCAAGGTGTATGGCGACTTCGATCCGGCACTGACCTTCCGCGTCAGTGGCTTGAAGAACGGCGACAGCCAGTCCGATGTGCTGGCCGGTGCGCTGCAACGTGCTCCAGGCGAAGACGTCGGCACCTATGGCATCAGCCAGGGCAGCCTCGACCTGACTTCGGGCAAGGGCCAGAACTACGTGCTGAGCTTCACCGGGAACGATTTCACCATCACCCCGGCCAGCCTGACCGTCACCGCCGAGGACAAGACCAAGGTGTATGGCGATCTTGATCCTCAACTCACCTACACCGTGAGCGGTCTGAAGAACGGCGATAGCCAGGCGGATGTGCTCAACAGTGGTTCGGTGAGCCGTGCGCCCGGTGAGAACGTCGGTAACTACGCCATCGGCCAGGGCACCCTCGGCCTCAACGAAGGCAAAGGCGGCAACTACGTCCTGTCCTTCGTGGACGGCAACCTGGCCATCACCCCGGCCACCTTGACCGTCGAAGCCCAGGACAAGACCAAGGTGTATGGCGACGCCGATCCGGCGCTGACCCATATCGTCTCCGGGCTGAAGAACGGCGACACCGCTGCCGATGTGCTCAACGGTGGCGCGCTCAACCGTGATACCGGGGAAAACGTCGGCCAGTACGGCATCCATCAGGGCGGTCTTGCGCTGAACGATGGCCAAGGCAGCAACTACGTTCTGCAATTCAAGGACGGGGTGTTCAGCATCACGCCGGCCGAGCTGACCGTCACCGCCAAGGACAACCAGAAGGTCTACGGCGACGCGGACCCGGGCTTCACCTATGAGGTGACCGGCCTCAAGCGTGGCGATACCGCTAGCGGTGTGCTCAACGGTGGTGCGCTCAACCGTGATGCCGGGGAAAACGTCGGCAAGTACGGCATCCATCAGGGCACGCTGGACCTGAACGGCGAGGCCGGTCAGAACTACGTGCTGCACTACGTGGACGGTGACTTCTATATCACCCCTGCCACGCTGACCGTCGATGCCGATGGCAAGACCAAGGTGTATGGCGACTTCGATCCGGCACTGACCTTCCGCGTCAGTGGCTTGAAGAACGGCGACAGCCAGTCCGATGTGCTGGCCGGTGCGCTGCAACGTGCTCCAGGCGAAGACGTCGGCACCTATGGCATCAGCCAGGGCAGCCTCGACCTGACTTCGGGCAAGGGCCAGAACTACGTGCTGAGCTTCACCGGGAACGATTTCACCATCACCCCGGCCAGCCTGACCGTCACCGCCGAGGACAAGACCAAGGTGTATGGCGATCTTGATCCTCAACTCACCTACACCGTGAGCGGTCTGAAGAACGGCGATAGCCAGGCGGATGTGCTCAACAGTGGTTCGGTGAGCCGTGCGCCCGGTGAGAACGTCGGTAACTACGCCATCGGCCAGGGCACCCTCGGCCTCAACGAAGGCAAAGGCGGCAACTACGTCCTGTCCTTCGTGGACGGCAACCTGGCCATCACCCCGGCCACCTTGACCGTCGAAGCCCAGGACAAGACCAAGGTGTATGGCGACGCCGATCCGGCGCTGACCCATATCGTCTCCGGGCTGAAGAACGGCGACACCGCTGCCGATGTGCTCAACGGTGGCGCGCTTGTCCGCGATGCGGGTGAGAATGTCGGCTCCTACGGCATCCATCAGGGCAGCCTCGCCCTGAACAATGCCCAGGGCAGCAACTACGTTCTGCAGTTCGTCGATGGCAAGCTGACGATCACCCCGGCTTCGCTCACCGTCACCGCCGACAACGCCGGCAAGGTGTATGGCGATCTCGACCCGGCGCTGACCTATTCGATCAGCGGGCTGAAGGGTGGCGACAGCGCGGCCGATGTGCTCAACGGTGGCAAGCTGGCCCGGGAAGCTGGTGAGAACGTCGGTGCCTACGGCATTGGCCAGGGCGACATGGGTCTGAATGGTGGCAAGGGCCAGAACTACATCCTGACCTATCAGGCCGGTACCTTCACCATCACTCCGGCGACGCTGGTGGTGCGCGGGGATGATAAAACCAAGGTGTATGGCCAGATCGATCCCGCGCTCAGCTACCAGGTCTCGGGTCTGAAGCGCGACGATACGGCCTCTTCGGTGCTGCAGGGCAACCTGGTGCGCGAGGCGGGCGAAAACGTCAAGAGCGGTGGCTACGCCATCCAGCAGGGCGATCTGAGCCTTATCAGCCAGAACTACCTGCTGCAGTATGAAAACGGCACCTTGACCATCACCCCGGCCTCGTTGCAGGTCGATTTCGACGACAAGTCGAAAGTCTACGGTGAGATCGATCCCAGCCTGACCTATCGCGTCACGGGTCTGGTCAATGGCGACACGGCGGAAACCGTGCTTAGCGGCGCCGGATCGCGGGCCCCAGGTGAGAATGTAGGCAACTATGCAATTGGCCAAGGTTCGCTGGCGGCCAATGGCAACTACATCCTCACGGTACACGAGGGCGCCCTGGCCATTACGCCGGCGGAGCTGACCGTCAGCGCCGACGACAAGACCAAGGTGTACGGTGATCTGGACCCGAGCCTGACCTACCAGGTCAGCGGCTTGAAGAACGGTGACAGCGCCGACGCGGTGGTCAGCGGCAACCTCAGCCGGGTGGAGGGTGAAGACGTCAGGCCGGAAGGCTATGCCATCACCCAGGGCAACGTGGTGCTGACCAGCGGCAACTACCGCATGGTCTTCAAGGACGGCAAGCTGCAGGTCACCCCGGCACCGCTGGTGGTGAAGGCTGACAACCAGACCAAAGTGCAAGGCGAGAGCGACCCTGCCCTCACCTACAGCGTGTCGGGTCTGAAACGCGGCGACTCCGCTGGCGTGGTTCAAGGTCAGCTGAAGCGCGAGCCCGGTGAAACGGCCGGTCGCTACAAAATCGACCAGGACGGCAGCTTCAGCGCCGGCAGCAATTACACCGTGAGCTTCGAGGGCGGCGCGTTGACCATCACAGGTCCGCTGGCGCCGGTCTCCTTGCCGCCCCTGCCGGTCACCGCGCAATCGCCAGGAAACGTGCGCTGCGAAGCGATCGAATCGCCGTCGGCGGTCTCGGCCAACTATTCGGTTTCGCCGGCCGTGATCCGTACCTACGACGTGCAGTTGATCTGCAAGCCCCGTTCCTACGGCGACGCCACCAGCACCGTTCCGAACATTCTGGACGTACTGACGTATGCCAACAGCCGCTTCCAAGACGGCAAGTTCATCGTCCCGGATTGGAATCGGAGCGTCATTCCAAATCAGTTCGTAGCGCCCGCTAAGGGAGGTAAATAGACATGAAATCACATCCGTATAACCTCACCCAGCTGGCTGCGGCAGTACTCTCCGGAGTACTGCTCCTCAGCGGCACTCACGCCGTGGCGGACCCGCTGGGACAACTGAACCCAGGTCGGGTGGAAGTGCCCGACCGGTCCGGGTTCCGCAAGTCCGTCACCCAGATGCCCGGCAGCGTGCAGTTGCCCGACACCATCGTGACTCCGGAGGTAGAAGAGGCGCCTCGTGAGATGACCACCCTACCCGCCAACGCGCCCCGAGTGTTGGTGAAGAAGGTCAACATCGTGGGTGCCAAGAGCTACCCGGCGGGCACCTTCGATCTGCTGGCCAAGCGCCTGGAAGGCAACCGGGTCACCCTGCAGCAGATCAACGAGGTCGTGGACGCCATCACGCAGCGCTATCGCAAGGCGGGCTTCTTGCTCGCCAAGGCCTACCTTCCGGAGCAACGCCTGGAGGGAGGCGTGCTGACCATTCAGGTCTTTGAAGGCAAGGTGAACGAGGTGAAAGTCGTTGGCCCGACTAACAAGACCCTGGAGCGCTACGCCGACAACATTCGCCGCGAGACTCCGCCGACCAGCGCCACCATTGAGCGCAACCTGCTGCTCATGAACGATGTGCCTGGTAACGACAGTCGAGCGGTACTGCAGGCGTCCCCTGTTGAGGACGGTACTGACCTGGCCGTGGAGAATACCCTGCGCAAGTACGAAGGCTTCGTCGGCTTCGACAACCGCGACAGCCGCTACTTCGGACCATGGCAGGCCTACGGCGGAGCCGGTGTCAACGACCTCACGGGCCGCGGCGATCACCTGAGCGTACGCGCTGGGCGGTCGATTGAGGGCAACAAGATGACCTTCGTGGAAGGCCAGTACGAGCTGCCGGTGGGCAGTGAAGGCGACACGCTGACGTTCCTTGCCCAGCACAACAAGGGCCATGCCGACACGCTTTCGTACCTCAACGCCAACAGCTCGGGCGATACCTATGCGGTGCGCTACACCCGCCCATGGATACGCCTGCGGGACGAGACGTTAAAAACCTCGGCAGCCTTCACCTATTACAACGGTACCTCTGAGTACCTCAACAACAAGCACCTGCCGCCATCGAGTGAAGACCGCATCCGGGCCATTCGCCTGGGCGCGAGCTACGACTGGAAGGACGCCTATGGTGGCGCGAACCTCGTCAAAGCCGAGGTGAGCAAGGGGCTGGGGGTCATGGGCGCGAGCAGCGAGAACCGGCTGAATCCGTCTCGTGAAGGCGGCAAAACCGACTTCACCAAGCTTCAGGTGGATGCCGAGCGTATCCAGGACCTGTCCGGCATCACGGATGGTCTGGATCTCTTCGTCGCCGCGACCGGGCAGACCTCCTTCGGTCAGCGCCTGCTCTCCCCAGAGCAATTTGGTGTAGGTGGCAGCGCGTTCGGCCGTGGCTACGACCCGTCAGAGATTACGGGTGACAGCGGTGTGGCACTGAAAACCGAGCTGCAATACAACCGCATCCATGACATCCAGGACTACGCCGTACCGACTCAGTACTACGCGTTCTGGGATGTGGGTAAGGTCTGGAGCGAAAAGCCCGCCTGGGCTCGCTCGGAAAGTCTGGCGTCGACTGGCGTCGGGGCTCGCCTCAACGTGTACAAGGATACGTTCGTGTCACCCGAGGTGGCTTTCCCGCTCACCCGTTCGGTGTCCGCCAAGGAGCTGGATGACGATAACGGCAAGGAGCCGAGGTTCTACATCAACTTCCTCAAGCTGTTCTGACAGACAGCGAAGCGAGGTGCTCGGGGGCGCTCAAATGAAGCGAGGCCGGTGATACGGCTTTGAACGTCCTCAGGCAAATCCCATGGGCCGTCATTCGCCTCGAATGACGGCCTTCTTTTTGCCCGGATGGAATTGAGCCGACCGCTGCGCAGCCACATGCAATGCCTACTGGAACAGAAGATCCAGTGCCGCAATAGTCGGAGGTAAACAGAGAGAAGGAGGCGGATCACCTTTGATCACGGCGCGATCAGAGCGAACCCCTTGTAACGGAGAGATCGTCATGGAGGTGAACCCTACCAGCCACACCCCGGCACACAATGTCACCGCTGCGGCTGCTCCCTTCCGGGCCTGACCGGGTTCACGGCTGATCGTTGCGAGGGGACCGGCAGGGCCCACCATGACAAACCCGCCTGGCGGCGAGCGGCGCCATTGTACCGGCTTATTGCCAACTTACAACTACCAGCCGGGACTGCTTAACGCTCTACCGCCGGTCAGCAATCTATACGAAGAGGCAGCCATTCGCCGCTCTGGGTTGAATCTCGCTAGTCAAAGGCACAAACCTGTTCGAGGATGAAATGAAGACTGAAGCATAGGACGCTTGTCATAAGACCTTGTTGCATACGCGGAACGGACTGCGCAGTTGGCATCCACATATGAGGTAAACATGAGCAAACGCCCCATCGCCATCATCGGAACCGGTATTGCCGGGCTCTCGGCCGCCCGGACCCTGCACGATGCCGGGCAGACGGTACAGCTGTTCGACAAAAGCCGAGGTAGTGGCGGTCGCATGAGCACCAAAACCGTCGAGTCTGACACCTTCGATCTGGGCACTCAGTACTTCACCACACGCGACCGCCGCTTTACCGAAGTCGTGCATCAATGGCAGGCCAAAGGCTGGGCGGAACAATGGTCACCCAATCTCTATCAATCCCATGATGGCCAGCTGTCACCTTCGACGGATGAACAGCTGCGCTGGGTCGGCACACCGACCATGAGCACCATCACACGATGCCTTATCGACGCCATTCCCGTCACGTTCAGCTGCCGCATTACCGAGGTGTTCCGCGGCGAGGAGTTCTGGACCCTGGTTGACGCCACCGGCACCAATCACGGTCCCTTCAGCCATGTCATCATCGCGATACCTGCGCCCCAGGCATCCGCGCTTCTGGCAGCAGCCCCCAAACTGGCAGCCGTGGCCGCCAGTGTCGCCATGGAGCCGACCTGGGCGGTAGCCCTCGGCTTCGTCACGCCGCTGGAAACCGGGGTCGAAGGATGCTTCGTGCGAGATAACACGCTCGACTGGATCGCACGCGACCGCAGCAAGCCAGGGCGTGACGGCATCCTTGACACTTGGGTACTTCATGCCACCAGCCGATGGAGCCGGCAACATATCGACCTCCCCCGTGACGAGGTAACCGAGCTGCTGCATGGCGCCTTTGCCGAACTGATTGATTGCGTAGTTCCTGCGCCGGCGTTCACGCTGGCGCATCGCTGGCTGTACGCGCGCCCTACCCTGGCCCACGAATGGAGCGCACTGGCTGATCCCGGCCTGGGCCTTTATGCCTGTGGCGACTGGTGCCTCTCGGGTCGAGTCGAAGGTGCATGGCTCAGCGGCCAGGAGGCCGCACGCAAGTTACTGGAGAACCTCTGAGCGCACCGCTTTAGGAGCGGTGCACGACTACTTACTTGCTTGCGCGCCCAGAGGAAAGGCAGATCGCGAAATCAAGCGGCGGGTTGCGTCACGCAACAATGCATCGAATCCAACCCGGCCTATCAGCCCAGCGCGGTGTCCAGAAACATCATAACTGCAAAGCCCCCCATCAGCCCTAGCGTGGCCGCTGTCTGATGGCCGTTTCGATGGGTCTCAGGGATGACTTCGTGGGATACCACGAAAATCATCGCGCCCGCCGCAAATCCGAGGCTGATCGGATAGGCGATAGCGAATCCGCTGGACATTCCAATGCCCACCAACGCACCCATCGGCTCCATCAGGCCGGACGCTGCGGCCACCAGTACCGAGGCCAGCGCAGAGAGGCCTGTGGTTCGCAATGCCAGCGCCACGGCCAACCCTTCAGGGATGTCCTGGATGGAAATCGCCGTAGTCAGCGGCAATGCCACGCTCATATCGCCATTGGCGAAGCCGACCCCGATGGCCATGCCTTCCGGAATGTTGTGCAGCGCAATCGCCAGCACGAACAGCCACACGCGGTTCAACCGCTCGCACTCCGGACCGCAGGGACCAGCAATTTCGTGCTCATGGGGCGTGAAGTAATCCAGACCGAGCATCAGCAGCACGCCCAGGCCGAGCCCGACCACGACGGTCAAGGCCGCCGCTGGTCCGTTACCGAAAAGTTCGCGCCCGGCTTCAAGCCCGGGCAGGATCAGGGAAAATGCACTAGCGGCCAGCATCATTCCCGCGGCGAACCCCAGCATACTGTCCTGGGTTCGAACGGAAATATCGCGCAGCCCTATGGCCAGAAAAGCACCCACGGCTGTCGCGGCAAAACCGGCGGTACCGCCTAGAAAGGCATTGCGAACGTTGCCGGCCTCGTTGCTATGGAAGGCGTTGACCGCGCCTGCCAGAAGCAACAGCAAAACGGCGCTCATCGTGACGGCGAGGCTGACGGTAATCCAGGGGTTGGCCTGCGCCTGGGCTAGCCAGGCAGCGCGCAAGGTAGCAGCGGGGCTTTGAACAGTGGAAGCCATGAGCATAATTCCTGAAGGCGGACCGCAAGTGTACTGTGCTGGTGTGCGAGGTACCGCTATAGCCACGATAGGCTAGAGCCATGAAATACACCGGCACATCGCTTCATCTTTAACGTTGCGGCCCGGCACAAGCCGATGCTAAACATGAGCCCCGGAGTCAGTTCTGTCCGCAAGCGTAAATCGTTTCAGTGGCCACCCGGCCACTTCATGGAGTGGCCCGACTTGCCTGCAGCCCCATCTATCCGCTTTGTGATATCGCTGACTGCTGTATTCCTGCTCGTTGGCGGCTGGCTATTTTGGCGCCACTGGCTCGGCCCGGAAGTTCCAGGTTATCGGCTTGAAGCGCGACCGCTGGTGCAGCGAGTGGTTGCCAGCGGCGAAATCGACAGCCAATCACTGGCGCAAGTAGGTAGCGAGATCACCGGCGTCGTCGCCGCGCGTCATGTGCGTGAAGGCGACGCGGTGCATGCCGGCGACTTGTTGCTCGAGCTGCGCGATGACGAGCAACGCGCGCGCTTGCGAGAAGCCGAAGCCGCCATGCAGCAGCTGATCGATTCCACCCGCCCACAGGCCGAGTCGGCGCTACGTGAGGCGCAGAACAACCTCGAACAGGCCAGTCGCGAGCTGCAACGCCGGGAAATGCTTTTCGAGCGAAAATTGCTGGCCTCTGAAGCACTGGAACAGGCCCGGCGCGCGGAGCTGACGGCCCGCGTGGCGCGGGATCGCGCACGCTTCGCAGCCGCGAACCTGGCCGAAAACGGTAATGAGGAAAAAATGTTGCGCGAGCGTCTGGAGGCCGCCCGCGCAACGTTGGCGAAAACCCGCATCCACGCCCTGATGGACGGCGTCGTGCAGACGCGTGACGTAGAGCCAGGAGATCTGGTCCAGCCGGGCCGCACACTGCTGGTCATCGCTCGCTCGGGCAGCAGCGAAGTACTACTTCCGCTCGATGAAAAAAACCTGGCTCCGGTTCAAATCGGGCAGGCCGCAAAGGTCATCGCCGATGCTTATCCGGATAGAGTGCTGCAAGCGCAGGTCAGCTTCATCGCGCCCAGTGTCGATACGACACGAGGCACCATCGACGTTCACCTCGACCTGCAGGAGCCGGCTGATTTCCTGCGCCAGGGCATGACGGTATCGGTGAATATCGAGACCGGCCGCAGGGAGCAGGCGCTGGTAATCCCCCATGACGCCTTGCGCGCCCGTGAGGGGAATCGGGCGCGGGTTCTACGCGTCAACGCTGGCGTAGTCGAGTGGGTGAATGTGCGTCTAGGCTTGCAGGGCACCGCCCTGAGCGAGGTGGTCGAAGGCCTGGCCGCCGGCGATCTGGTTGTAAGCGCCGAAGCCGAAAGCGGCCAACGTGTACGCGTGCGCGAACAACCGATACCCAGCGGCATCCAGGACTGAAGGCCGTGCGCCTGGCTGATTCGCTATGGACCGAATGGAAGATTGCCCTGCGCTTCCTGCTGGACGATCGCATGCAAACCTTGCTGATCATTTTAGGCATCGCCGTCGGCTCGGCAGTGATTGTATTCATTACCGCCTTGATCACCGGGCTGCAAGCCAATGTGATCGAGCGGACTCTGGGCACTCAGGCACACATTCGCATCCTGCCGCCCGATGAGGTCAACCGCATCCTGCCCGCCGACGGCAACGCCTGGTCGCTGGTTCTGGAGAGTCCACGGGCACAGCGACTGCGCTCGATCATCAACTGGCAAGATGTGCGTGATGTGCTCGACAAGGACCCACAGGTCCTCGCCGTATCACCCGTGATCAGCGGCCCGGCCATTGCCCGCCGCGGTGTGGCCCGTGCATCGATTGCGCTGGTGGGCATTGACCCGCAGCGTTATCAACGCATCATTCCGCTATCCCGGGACATAATCGAAGGGCAACTGCTGGTCGGTGCCGGCAACGCAGTGATCGGCAATGAGCTGGCCCGGGATCTTGGGCTAGGCATCGGCGACAAACTGCGCCTCGATGCAGGCGAAGGGCGCGAGGCCGTGGTCGATATTGCAGGCATCTTCGAGCTGGGCGTACGCGAACTTGATGCGCGGTATGTCTATCTGGATCTGAAGCAGGCGCAAACGCTACTGGACCTGCCCGGCGGAATCACTGTCATCGACACGACAGTCGCTGACATCTTCGAGGCCGATCGCATCGCCAAACGCCTGGCGCTTCTCACCGGCCTGCGCGCCGAGAGCTGGATGGAAACCAACGGGCAGCTGCTCAACGCGCTCAGCTCGCAAAGCATCACAACCGAGATGATTCGTATATTCGTCGGCGCTTCTGTCGCCTTCGGCATCGCTAGCGTACTGGCAGTAAGCGTGGTGCAGCGAACCCGCGAGATCGGTATTTTGCGCGCCATGGGTAGCCCGCGGAGGCAGATTCTCCGGGTGTTCCTGCTGCAGGGCGGCCTGCTTGGGCTACTCGGCTCGGCTTGCGGCGGTGCCGTTGGTTGGGGACTGGTGCAGATATTCAACCTGGCAGGGCCGCAACTGTTCTTCATCCCGGTTGATCCGATGCTGGTTCCGCTGGCCATGCTGGTCGCGACCGCCACCGGCGTGCTGGCCGCTGCAATGCCGGCGCGACGCGCGGCGCGTTACGACCCCGCGGAAGCCATCCGATATGTCTGAATCAGTTCAGCAGGAAGTGCTGCGCCTGCAGCAGGTGCGCAAGGTTTTTAATCCCGGCACGCCACTGGAAACCGAGGTGCTGCACGGCATCGACCTGCGCCTGTGCCGCGGCGAACTCACCGCTTTGATCGGGCCTTCCGGCTCGGGCAAAAGCACATTGCTGAACCTGATCGGTCTACTCGACACGCCCAGCACCGGCGAGCTTCTCCTGCTCGGCCAGCCGACCCGTGACAGTGACGACGAAACTCGCACGCACTTGCGCAACCAGGCCATCGGCTTCGTTTTCCAGTTCCATCATCTGATATCCGCGTTCAGCGTGCTCGACAACGTACTGATGCCTCTGATGATTCGCCATGGCAAACCCTCGAAGGAAAATATCGAACTGGCACGCAGTCTTCTCGACGAGGTCGGGCTCGCCCAGTTCGCAGAGAAGAAGCCAACCCAGATTTCCGGAGGCCAGCAGCAACGAGTCGCGATCGCGCGCGCACTGGTGACCCGCCCGCCACTGTTGCTGGCCGACGAGCCTACGGGCAATCTAGACACCCGCACCGCGCAGAACGTGTTCGAGCTGTTCCACCGGATCAATCTTCAATTTGGCTGTGCCGTGCTGGTGGTGACCCACGATCCACGTCTCGCCGGCAATTGCCGGCGAACCATCCAACTGGTGGATGGACGCATCGTCAGCGACACGCTCAATCCTGCTCCGAGAGCGGATAGCCACAAACAAGAATAATCCACGCTCTGCAGCCGTCGTCGAGAACAGCACGCGGGAGAAAACTGCCGAAGCAGAAACGAAAAAAGCGACCCTAAGGTCGCTTTTTTTGAGCTTCAAAGCCTTCAAAGAAGGACGATAAAGCATATTTGGAGCGGGAAACGAGACTCGAACTCGCGACCCCGACCTTGGCAAGGTCGTGCTCTACCAACTGAGCTATTCCCGCAAATATGGCGTCCCCTAGGGGACTCGAACCCCTGTTACCGCCGTGAAAGGGCGGTGTCCTAGGCCACTAGACGAAGGGGACGCAGCCCGGAAGCTTACAGCTTTCATTCCGGCTTTCAGCGCTGGCGATTTGCTTCACGCTGCAAGTGGCGCGCATTCTATGGAGAGCCCGAAGTGTCGTCAAGCACCACGCAAAACTTTTTTTCGCAGGAACCTTGTTCGCCCTTTCGTGCTATCAGAGCGCCATCCAAAGGCTCTACACTCGAGCGAAACCCGATTACGAGGAATGCCATCTTGTCACCAGCTGTGATTGCAGGATTGGTCGTCGCTGGCCTGTTTTTATTGATAGTCATCGGCTACCTCAGCCAGCTCGTCGAAAAGAACAAGCTGGAAAAAGCCCGATTGCGCGCCGACCTTTCTGATCGCATCCGTCGTTGCGCCACTCTGTCTCGCAGCTTCCCCGGGCAGCTGATGACACCGCAGCTGAAGCTGCTGCTGACTCGCCTGGAGCTGTACCTGTGCGAACGCCTGCATCCTCTGGATCGAGCGAACCCTTCATTACCTATCCGCATCAGTGAGCTGCGCGGTGCAGCAGAAAACAAGGAAGACATAGCTGTTGAGAATCCGCCAATCCCCATTCTCAACGAAGCAAGTGCCAAGGAAGCCCGCCTGCAACTTGAAGACTTGCAAGCGCTTGTTGTCTGGGCCAGCAAGCAAAGCCTGTTGGACACCGAAGCAGCCAAGCGCTGGCTGGTAGATATTCAGCACATGCTGGTGATGCTGCACATTGATTTCTTCAACAATCAGGGCAAGGCTGCCTTGCAGCAAAACAATCCGCACAAAGCGCGACTTGCCTTCGAACGGGGCGTGCAGTATCTGCGCAGGCAGAAGGAACAAGCTCAATACCAGCCCCAGCTCAAGCAACTCGAAGCCAGCTATAAACACACCAATCAGCTCGAACAGAAGCAACACCAGCCGAACATCGGCGAGCCCAACGAGCTTTCCGAAGGCCTGAAGAGCTTTGGCAACGATGACGACTGGAAGATAACCAACATTTACTAGACGCTGCCGCGATGGAATCCTGACGACAAGGAAGACCTCCATTGAGGTCCCGCGTGAGAACACCCTCTACCTGCAGGAGAAAAAACTCGATGTCTATGACCGTCTACGGAGCCCCGCTGTCACCCTTCGTGCGCAAGGTGCGCCTGTGCCTGCTGGAAAAAGGCATGGAGTACCAGCTTGAGATCGTCATGCCGTTTACCCCACCCGAGTGGTATCTGCAGCTCAACCCGCTGGGTCGTATTCCGGCACTCAAAGATGGCGACATCACCCTGGCCGACTCCAGCGTAATCTGCCAGTACATCGAGGAAGCCTATCCCGACCAGGTGCCCCTGTACGGCAGCAATGCCGCCGAGCGTGGCCAGGTACGCTGGCTAGAAAAATATGCCGATTACGAGCTGGCCCCGCTGACCACCTTCTGCGTCTTCCGCAACCGCCTACTGAAGCCGAGCGCCGGTCATCCGTGCGACGAAGCAGGCGTTCAGGTCGCGCTGACCGAAAAGCTCCCGCCGCACTTCGATTACCTCGAACAACAGCTGGGTCAGAATGATTATTTCGTCGGCGGACGGCTTTCCATGGCCGATATAGCGATTGCCAGTCAGCTGCTCAACCTGGAGCACGGCGGCGAACGAGTTGACTCAGACCGCTGGCCGGCGCTGGCCGCTCATTACGAGCGCATGAAGGTGCGCGAGTCCTTCGCCAGCGTCTTGCCAGGAGAGCAGCGGATGGCTGCGAAACTGAGCGAAATGGGCAAGTCAGCTAGCCAGTAACAAACTTCAACGCGGCTGCTCCAGCAGCCGCGTGCCCACCCATTGCCGGGCATATTGATAGGCGCAGCGTCCGTTGCGGTTACCACGGGAGGTGGCCCAGCGAATGGCATCTTTCTCCAACGCCTCGCTCCAGCCCCATTCCAACCCCGCCTGCTCGGCTAGCGAACCAATCCAATGGCGCACCACGTTCAGGTAATGCTCCTGACTGAACGGGTAGAACGACAACCAGAGACCGAAACGATCGGACAGGGCAATCTTGTCTTCCACCGCTTCGTTGGGATGCAGCTCGCCATCTACCATCTGCCAGTTTTCGTTGTCGCTCTGGCGTTCGGGCACCAGATGCCGGCGGTTCGAGGTTGCGTATAGCAACACGTTTTCCGGCGCGCGCTCCAACGAGCCGTCCAGCACGCTTTTCAGCACCCGGTAATCGCCCTCACCCGCCTCGAACGACAGATCGTCACAGAAAACCACGAAACACTGCGGCTGTTCGGCCAGTTGCTCGACGACCCGAGGCAGGTCCGCCAGATGGTCACGCTCGATCTCGATCAAGCGCAGCCCTGCGATGGCATGTTCGGCCAGCAGTGCACGAATCAGCGAGGACTTCCCCGTACCACGTGCGCCCCAGAGCAACACGTGATTGGCCGGCAGGCCAGATACGAACTGGCGTGTATTCGCCGACAGGAGATCACGCTGGCGGTCGATACCGATCAGATCATTCAGACGCAGATCCAGCTCGACCTTCAGCGGCAGTAAATACCCTGCCCTTGCGTCACGCACCCAGCGCGCGGCGAGGCTGCGAGTCCAATCCAGCACAGGACGTTGTGCTGGCAGCAACGGCTCGACACGCGCCAACAAGGCATCTGCACGCTGCAGGAAGGCTTTCAGTTCAGCATCCATCTAAACAACTCCGAAAAGGCTCGCGCACCAAGCAACGATCTTGATGGCCTGGGTTCGCGACCGTGATGAAGAAAGAGCGTTACAGCAGCGCCTCAATTCGCTCTGCCAGCGCCTGCGGCGGTGTATTGGAGGAAAAACGTTCCACCGAAGCGCCCTGTTCGCCGATCAAAAATTTGCTGAAATTCCATTTGATCGCCTTGCTGCCAAGCAACCCAGGCGCGCGTTTTTTGAGTTCGACGAACAGAGGATGAGCATCGCCTCCGTTGACTTCCACCTTGGCGAACAGTGGAAAACTGACTCCAAAGTTGCGCTCGCAGAAGGCTGCGATCTGCGCCTCGTCACCCGGCTCCTGCCTACCGAACTGGTTGCAGGGAAAGCCGAGCACGACCAGCCCCTGATCCCGGTAGCGCTGCCACAGTGCTTCCAGCCCCTTGTACTGGGGGGTGAAACCACATTCGCTGGCGGTATTGACCACCAACCATACCTTCCCGCCGAAGTCGCCCAGGGTTTTCTCCTGGCCATCCATGGTGCGGCAAGGAATCTCGAGTAATGAATCGGGCATGGCGATGCTTCCTGTGAGTGATGTCGTCAGGCGTCGCGTGACTGAAAATCGAGAGAGGCAGAATTGATGCAATAACGTAGCCCGGTCGGCGCGGGGCCATCAGGGAACACGTGTCCCAGGTGCGAATCACAGCGTGCGCACTTGACTTCGATACGGTGCATGCCATGGCTGAAATCGTCGACACTGGCGATGGCGGTTTCGCTCACTGGCTGGAAATAGCTCGGCCAACCGCAGCCGGAAGAGAACTTGGCATCCGAGTCGAAGAGCGGTGCGTTGCAACAGGCGCAGTGATAAATACCCGGCGCCGTGGTGTCGTTGTACTTGCCCGTGAAAGGGCGTTCGGTGGCACCCAGCCGACAGACTTGGAATTGCTCGTCTGAAAGCTGCTCACGCCAGGCTTCTAGTGGTTTTTCCAGCTTTTCCATCGGTACACCTCCTCTACTCAAAAAAGGCCGATCTGTACCTTTTCCGACCGTCAGGCCGCACGTATGATGCGTTGCTCTCTAAGACGCCTAGTCTGGCAGCAGGTTTTCAGGCTGCCAAGGCGCCCGGATTTCACGCCAAACGCGGCCAGCCACTTCGGCGCCGGCGCGTTTTTACTTCGGGACACTCAGGATCATGCAGGTCAGTAAATCGAACAAGCTTGCCAATGTCTGCTACGACATCCGCGGGCCGGTGCTCAAGCACGCGAAACGTCTGGAGGAGGAAGGCCATCGCATCCTCAAGCTGAATATCGGCAACCCGGCGCCGTTCGGTTTCGAGGCACCGGAGGAAATCCTTCAGGACGTGATCCGCAACCTGCCGACCGCGCAAGGTTACAGCGACTCCAAGGGCCTGTTCAGCGCACGCAAGGCCATCATGCAGTACTACCAGCAGAAGCAGGTAGACGGCGTGACCATCGAGGACATCTATCTCGGCAACGGTGTGTCCGAGCTGATCGTGATGTCCATGCAGGCGTTGCTGAACAATGGTGACGAGGTGCTGATTCCAGCCCCTGATTACCCACTATGGACTGCCGCGGTCAGCCTTGCCGGCGGCAAGCCAGTGCACTACCTGTGCGATGAGCAAGCCAACTGGTGGCCTGACCTGGCCGACATCAAGGCCAAGATCACGCCCAACACCAAGGCACTGGTGCTGATCAACCCGAACAACCCGACCGGCGCGGTTTACCCGAAGGCAGTACTTGAGGGCATGGTGGAGTTGGCGCGCCAGCACAATCTGGTGCTGTTTTCCGACGAAATCTACGACAAGATTCTCTACGACGACGCTGTGCACGTCTGCACCGCCTCCCTGGCGCCGGACGTGCTTTGCATGACCTTCAACGGTCTGTCCAAGTCCTACCGGGTAGCCGGTTTTCGCTCCGGCTGGGTAGTGATCACCGGCCCGAAACACAAGGCGCAGAGCTATATCGAAGGTCTGGACATCCTTTCCAACATGCGTCTGTGTGCCAACGTACCTGCGCAGCATGCCATCCAGACCGCGCTGGGCGGCTATCAGAGCATTAACGATCTGGTCCTGCCACCGGGACGCCTGCTTGAGCAACGCAACCGTACCTTTGAACTGCTCAATGACATTCCCGGCGTCAGCTGTGTGAAGCCCATGGGCGCGCTGTATGCGTTCCCACGGATTGATCCCAAGGTCTGCCCGATCCACAACGACGAGAAATTCGTGCTGGATCTGCTGCTGTCGGAGAAACTGCTGATCGTTCAGGGCACAGCGTTCAACTGGCCCTGGCCGGACCATTTCCGCGTGGTTACTCTGCCCCGCGTCGACGACTTGGAACAAGCCATCGGGCGGATCGGAAATTTCCTCAAGACCTATCGCCAGTAGTACCGATGGATTTGCACATCGACGATTTTCACAAGGATGTTGCGGGCGGCCTGCTGATGCTTTATCAGGCCTTCCCGCGCAAGACCACGCTGTATGTGGAAGACCTCATAGGTCACGAAGAACCGGATGAGTTCGGCCTGCCCAGCAAGCGCCACCAGGGTTGCCTCGGTGCGCTGCTGTGGCTCGCCGAAGAGGGCTACATCCGCTACGAGAGCACCATCCAGTTCCAGGCTATCGATCAGGCGGTCTTGACCGAAAAAGCCTTCATGCGTCTGAGCCGCAGTATCGTGGATGGGAAGGCTGCCGGCAGCGACCTTCCTCCGAGCGTGCTGAGAGTGCAGACCAGCCTCGCCCACCAGCTCCGAGAAGCCTTGCGAAACGGCCATGGCGAGCAGGTCGCCCAACTCAATTGCCTGCTGCTCGAGAGCCGTTGATCGTCCCGCCGGACACAGGCGACATAGCTTGAAATAGTCGCCCGGTTGAATCGCAGCGAGTCGCACCTTATATAGCCTATCGTTCTTTTATTCACCCCCTTGGAGTTTGTCGCAAGATGCGCATTTTCTTGTTCCTGGCCACGAACCTTGCCGTATTGGTCATCGCCAGCATTACCCTCAAGCTACTCGGGGTGGATCGCTATACAGGCCAGAACTATGGCAGCCTGCTGATTTTCTGCGCAGTGTTCGGTTTCGCTGGCTCCCTGATCTCGCTGTTCATCTCCAAATGGATGGCGAAGATGAGCACCCGCACCGAGATCATCAGCCAACCGCGTACCCGTCATGAACAGTGGTTGCTGCAAACAGTGGAGCAACTGTCGCGGGAAGCGGGCATCAAGATGCCAGAGGTCGGGATTTTCCCCGCCTACGAAGCCAACGCATTCGCCACCGGCTGGAACAAGAACGATGCGCTCGTCGCCGTCAGCCAGGGGTTGCTCGAGCGCTTCTCCCCTGAAGAAGTAAAAGCTGTCCTGGCCCATGAGATTGGCCACGTAGCCAATGGCGACATGGTCACCCTCGCGCTGATTCAGGGCGTCGTGAACACCTTTGTGATGTTCTTCGCGCGCATATTCGGCAACTTCGTCGACAAGGCCATCTTCAAGAACGAGGACGGCCACGGCATCGGTTACTTCGTTGCGACCATCTTTGCCGAGCTCGTACTGGGCATCCT